>JAAUYD010073975.1_pt1 | contig 19016 bp, 20 predicted proteins | sample 7278101 | NCBI WGS metagenome assembly JAAUYD01 (sample SAMN14350128, study PRJNA611818) | marine sediment metagenome | isolation source: surface marine sediment (0.6m) | place: French Polynesia: Moorea | collected 2018-08
ACCGGTTGCCGTCCATCCGGTCATCGCCATCGCGACGCTTCTCTGCATCGCAGTCGGGGCAGGGGCCTCCGGTGCGCTCAACATGTGGTGGGATGCGGATATCGACGCGATCATGGGACGCACGGCCAAGCGGCCGATCCCGTCCGGTCGGGTTACCTCGGATGAGGCGCTGGCGATTGGCCTGTTCCTGTCGGTCATGTCAGTTGCCCTGTTGTTCCTGTTCGGCAACGCGCTGTCTGCGGGGCTGCTGGCCTTCACCATCTTTTTCTATGTTGTCATCTATTCGATGTGGCTGAAGCGTCTGACACCCCAGAACATCGTCATCGGCGGCGCGGCGGGGGCGTTCCCGCCGGCCATCGGCTGGGCTGTGGCGACTGGTGGGATCGGCATTGAGGCGGTGCTGATGTTCGGCCTCATCTTCATGTGGACACCACCGCATTTCTCGGCACTGGCGCTCTTCCGGAACAACGACTACGAGAATGCCTCGGTTCCGATGCTACCGGTCGTCGCCGGCACCCGCGCGACACGCCGGCAGATCTTCGCATACAGCGTGCTCCTTTTCCCGATTGCCCTTCTTCCGGCAGTCACACAGGTCGGTGGTCCGCTCTACTTTGTCGTGGCGCTTGGCCTCAATGTTGTCTTCCTGCGGGGCGCTTACACGCTTTTCCGCCGCACGGATGAGGAGGCCGAGGCGGACGGCTTCAAGGCCGAGAAGCGGTTCTTCGGTTACTCGATCCTCTACCTCTTCCTGCACTTCGTTCTGTTGCTCGTTGAAGCTGCCCTCCGTGCTTTTGACCTGACACTGACAACCTGGCCGGTGCTTCTATGAACCGTATTGCTCAATCCGATGGACATGAGATCTTTCGCCGCCGCAGGGGGCGCAACCTGGCCGTCGGGATTTGCCTGGCAAGCCTTGTGTCGCTGATTTTTGCGGTGACCGTCGTCAAGCTTTCTCAAGGTGTCGAGATCCGCGGCTTCGACCACACTTACGAGACCGTGCCAGGGGTGGTGGAATGACGCCGGAAAAGAAAAAGAAGACCGCCTTTGCGGCGCTCGGCCTGGTCATGTTTATGGGCGCGATGTCCTTCGCGGCCGTTCCCCTTTACGACCTGTTCTGTCGTGTCACCGGCTATGGCGGGGAGACGTCACGGTCTGAAAGTGCGTCCGAGGATATCCTCGACCAGGTGATCACCGTGCGCTTCGATGCGTCGCGCGAACGCGGCATGCCTTGGGAGTTCCGCCCGGTTCAGCGCGAGATGGAAGTCCGCATCGGTGAGACGGGCCTCGCCTTTTACGAGGCCTACAACCCGACCGATCGCGCGGTGGCCGGCACCGCCAGCTACAATGTCGCGCCCTATTCGGCCGGCGGCTATTTCACGAAGATTGCCTGTTTCTGCTTTGAATTGCAGGTTCTGGAACCAGGCGAGCGCGTTCAGATGCCAGTTACCTTCTATGTCGACCCGGAAATCGTCGACCATCGGGAGGCGAAATACGTGCACACGATCACCTTGTCCTATACGTTCCATGAAACGGAACTGCCCGAAGATTATGTCGCGTCCATTGCGGGCGAGACACCTGTAAACTGACGCTGAGCCCAAGACCGAGGATCGCTGCCATGGCGCATGAGAAAAACCACGACTACCACATCCTGCCCCCCAGCCCTTGGCCGTTCGTGGGGGCTGTCGGCGCGTTTGTGATGCTCTACGGCGCGGTGCTGTTCTTCCACGACTACACACCGTTCGTGATGATCATCGGTCTCGGGATCGTGCTCTACACCATGTACGCGTGGTGGGCCGACGTGATCGCGGAAAGTCAGGTTGGTGACCACACACCTGTGGTGATGCTGGGCCTCAGGATGGGTTTCATCATGTTCATCATCTCCGAGGTGATGTTCTTTGCGGCCTGGTTCTGGTCCTTCTTCAAGCATGCGATGTACCCGATGGACCCGGGCGGTCTCAGCCCTGCGGTCGACGGCGTCTGGCCGCCTGCAGGGATCGAGACCTTCGATCCGTGGCACCTCCCGCTGATCAACACGCTGATCCTGCTCTGCTCAGGCTGTGCCGCGACATGGGCACACCATGCCATCGTCCACGACAACGACCGTGAGCAGTTCAAATGGGGCCTGATCCTGGCGATCGTGCTTGGTGTCGTCTTCACGGGCTTCCAGGCCTATGAGTACAGCCACGCAGCCTTTAGCTTTGACGGCAACATCTATGGTGCCAACTTCTTCATGGCGACGGGCTTCCACGGCTTCCACGTCATTATCGGAACGATCTTCCTGGCGGTTTGCCTTTTCCGCGCCTATGCCGGGCATTTCACACCTGAGAAGCACGTCGGATTTGAGGCGGCCGCCTGGTATTGGCATTTTGTCGATGTCGTCTGGCTGTTCCTCTTCTTCTCCATCTACATCTGGGGCGCCTAAGCGCCGGGCGGACGTATGGAAGGCTTTTCGGGGGAGCGTCGCGGATGATCCGGGCGCTCCTTCTTCCTTTGATATTTGGCCTTGGCGGCGCGGCCATCCTCGTCAGCTTATGCGTCTGGCAGGTCCAGCGCCTCGCCTGGAAAAACGATCTGGTGGCTGAGATCGAGGCGCGCGCATCGGCTGAGCCGGCCCCGCTGCCCGCAAGCCCCGATCCCGAGCGTGACCGCTACCTGCCCGTGGTCGCATCCGGAGAGGTACAACCGGCTGCGCTTCATTTCCTCACCTCCGTGCAGTTCGAGGGGCCGGGCTTCCGTGTGATCAGCCCTTTCGTCACGGAAGGGGGGCGGCGCATCCTCCTCGACCGCGGCTTCGTGCCGGAGCCCGAGAAGGAGGCCGCACTCTTCAGCGGTGCCGCTCAGGTGACCGGCAATCTCGATTGGCCCCGCGAGAGCGACCTCTTCACCCCCGAACCCAATACCGAGCGCAATATCTGGTTCGCGCGCGACGTCGCCGCGATGGCTGAGGCCCTCCAGACAGAGCCCGTGATGATCGTGGCCAACCGGCCAACCGGCACACCATCCCCGCGTCCGATCCCCGTCACCGTGCGGCTTCCCAACAATCATCTTCAATATGCGATCACCTGGGGTCTGATGGCGGTTGTTTGGCTTGCCATGACCGCACTTTTGGTTCTACGTATCCGCTCCAGAGCCCACTGAAGAGGTCACCCGAACATGCGCTACGTCTCGACCCGCGGCAACGCGCCGGTCCTCTCGTTCGAGGCGGCCATGCTGTCCGGCCTGGCCCTTGATGGCGGTCTCTATGTGCCCGAGGACTGGCCGGTTCTTGAGGCCGAGACAATTGCGGGCTTTGCCGGGCAAGCTTACGAGGATGTCGCCTACACCGTGATGCGGCCCTATATCGGCGACGCGTTCACCGATGACGAATTCCGCGCCATCGTGGGGCGCGCCTATGCCGGATTTGCCCACAAGGCCCGCTGCCCGATGGTCCAGATCGATGCCGGGCACTGGCTGCTGGAACTCTTCCACGGCCCGACGCTCGCCTTCAAGGACGTCGCGATGCAACTGATCGGGCAGATGTTCGAGGCATCGCTCGGCCGTGCGGGCAAGCGCGTGACCATCGTGGGCGCGACCTCCGGCGACACGGGCTCGGCAGCGATCGAGGCGTTTCGCGGGCTCGATGCCGTCGATGTCTTCATCCTCTATCCAGACGGTCGGGTCTCGGAGGTGCAGCGCCGCCAGATGACGACCCCACAGGAGGCCAATGTCCACACGCTTGCCATCGAGGGCGATTTCGATGTCTGCCAGGCGCGGCTGAAGGACATGTTCAACGACCACGCCTTCCGGGAAGAGGTCGCGCTGGCCGGTGTGAACTCCATCAACTGGGCGCGTGTTCTGGCGCAGGTTGTCTACTACTTCACGTCGGCTGTGGCGCTTGGCGCGCCAGCGCGCCCTGTCAGCTTCACTGTGCCCACAGGCAATTTCGGCGATATCTTCGCCGGTTACGTTGCCAAGAGAATGGGCTTGCCGATTGACCGGCTTGTCATTGCCACCAACCAGAACGACATCCTCCACCGCACTTTGGCGGAAGGTGAGCACCGCAAGGAAGGTGTCGTGCCGTCGATTTCTCCGTCCATGGACATTCAGGTCAGCTCCAACTTCGAACGTCTCCTGTTCGACATCTATGACCGGGAGGGGGAGGCCGTCGCGCAGTTGATGGGCGAACTAAAGCACGCGGATGGTTTCGAACTGTCCCAAGGCGCGCTGGGCCGGCTCAGGGCTGAATTCTCATCGGGGCGCGCAAGCGAGGAGGAGACGCTCGCGACCATCGCGAGGGTTTACAAGACAACCGGCGAGGTCATCTGCCCGCACACAGCCGTCGGGGTCCACGTTGCCGAGCCCCATATCCGGACTGACATACCGATGATCACACTTGCCACCGCACATCCGGCAAAGTTCCCGGATGCCGTCGAGCGCGCGATGGGCCAGCGCCCGGCCTTGCCGCCTCACATGGCCGATCTCTTCGACCGGCCGGAGCGCATCACCCCCGTCGCCAACGATCTGGAGGCGCTTGAGAACACGGTGCGGGGCATGCGCCGATGACGACGGAAATACATCGCCTCGACAACGGGCTGCGCATCGTGACCGAGCCGATGCCCGGCCTCGCCTCGGCCACAGTGGGCGTCTGGGTCACGGCAGGCGGTCGACACGAGACCGAGGCCGAGAACGGCATCGCGCATTTCCTGGAGCATATGGCCTTCAAAGGCACGGAGCGGCGCACGGCCCTTCAGATCGCGGAAGCAATCGAAGACGTCGGCGGCTATATCAATGCCTATACCAGCCGCGAAATAACGGCCTACTATGCGCGCGTTCTGAAGGAAGACGTCGGCCTTGCGATGGATGTCATCGCCGACATCCTCACCCACCCGACGCTCGACCCGCACGAGATCGAGGTCGAGCGGGGTGTGATCCTGCAGGAGATCGGACAGACGCTCGACACACCGGACGATGTGATCTTCGATTGGCTGCAGGAAGTCTCCTATCCCGGCCAGCCCATCGGCCGACCGATCCTTGGCCCTGCCGAGCGCGTGACAGCCTTCCGGCGGGAGGATCTGGCGGGTTTTGTCGCCAAGCACTATGGCCCCGAGCAGATGATCGTCTCGGCTGCGGGTGCCATCGACACCGACCAGGTCGTGCGCATGGCCGAGGATATGCTGGGCGACATACCGCGGCGACGCGCGCCCAAGCCGGAGCCTGCACATTTCGAGGGGGGTGAGCGGCGTGTCGTCAAGAATCTTGAGCAGGCCCATTTCAGCATTGCCTTCGATGCCCCAAGCTACCGCGACAAGGAGATCTATACAGCACAGGTCTTCGCAGGGCTTCTGGGCGGCGGTATGTCCTCGCGACTGTTCCAGGAAGTCCGGGAACGGCGTGGCCTTTGCTACACGATCTTCGCGCAGCCTGGCGCCTATGCCGACAGCGGCTCGCTGCTGATCTACTCTGGCACCGCTGCCGACCAGATTGCGGAACTCTCCAACGTGATCATTGACGAATTGCGGCGCATTCCCGAGACGCTCACCCGGGCCGAGGTCGACCGCGCCCGCGCCCAGATGAAGGCGGGTCTTCTTATGGGGCTCGAAAGCTCGTCCCAACGGGCCGAGCGGGCGGCCCGCATGCTCTCAATCTGGGACGAGGTGCCGACGCTCGAGACGGTGATTGCCAAGATCGACGCCGTCACTTTTGATCGGGTCCGCAGCTTTGCCGAGCAGCTTTGCGCACGGGCTGATCTCGCACTCGCACTCTACGGGCCGGTGACGGATGCACCGGCCCGAGACACACACACAGCGCGGCTTGCGGCCTGACACATGCTCAGACGTCGTCCACGATTTGCGATTGAGACGCCCAAGCTGGAACTCCGTCTGCCGCAAATGGTCGACTATGCCGCCTGGACCGAGGTCCTGCGCCAATCAGAGGAATTCCTCCGCCCTTGGGAGCCCAAGCGCAGCGCCGATCACTACACACGCCGCGGGTTCCGCAACCGTGTCGTCTGGGCAGAGCGGGCCATGGATCAGGGACGGGGTCTGCCGCTCTTTCTGCACCGCCGCGAGGATGACGCACTCCTTGGCGGGATCACCGTCGACAATGTCCGCAAGGGCCCCAGCCAGGCCTGCACCGTCGGCTATTGGATTGGCGCGCCCCATGCCCGCCAGGGCTATATGCGCGAGGCGCTAGAGGCTGTCGTCCGCTATGCCTTCACCGAAATGGAGCTGTCGCGGATCGAGGCTGCCTGCCTGCCCGAAAACAAGCCCTCCCGCTCGCTTCTTGAGAAGTCGGGCTTCAAGTATGAGGGCGTTGCCCAAAGCTATCTGCAGATCGCCGGTCGCTGGCGAACGCATGTGCTTTATGCAAATCTTAGGCACGACCGGCGCGGCAAGGCCGACTGAGAGCACCAAAGCGCAGTTTTCCGTTGGCGAATGCGCCCGCCGGCCTATCCTCTGCTACAGGTCAAAGACGGGGGCAACATGTTCGCAAGACTGTTTTGCATCGGTGCGGTTCTGGCAGCACCTGTCGGTGCACAGGAGCTGCAGAGCCATTGCATCGCATTGTCCGAAGCGCCGCGCGGGATCGAGTTTGCCTCCTTCAGCGAGGGGCTGACCCGTGAGGAGGTGCGCCTCAACTATATCGCCCACTCAACCTATCTGATCGAAACGCCGACCGGGCGCGGGATTGCGACGGACTATACCGGCTTTATCGGCATCGACGCGCCGCTCCCGGATGTCGTGACCATGAACAAGGCCCATTCCAGCCACTGGACGGCCAACCCGGACCCGGATATCGAGCACGTTCTCCGCGGCTGGGGTGACTTCTCGGAGCCGGCCCGCCACCGCGTCTCGCTCGATGATGAGCTTCTGATCCGCAACGTGACAACAGATATCCGCTCGGGCTTCGACGGTCGCGAAGAGGATGCGAATTCGATCTTCATTTTCGAGACGGCAGGCCTTTGCATCGGCCATCTTGGCCATCTCCATCACGAGCCGACGGAAGAGCAATACGCGGCCATTGGCAGGCTGGATGTTGTCATGGTGCCGGTCGACGGGGGAATGACGCTCGACACTGCCTCGATGATTCGCGTCATGCGTCGGGTCAAGGCGCAGCTCGTCCTGCCGATGCATTGGTTTGGTCGAGGCACACTCGACCGTTTCCTTGCCGGGCTGTCGGATGAGTTCGAGATCGAACTCGCGGAGACGTCCTCCACCACTGTGTCCCTCAGGACGCTTCCCCGCGAGCGCACGATCAGGGTATTGTTGCCGCAACCCTTCTCGATTGCGGACTGACAATGAACCAAACATTGCTGCCACTGGACGCGGCGATTTCCGCGGCCCTGACTGCTGCGCTTCCCGATGCGGTGCTTACTGCGCCGGATATCGGTTATCTGAGCGAGCCGCGCGGCCGCTATCAAGGTGCGGCGCCCTTGCTGGCCCGCCCCCGATCCGTTGAAGAGGTTGCCACGATCGTCCGCCTTGCCGGCCAGCATCGGATTGGGATCGTGCCCTATGCCGGTGGAACGGGTCTGGTCGGCGGCCAGATCCAGGACAGCGGCCCACCGGCGCTTCTTTTGTCGGTGGAGCGGCTGAACCGGATCCGTTCGGTCGATCCGGTCGACAGCGTGATGGTGGCAGAGGCGGGCGTGATCCTTGCCGATGCGCAGGCCGCGGCGGAGGCGGTTGACCGCCTCTTCCCGCTCTCCCTCGCCTCGGAAGGCTCTGCCCGGATCGGCGGCACTCTGGCGACCAATGCGGGCGGTGTGCAGGTTCTGCGCTATGGAAATGCGCGTGACCTTTGCCTTGGGATCGAGGCCGTGATGCCCGATGGCAGCATCCTGCGGGGGCTGCGGGCGCTCAGGAAGGACAATACCGGCTACGATTTGCGCCACCTCCTGATCGGCTCCGAAGGAACGCTCGGGATCATCACTGCGGCCAGCCTGAAGCTGTTCCCAAGGCCACGCTCGCAGTTCACGGCGCTGCTTGCCGCCGCCTCGCCTGGGGCCGCCCTCGACGTGCTGAACCTTGTACGGGACGAGGTCGGCGAAAGCCTGACGGCCTTTGAGCTGATCCATGTCGAGGGTTTCCGCTTCCTGGCCGAGGCCCTGCCAGACGCGCCGCAGCCGTTTGCCGATCCGCCGGAATGGGCGATCCTCCTCGAAGCGGGGTCCGGGGCACATGCGCAGCTGGAAGAGCGGATCATGGCTGCCCTTGAAAGTGCCTTCGAGCGGGGCATGATCAGCGACGCATTGATCGCCCAAAACCGCGCGCAGGCGCATGATTTCTGGCAGGTGAGGGAGCTGATTCCGGAGGCCAATCGCAAGATCGGCTCGGTCTCCAGCCACGACATCAGCGTGCCCTTGAGCCGCGTTCCCGACTTCATCGCAGAAGGGGCGCCGGCGATCGCCGCAGTCGACCCTCGTCTCAGGATCAACTGCTTTGGCCATCTGGGCGACGGCAACCTGCACTACAACGTCTTCCCGCCCAAGGGCGGACGGCGTGAGGACCACGAGGAGCAACGGCTCCAGATCAAGCGCGCGGTGCATGACCTTGTCCATTCGATGGGCGGGTCCATCAGTGCCGAACACGGAATTGGCCGGCTGAAGCGCAATGATCTGAGCCGTTATGGCGACCCGACCAAGATCGCTGCCATGCGCGCCATCAAGGCAGCCCTTGACCCCCTTGGGATCATGAATCCGGGCGCCGTCCTGCCTGAATAAAATGGCGCCTCCCCGGGGTAGGAGGAGGCGCCGAATTCCAGACCAAAGCCTGATTTGCAAACAGCATCCGGCGAACCGGACAGGCACTTGATGCACCGCTTTTGGTTACCAATTGGTTAGCGGGATAGTAAAAAGCGGGACGGTCAAAGTTTTTACCTCTCGCCGATCAGTTGGATGTCGGGAGGTCGATCTTCATAGGTCTCACTGGCGCATCCCCAACTGCAGCTTCAGCCTGTTCGACACTGTTTATTGCCGCGTCGACACCCTCCTCGGATGAAGCAATCGTCGCATCCGAGCGGCTGAAAAGAACCTCCTGACGGTCGAAGGGGCGGTAGGCGATCCGTGTCTCTGGGCGGGGTCCGATCAGGACATGCGACGCTTCCACGGCCGAAATCCGGTTCTCGGACGCTGGCACACCAAGCTGGCGCTCAAACCAGGCACTGTAGTCGTCGTAGCCGCCTGCGTGCCCGCCGATCAGACCGGCGCGGGGTGCATTCCAATCACCCTCCGGCTCACGCGCCGGGCGCGGCCGGCAGTCCACATCGCCTGCTGCTGCGGCGTGCGCAAAGTCACGCCCCCGCACCGCCTCGAAACTCGCCCTTGCCGGCAGTCCCAGGATGCCGCCCTCGTTGTCAAAAACCAGCGCCACATGATCAAGGCGCACACCCTCGGCCAGCTGCAGGTTCCAGATCGTCCCGTCGCCCGCATCCTGCAGGACAACGTAGAGCGGCGCCGTGGTATCGGTCAGAAAGACATCTACGACACCTGCCTCAACGAGGCTGCTGTCAGGATCCTCCGCGTTCTCCGGAAACCGGACGGGTGTCGGCATCCCTGGCTTGTCCAGGATGACGCTGACGATCTTTGCGCGGGACGAGGGCCGCTCCAGCATGCAGGACGCATTGGTCTGGAAGGTGCCCAGCTCCGATGGCACTGACGAACCCGTCGTCAGCTGGAAATGTGCGGCGATATCATCGACCTTCAGCCCTTCTGTGTCGGATGTCAAAACAGCCAAACGCTCGTATGCGCGTCCGATCCCTGTCTCCCGAAACAGCGGCACCTCTTCCGCGGCCTCGGCGCCTTCGGTTCCCGTCCCGCCAAGACCAAGGAGAGACATGATTGAAACGGAACCCGGATCAAGCTGTCCCGACGCGCCGTTCGAGGCCGTGTCCCCAGAAAGCGTTGCAGTCTCGGTGGGGCTCGCAAACCGGTCGGGAAACTGGCTCATCAAAAGGGGAACCGACAAACCGACCAAGGCCAGGAAAACCACGCCCACGACAAGAAGCCGCGCCATCGGGTTGCTCTGCCGTCGCGCCCGCTTCAGTTCGGGCGGAAGCTCCTCTTCATATTGGCGCTTCTTCGCCTCGATCCGCTTGATCCGCTCCTGAAAGCTCTGTTGCTGGTCGTTTTGCATTGCCAAAAGCCGTCCTGTTCCCACGTAGCGCAAGCTTTGCAGGCTTCTTTGGCAGCAATGTGGAGGAGTGATGCGCAAACTGGGTCATTTGCGCATTGCTTAACCGATTGAAACGCTTTGCTAAGCGCCTTCAAAGCTGCAGAGGACGTGAACGTCCATGCCCAGCGCCTCAAGCTTTTGTCGACCACCGAGATCGGGAAGGTCGATGATAAAGGCGTTCGAGATCACGTTGCCGCCGAGACGCTCAACCAGTTTGATGCCGGCCTCGGCCGTGCCGCCCGTCGCCAACAGATCGTCGACGATCAGTATACGCTCACCGGCCGAGATCGCATCGTCATGAACCTCCATGGTCGCCTCGCCATACTCCAGCGCATAGGCCTGCTCCAGCGTGGCGCCCGGCAGCTTTCCCTTCTTGCGGATGGGCACGAACCCGATCGACAACTGGTGTGCGATCGCCCCGCCCAGAATGAAGCCACGCGCCTCAAGGCCGACAACCTTGTCGATCGGCTGGCCGGCATAGGGGTGCAAGAGCTGGTCGATGGCCATGCGGAACCCGCGTGCATCGGCGAACAAGGTCGTCACATCGCGGAACATGATCCCCTCATGCGGGAAGTCCGGAATGGTCCGGATGTAATCTTTAATCGTTTTCATCGGGCATCCTTCAGTGATCCGCGCACCGACCTAGCGGAGTGGGGCCGGGAAATCAAAGGGTCCTGCAGATTATCCGCTGAGAACCCGCCCCGCCACGGCGTCCAACTTGGCAACCAGCGCCGGATCGCGTGCGGTGGGCTGGGTGATCAGGGCATTGTCCAGCGCACGATCGCAGCCATAGGGGCAGGGGGCGCGTTCGCCCCGAAGCAGGGCGGGCAGGTGGCCCACCATCCCACGCGCCTTTTCGGCATTGCCGACAAGTGTCGCGATCACCTGCGCCACATCGACATTGTCGTGGTCAGGATGCCAGCAGTCGTAATCGGTGATCATTGCGACAGAGACATAGCAAAGCTCTGCCTCACGGGCGAGCTTGGCCTCGGGCATGTTCGTCATGCCGATGACATCGCAGTTCCAGACCTCCCGATAGAGGCGGGATTCGGCCAGCGTCGAGAATTGCGGCCCCTCCATTGCCAGATAGGTGCCCCCGCGATGCACCTTGATCCCCGACGCGGCCTTGGCCACGGCATCTGCCAGCCGGGCACAGACAGGATGGGCCATTGAGACATGGGCCACGCAGCCCGGGCCGAAAAAGGATTTCTCACGTGCGAAGGTCCGATCAATGAACTGATCGACCAGCACAAAATCGCCGGGTGCCATGTCTTCCCGCAGCGACCCGCAGGCCGAGACCGAGATGACATCGGTGACGCCGAGCCGCTTCAGCGCATCAATGTTCGCGCGGTAGTTGATGGAACTCGGGCTTTGCACGTGGCCCCGGCCATGGCGCGGCAGAAAGGCCATGGACAGGCCGTCGAGCCGCCCGGTCAGGATCTGGTCTGAGGGCGGCCCCCAGGGGCTTTCGACATCCTGCCAGGTGGCATCCTCCAGACCCTCGATCTCGTAAAGTCCGCTTCCGCCGATTACGCCGAGCATTGTCTCCATTCAGTCGTCCTCCTGTCCTTTTGGCCGCATTCGGCCCCAAAGACGGGACAATTGAAAGGGTTATTCGTGCTCCTTCGTACCGTAGCGGGCAAGAAACGTGCGGACTGCCTCTTCGGCAATCACGGCAATTTCGCCGATTGCCGGCACGTCATTCATGCCGAAAACCCGCTTGTAGAACAGGCGGGCCTTGCACAGCTCGGCGAACTGGTGCGCGGCGAGATCCAGGTCATCAATGACCAGCTCACCCTTGGCAATCCGATCCTTGAAGAACTCAATCAGCCTGCTCCGGATCAGGTCCGGCCCGGTCTCGTAAAAGACCTGTGCTAGTTCCGGGAAGCGGTCCGCTTCAGCCACGCAAATGCGGAAAATCTGCTGCCCGAGATGGGAGGTCTTGAACGTCACAAACCGGATGGCAGCGCTGTAGAGCACCTCCTCGACCGGCGCATCGGTCGAGGAAATGGCCTCGATCCCGTCTGCCTGCCGGGCACATTCCGCCATGATCACCGCAGCAAAAAGATCGCGTTTCTCGGGGAAATAGTTGTAAAGCGTTGCCTTCGAGACACCGGCGGCGCGGGCAATCTCATCGACACTTGCACACTGAAACCCCTCCCGCATGAAAACCTGACGGGCGCCGGCCAGAACCTGCTCACACTTTCGACCGCGGTCCTTGGGATCAAGCTCTGCATCCATCGGCAAGGTGTCCACATCCTCTTCTCCCGACATTGAATGCATTTACGCGCCCTCTTTCAAGGCTTTGATCGGCAGGGGGATATCGGGCGTATAGATCAGGTCCTCATCGCCGATCACGACACAGCGCGGCGGTTTCGTCAGCGCCTTGGGCGGGGGCAGCATGCAAACGCTGGCCGGGTTGTCCGGTGTCGCCTTGTGCGGCGTGTGGGCCAGCACGGCCAGCGGGGCGAGAAGAAGGAGCGTGCTGACAAACAGCATAAGCTTCGGGTGCATGGCGAACATGATGTGGGTCCTTTTGCGTGAGGTCTGGGGAGACACAAACGGAATCAACTAAACTGTACGGTTCAGTCTGAACTGAACAGTTTAGTTTGTCACATCACGAGCCTGTGAACGCGCTCCGTCAGCTTTGCCCCGGTCGCTTCAGCGAGAAGAGCTCGGTCACATGCGTGTAGTCGCGATAGCCCAGGCGGGCGAGGGGCTTGACCCGGCGCAGGTCGTAGATGCCCTCGTTCAGCATGGTATCGTCGATGTGAACCCCCACAACCTCGCCGATCACCATGATGTTGCTCTCGCCCGGCAGGTCGATGATCTTCCACAGCTTGCATTCGAAGGCGCCGGGCGCCACAGCCACCCTCGGCGCGGACACAATCTGACAGGGGGCCTTCTCCAGCCCGGCAAGTTCGAACTCGTCCCGATCGGCCTCATAGGCGCCCGAGGTTGCGTTCATGACATCCCGCAAGTCATAGGACACAAGATTGACGACGAACTCGCCGCTTTCGCGAATGGCACTGACGCTGTCCTTGCCGCGATCGCGATCCGGCTTTGACCCTGTGTTCGAAAACATCACCATCGGCGGCTGATCGGCCAGCGCATTGAAGAAACTGTAAGGGGCAAGGTTCACGCGGCCAGCCCCGTCAATGGCCGAGATCCAGCCAATGGGGCGTGGCGCGACCATTGCCTTGAACGGATTGTGGGGCAGGCCGTGATCATCAAGACCGGGGCGGTAGAACATGGGTCGCACTTCCTTTTTTGCTTTGCGCCCACCTAGCCGCATGATAGGCGGAGTGTCGAGACAAGGATGCACAAGACGGGCCTAGGCTTTTGGAAACAGGGATGAAACTGCGACGATCTGCAGGTTGAGGGCGCCGCGCGCGCCGTCTTGTCCTCTCCCGATTTCCTGTAGTGGCCGTGCCCGATGTTCCACCTTGCTCCAGAGACGCCCGACGATTTTCACGAGATCGAGTATCTTTTCGACCTTGCCTTCGTGCCGGGACGGACGGCTCTTAGCTCATACCGTTTGCGGGAGGGCATCGCACCACTTGTCAACCTGTCGCGTGTCGCGCGAGACGCTGAGGGCGGTTTGGCCGGGGCGATCCGCTACTGGCCGATCAGGATCGGACCGGACCGGGCAGAGGCCCTTCTCCTCGGCCCTGTGGCTGTCCATCCGACGCATCAGGGCGAGGGGCTTGGTGCACAACTGATCGAAGACAGTCTCGAGGCTGCGCGGCAGGCCGGGTGGGTGCGCGTGCTGCTTGTGGGCGATGCACCTTACTACCGACGGTTTGGTTTTGGCCGAGTGACGGACATCGTTTTTCCCCCGCCGACCAACCCCGACCGCATCCTTGGACGCCCGCTTGAGCCGGGCGCGTTCGATGGCCTGGCGGGCGAGGTCCACCGTTGGGAATAGCTCTGCGCGTTAGAGAAGCGGCGCGTCCTGTTCCGTCAGCCAGTCGAGTAGCGCCCCGCGCACGGACTGGTTTCCCGATTTCCGCGCGATATCAATAATGCGCCGCGCCTCGCCGAGATCGACGCTCATCAACAGGCGCTTTACGGGCCCGATCGACGCCGGGCGCATCGACAAGGACCGCAATCCCATTGCTGCAAAGGCCAGCGCCTCAACCGGACGCCCGGCATCCTCACCACAGAAACTGGCAGGCGTGCCCAGCCGCTCACACCGCTCGGCGATCTGCTCGATAAAGGTCAGGAACGAGACATTCAGCGTGTCATATCGGCGCCGGACCCGCTCGTTCTCGCGGTCAGCGGCAAAGAAGAACTGCTTCAGATCATTTCCGCCGATCGAGATAAAGTCAGCCAGCTCGAAGAACTGATCCGGTGCGAAGGCGAGGCTCGGTGTCTCCAGCATCGCACCGATATGCAGCTCGGACGGGACTGCGTGGCCCATCTTCGCTTCACGGTCGCGTTCCCGCAACAGCATGTCGCGCCCTGCGCGGAACTCGTCGAACTGGGCAACGAACGGAAACATGACCCGCAGCGGTCGGCCATTGGCAGCACGCAGCATCGCCTGCAACTGCATCCGCATCACGCCACTGCGGTCGAGCCCCACGCGGATCGCCCGCCAGCCGAGGGCCGGGTTGGGCTCAGACTCGCGCTTCATGTAAGGCAGCACCTTGTCAGACCCAATATCGAGCGTCCGGAAGATTACCGGCTTGTCACCGGCCGAATCCAGGATGCGGCTGTAAAGCTGCGCCAGCTCCGTCCGCCTCGGCACCGTGCGGCGGACCAGAAACTGCAACTCCGTCCGGTAGAGCCCGACGCCATCCGCGCCCGATGGATGCAGGCTCGGCAAATCGGCCATCAGCCCCGCGTTCATATGCAGGGCAATGCGCACGCCGTCGCGTGTCTCGGAAGGCGCATCGCGGACTGCGGCATAGGCTTCCTGTGCTTCCTCCGCCATCTCGATCTTGGCGCGGAAGGCTTCGGTGACGTTGTCCTCCGGGCGGAGATGAACGATGCCCTGATCGCCATCGACAAGGATCCGGTCGCCGTTCATCGCTTCGCGCGTGATTCGCTCGGCATGGATCACCAGAGGAATCGCAAGCGCCCGGGCAACAATCGCTGCATGGCTGCCGACCGAGCCTTCCTCAAGCACCACGCCCCTGAGCTTGCGGCCGTAATCCAGCAACTCGCCCGGCCCGATATTGCGGGCCACCAGCACGGCATCTTCCGGGGTCTCTCCATTGGCCGAGTTGGTCCGTCCCGTCAGCCGGCGCATCAGCCGGTTCGACAGATCGTCCAGATCGTGCAGACGGTCGCGAATGTAGGGATCGCTCACCCGCGCCATCCGCGCGCGGGTCTCGGATTGCTCGCGGTCAACGGCAACCTCAGCAGCAAGGCCTGCGTCGATACTGGCCTCCATCCGCTGCACCCAGCCCTTGTCATGGGCAAACATGCGCCAGGCGTTCAAGACATCCCGATGTTCGCCGCCATCGGCCAGGTAGTCCGCCTCCAGCATTTCGTCGATCTCGTCACGCAGGCCCTTCAAGGCCTGATGCAGGCGCTCCCGTTCCGCCGCCGGATCGTCGGCCACAGGATTTGAGATGACAACATATGGGTCGTGGAGAAGAACCGTACCCTCGGCAACGCCTTCCTGCCCGATCAGACCCTTGGCGAAATAGGGCAGGGCATGTGGGCGCGGCATATCAGTCTCGGCCGGGCCGGTGAACGCCCCGAACTCGGCCATCTCGGCAATGACCATGGCGACGACTTCCAGGCCGTGCACTTCGTCGTCGGTGTAGTCCCGCGCCGCCTGGTTCTGGATAACAAGCACGCCCAGAACCTCTCCCAGACGCTGGATCGGCACACCAAGGAAGGAGCGGTAGATCTCTTCACCCGTTTCCGGGAAGTACTGGAACCCGCGGGCCGAGGGTGCATCCTTGGTGTTGATCGGCTCGGCTGTATGGGCGATCCGCCCGACCAGCCCCTCGCGCAGCCGCATGCGGGTCTGGTGTACGGCTTTCGGGTTCAGACCTGTCGTGGCCGACAGCTCAAGCAATTCGCCCCGCCGCAGGTAGATCGAGCAGACCTCAGCCACCAGACTGCCGGCCACCAATGCCGTAATCGTGTCCAGCCGCTCCTGACCCGCACTTGCGCCGGCAAGCGCATCGCGAAGGCGCTTTAGGAGGACACGGCTTTCTACCGCCTTGCTAAACGGCATGGGTTGCTCTCAGGCAGGTTGCTGAAGGTCAAAAACATCGTGAAGTGCCTGAACCGCAAGCTCAAGATACTTGCGGTCGACCAGCACGGACACCTTGATCTCGGACGTCGTGATGACCTTTATGTTGACGCCCTCATCGGCCAGCGCGCGGAACATTCGTTGCGCGACACCTGTGTGGGAGCGCATGCCAATCCCGACGATCGAGACCTTGGCGACATCGGTGTCCGCGTCGAGGTCGTGGTAGTTGATCTCGCCCCGCTCCTTGGCCGCAGCAAGTGCCGCATCGGCCCTTTCGACCTCGTCAATCGGGCAGGAGAACGTCATGTCCGTCCGCCCCTCTTCCGAGATATTCTGCACGATCATGTCGACATTGACCCCGGCCTCGGCCAGCGGGCCGAAAATCGAGGCCGCAATACCGGGGCGGTCGGCTACGGAGATCAGCGTCATCTTGGCCTCGTCCCGCGAGAAGGCAACACCGCTTACCACATTCATTTCCATGATATCTTCCTCATCGCAAACCAGAGTGCCCGGCGTGTCCTCGAAACTGGAGAGGACCTGAAGTCTGACCTTGTAGCGCATTGCAAGCTCAACCGAGCGGGTTTGCAAGACCTTTGCGCCAAGCGAGGCAAGCTCCAGCATCTCTTCATAGGCGATACGGTCGAGCTTTCGGGCCTTGTTGGTGATGCGCGGGTCGGTCGTATAGATGCCATCCACATCGGTGTAGATGTCGCAGCGCTCCGCCCCGAATGCAGCGGCAAAGGCAACGGCTGTGGTGTCAGAACCACCGCGCCCCAGTGTCGTGATACGGTTCTCGACCGAGAGACCCTGAAAGCCCGCGACGACCGCAACCTTGACCCCATCATCGAACTTGGCGGCAATGTTCTCGGTCTCGATCTCTTCGATCCGGGCCGCACCATGGGCCGAGGTCGTTCGGACCGGCACCTGCCAGCCCTGCCAGCTGCGCGCGTCGATCCCCATCTTCTGGAGGCGCAGGGCCATCAGGCCGGCGGTCACGTTCTCGCCGGACGACACCACCGTGTCGTACTCACGGGCATCATAGAGAGAGGATGTCTCCCGCACCCAGCCGACCAGTTCATTCGTCTTGCCTGACATCGCTGAGACGATCACGATGACATCAAAGCCGCGCTCGACCTCGCGCGCGATCTTTGCCGCTGCGTTCTCGATGCGTGCCAAATCCGCGACGGAGGTTCCGCCGAATTTCATGACCAGTCGGGGCATGGGGTGCCTTATGCGAAGAGCCTTATGTGTCGGCTTCTCATAAGGGAGGGAGTGTAGGGCTGCAAGCCGTTGTCAGAACGCGCGGATCAGGGCGAGGCGCAGTTCCATATCCTCCGCACCGTCAATGCCGCTGCCCCGCAGCGCGCTACGGCCCATCTCTGCCCGGAAGCGGAGGTGGTCTTGCAGGCTATAGTCGGCGCCAATGCCAAAGCGCATTCCGTCGGTCATGCCGCCGGACGCACTGCTGCCGAACGCGCTGCTCAGACGCGCCCGCTGCATCCCGACCCTTCCAAAGACAACCAGGTTTTCTGCGGCGTGAACACCGGCGAGGAAACTGACGGTTGTGGACGATTCGATGCTTTGGTCGCGCGCGGTCGTCCGGCTTGCGTTCAGACCGTCGGCATATTCAAGTTCGACCGCGCCGTAGACGGATCCGTCGGACCAGGCCAGGCCCATGTAGTTCCGGTAGACTTCCCGATCCTCGGCGAAGGGTGACAGATCATAGCCCGACACCGGCAATTGTTGCCCGCCCGAGTAGAACAGACCGAATGGCGTTTGCTGCGCCTGTGCTGCGAAGGACCAGCACATAACTGCCAAAGAAAATAAGGCGCCTGCCCACGATCTTGATCGCATGGATGACCCTAGCTGAGAGAGGATGAATCGACTTCATCATCGCTAGGTTGAGAAGTTGTTAAGATCTGGGCAGCGACCCGGCGATTTTAAGTATGCTGGGGATAACTAGTTCTTCTTGCCGCTCGACCAGGGCAGGGGGACGATGGGCACGCCGTCCTCGATCAGGGCGCGCGCCTCATCCGGTTTGGCCTGACCGATGATGCCCCGCACCGGTGCTTCACCGTTGTGGATCGCGCGCGCTTCGTCGGGAAACGCCTTGCCGACATTCTCGCAGTTGCTCTCAACCTCTTTCCGCAGGGCGCGAAGCATCTGCTCGGCCGGGCTTGCCGGTGCGCTCAATTCGCCGGTAGCCGGCCTTTCCTCGGGTGCTGCGGGGGTGGCGATGCGCGGCGCCATGACCGACTTCCCGACATCCTGACTGCCACAAACAATACAGCTCACGTGACCGGCCGCCTTCAGGCGATCGTAATCGGCGCCTGACCCGAACCAGCTGTCAAACGTGTGGCCCGCTGAACATTTCAACGCAAACTTGATCATCGCATCCGCTGCTAACCTACCCACGTGTCAGACAGATATATGTCAAAAAAATGAATGCAATCCTTCTTCTGTCCCTGTGCTGTCGGTGATACAGGGTCTTCCGTCACAAAGAGGAGACGTATCCGTGGGCAACGCCGTGCGCCCATTGCAGATGGCCCTGACGGCCGGATTGGGTGCTGCCGCCGTGGTCTGGGTGCTGGCGCTCGGCCTGCCTTGGTACGGGGCCATTGCATTGGCGATCAGTGTGGCCTGGGCCCGGG
>JAAUYD010072776.1_pt1 | contig 19013 bp, 12 predicted proteins | sample 7278101 | NCBI WGS metagenome assembly JAAUYD01 (sample SAMN14350128, study PRJNA611818) | marine sediment metagenome | isolation source: surface marine sediment (0.6m) | place: French Polynesia: Moorea | collected 2018-08
AGCGCCGCCGCGGCAGGGGAAGACAGCGACGCCTGCACCCTCTCCGGCACCGCCGAGCATGACCGCGCCGACGGCGGTGAGGCCTGCGACGACGGCCGCGCTGGAAAGTAAAGCTTCCCGCCTGCCGGCGGCCAATGGCGGCCGCTGGCGGCGAATGTCGGGTGTTTGCCGGTTCCCGCCATGGACCGGCTTCATCATAGCAGTACCCTCCTACCCTCCTTAAAAGGGCTGTCCGGATGGTCCGGGCGGCCCTTTTATTTTACCATATTCAACCCAATAATTTCACTGATCACTCTTGAAATGGTAATTTGATCTAGCCAATCTTCTTGATCCTCTCTTGAAAATCGGGTTGAACGCGCTATAATGAGCCTTCAGCAATAGGGGCAGTCCGCGGCCTCGCCATGGGTATTAGGGGGATAACGGCGCTCCTGTTCAAGGGAACGAAAACGCCGTCCATGCAGCCTTTAAGCGAGATATAGCAATGGTAGTGAATACCCTGAGACCCAAAAAACTCGCCGACCAGGTCTTTGAACGGATCCGTGATCTGATCTTCAAGGGCGATCTCAAACCCGGCGAGCGATTGAAATCGGAGCGGGAACTCTCCGAGATCATGGACGTCAGTCGGCCCACCATCCGGCAGGCCATCGGCAAACTCGTCGATCGCGGTCTGGTGGAGAACCGCCAGGGTCAGGGAACCTTCGTCTGCAATCCCAATGAGATGCGGTCCCATAACCTATTGCGCGATCTGATCGACTGGGATGAGGCCAGCTTGAAAGATCTGCTCGAAGTACGGATGGCACTGGAATGTCAGGCGGCCACCACAGCGGCCTTGAGAGCGACGGGGGAGGACGTGGCCAATCTGGATCGCCATGTTCAGGAGATGCGGGCGTCAATCCAGGCCGGCGAACTGGGGATCCTCGAAGATGTGCGCTTTCACATGACCCTGGCCTATGCCACGAAAAACCAGGTCCAGATCCTATTGATGAAGAACATGTACGACCTGCTCCACTTCGGCATCGAGGAGGGGCTCAAGCAACTCTACCTGCAGCCCGAGAACCTTGAGGCGATCCTTTCACAGCATCAGCAGGTCACGGATGCCATCCGCCAGCGCGATCCGGCCGCCGCCTACGCCGCCATGCACACCCACATCTATTTTCTCATCAATTATTGTTGCAATGAGGGCGCCCTGCTCAAGCAGGACGCCCCGGATCTGATCCACTCGTCAGCGGTTGGGGACTGATCCTGCGCCGCCGCCCCGCCCGAGACCGTATCGATGCGGCCACCATCGCCTCGAGTGCCCCCACAGGATTGGGCCGGCGCCTGTGCGATACCGGCCTCGGCCAAAGTTCGCCGAATGGTGGTCATTTTTTTTGGCTTTTGGTCGGGCAAGGTCTGAAAGGACAGCCCCGCATCCCGCTTTTCCTGGGCCACTGTCGGCAGCATGGTGCTGCCAATGGGGGCATTGAGCGCTGCCGGGATCTTCACCTTTGGGGTTACCATCTTTCCGAAAAAAACCACCGATGGATTTCATCCGATTGGTTTTTTTTCATTGGCTTTACTACCATCATGCACCCGTTCATTCGAGCGTCATCGATCCTAGCTATCTCATTTATAATATTTTTGTATCATATTTTTAGTTACATAAGAACGTATCTGGAAGGATTGCGGCAACCACCTTCTTCCCGCCAATGGATGAAGTATTTTTTACCAATAATTCCACAGGGGAGCCGCTGGGCTGGGCACGTCGGGTTGCAGAGCTAGAAGCGGTGGGCTGAACGGAATACGCGCATTAAAATACTCCAACCAATTGAAAAAAATTCGGTTATCGGTGAAGGTTATCCCACGACCGCTCTCGAAATTTCGGAGACACAGGAGAGCAGCGCAGCGGGTTGGCGTCCCGAGTGCACTGCAATCTGCGAGATAAGGTATTTTTTTTGACCAATTTTTTTAATCAACCCATTTTCAGCTTTAATGGATGTTTCAAGAGTGGTATAGAAAAGAGCCTACCGCTGTGAACCTTTCAATCCTATGGGAACGGAGCTATGCCGTGAGCGACACGTCTTCGACCGCGTTATTCACCCACAAAGCAGAACTGGTGTCCACCATCGTCCACCCGGCCAAGCGCCTCGATGACGCGCTGGCCTACGCGCTGAGCGCCTGCGTCGAAAAGGAGGCGTGCCCAATGCTGATCTCCGGCTGTGAGGCGGAATTGTCTCCACCGGCCGAAGCGCTTTGCGAGACCAAGCGCGGCAAGATCATCGCCGCCCCGGATCTCGATGCCACCCTCCGCGAGGGGTTCGCCGAGCAGTGCGACCAGGCGGGGATCCGCCTGATTCATGAAGGCCTCAGGGACCACCTGGGCGGTATCGACATCGGCATCACATGGGCCAACTGGGGCATTGCCGAGACCGGTACCCTGGTTATCGATTCGACCCGTGAGGAGATCCGTCTGGCCTCCATGATCAGCGAAATTCATGTGGTCCTCCTACCTGTGGACCGTATTGTGGGTGGAGCGGACGAGATCGCCGATGCGCTCGAGACCGCCATGCGGGATCCTTACAACTACACCGCCTTCATCACCGGGGCCAGCCGAACCGCTGACATTGAACGGGTGCTGGCCCTGGGTGTTCACGGACCACTGGAACTACACGTGCTGCTGCTGGGAGATGATTGATGCAGAGATCGACGACATTAAAAGGGTATCGGAAAGATGTAGGCGTCGCGCTGAAGAATGAATTCCTGCGCAAAGCGATGGACAACTTCGCCGTGGCCTACCGTGCGTCGCGCGAGAACGCATTTCGGGAATTGGACAGTGAGCGCCTGATTCAGGATGTGGCCGAACTGAAGGACCGCGGCATCGATCAAATGGAGGCCCTTCTCGATCAATTCATCGCCGTGGCAACGTCCAAGGGGGTTCACGTTCACCTGGCCAAGGATTCCCAGCAGGCCAATGAAATCATCGCCACGATCGCCGCCGAGAGCGGCGCCAAACGGGTGATCAAGTCCAAATCGATGACGGCCGAAGAGACCCTCCTCAACCCGTATCTGGAGATCAAGGGGCTGGATGTGACCGAGACCGACCTAGGTGAGTGGATCATCCAGTTGCGCGGCGAGGGCCCATCCCACATGGTGATGCCGGCCATTCATCTCTCCCGCTACCAGGTGGCCGACCTGTTCACTGACGTCACCGGCGCCCAGCAGAGCAACGATATCGAGAAGCTGGTCAAAGTGGCGCGGCGAGAGCTGCGTCAGAAGTTCGTGGATGCTGACGTGGGCATCAGCGGCGCCAACTTCGCCATCGCCGAAACCGGCACCATCGGATTGACCACCAACGAGGGCAATGCACGCCTGGTGACCACCCTGCCCAAGACCCACATCGCCCTCATCGGTCTCGAAAAACTGGTGCCGACCATTCGGGAGGCGTTGGCCATCAACCGCGTCCTGCCCCGCAACGCCACCGGCCAGGCGATCACCTCCTACGTCACCTGGATCACCGGACCGGCCCCCTGGGGCGGCGAAGCGGACGGCCGCAAGGCACTTCACATCGTCTTCCTGGACAACGGCCGCCGGGCCTTGGCCAAGGATCGCGATTTTTCCCAGGTATTGCGCTGCGTGCGCTGCGGCGCCTGTGCCAATGTCTGCCCCATCTATCGCATGATCGGCGGACACCAGTACGGTCACATCTACATCGGGGCCATCGGCCTGATCTTGACCTACTTCTTCCACGGCCGTGCAAAAGCCCGCAACCTGGTCCAGAACTGCATCAATTGCGGCGCCTGCAAGGCGGTCTGCGCTGCCGGCATCGATCTGCCCAGTCTCATCAAAGCGGTGCATGAAAAGATCCTCGGCGAGGAGGGTCATCCCCTCACCAACACCCTGCTCAATCGCGTTCTGCGCAGCCGCAAGCTGTTTCACGGCTTGCTGCGCTCCACCCAGCTCACCCAGCGCCCAGTCACCACCAGCGATGGCTATCTGCGCCACCTGCCCATGATCTTCGCCAAGGAGCACCGCTTTCGCGCCCTGCCCTCCATCGCGGAGAAGCCGTTCCGGGACCGCTGGGCGACCATTGCCCCCTCGGTGGCGAAACCCCGCTTCAAGGTCGCCCTCTTCTCGGGATGCGTCCAGGATTTCGTCTATCCGGAGCATCTCGAAGCCGCCACACGGGTGATGGCCGAAGAGGGCGTGGCCTTAGCGTTTCCCATGGATCAGTCCTGCTGCGGACTTCCGGTACAAATGATGGGCGAGTCCAAGGCGGCCCGCGATGTGGCGATTCAGAACGTGCTCGCCATGGCGGCGGAGCGCTACGACTACATCGTCACCCTCTGCGCCTCCTGTGCCTCCCACTTGAAGAAGGGCTACCCGAAACTCCTCGCCGACCACCCTAGCCTTGCGGACAAGGCGGAGCGCTTCGCTGACAAAGTACTGCCATTTAGCAGTTTCATGGTGGACGTGTTGGCGCTGAGCAGCGCGAACTACACCGGCGACGGCGAGGCGGTCACCTACCACGCCCCCTGTCACCTCTGCCGTGGACTGGGGATTCGTGAAGCACCCAGAGCCCTCATCGACCTCTCCGGGCATCGCTATGCGCCCGCCTCCGAGGAGGAGACCTGCTGTGGTTTTGGCGGCACCTACTCCAGCAAGTTTCCCCGCATCTCGGCCGAGATACTGGAAACCAAGCTCAAGGATTTCCAGGCCACCGGCGCCGAGCGGCTGGTCACCGAATGCCCAGGCTGTCTCATGCAGTTGCGCGGCGGGATCAAGCAGCGGGGCATCGAGATGGAGGTGTTGCACATGGCCGAGCTGCTGGAGCGGCGCCGGAAATAGGCGCGCACGACAGCGATCCAATAAAAAAGGGCGGCTGGTGCCGCCCTTTTTCTTTCCCGGAGAGAGGAGGTGCCCCCAATCGATCTGGTGGCCTCCCCGGGCAAATCCTATGTCCGCCGAACTGAGCGCCATCCTTCAGTGGATGGGGACCGATCGGTGCTCAGCCGCCCAGCTTCGAAGAAGTTGGACCAAGGGCTCATGGGGAAGATGGGCCCTAAACCGGTGCTTTAGCCATAGGCCACAGCCGGCAGCCAGATGACCAACTGGGGCCAGATGGCCACTGCCAACAAGCCCATGAGCTGCAGGACGATGAAGGGCACAACGCCCTTGTAAATGTCGAGCAGTTCGATTTCGGGGGGCGCGACTCCCTTGAGGTAAAAGATGGCGAATCCCACCGGAGGGGTCAGGAAACTGGTTTGGAGGCTCACCGCCACGAGGACAGCGAACCATACCAGCTCCGGATTGTCGATCACCCCGTGCCCATCGATTTCGATGCCCAGAGCGGACACCACCGGTGCCAGCAGCGGCAGGATGATGAGGGTGATCTCGATCCAGTCGAGAAAAAAGCCCAACGCGAATACCGTTCCCAGGATGACGGCCATGACGCCGTACGGCCCCAGGGGCAGGCCGGTGAGGGCGGCCTCGATGAACTCGTCACCCCCTAGACTCCGAAGTACCAGGGCGAAACAGGTGGCACCGATGAAGATACCGAAGATGTAGCCGGTGGTGTTGAAGGTGGCGTGGCAGACCTCCTTGAGGACCTTCAAATTAAACTTTTTGTTCATGATGGCCAGGAGGGTGGCCCCCAGAGCGCCTACGCCGCTGGCTTCGGTGGGCGTGGTGATACCCATGAAGATAGATCCCAGCACGGCCAAGATCAAAAGCGCCGGCGGAAAGATCGATTTTAGAACGTCCCACACCATGCTGATCTTGACCGGCGGCCGGCTTGGATCCAGCGGCGCGACACCGGGGTTGAGGGCACAGAAGCCGACGATATAGATGATGTAGAGCGATCCCAGAATGACGCCCGGCAAGACGGCGCCCATAAAGAGATCACCTACGCTGAGCCCCAACTGGTCGGCCATGATGACGAGCATGATGCTGGGGGGTATCAGAATTCCCAAGGTGCCCGATCCGCACACGGTGCCGGTGGCCAGGGCTTTGTTGTAGCCCTGATTGAGCATGGCCGGAATGGAGAGCAGGCCCAGGAGAACCACCGAGGCGCCGATGATGCCGGTGGAGGCCGCCAGGACGATACCGATGATGGTGACGCTGACGGCCAGGCCGCCCCGTACCGGACCGAAAAGGGCCTGCATCTTCTGCATCATCTTCTCGGCGATACCCGAGCGGTCCAGCATCAATCCCATAAAGATGAACATGGGCAGCGCCACCAGGACCCAATTGTCCATAATCTTATAGAGCCGATTGACCACCATCCCGACAGTCAAGTAGTCCAGGCCGGTCCAGGTGCCGAGGTAGATGTCCGCCAAGTAGCCGATGAAGGTGAAGATCATGGCCACACCACCCAGGACAAGGGCGATGGGAAAGCCGGTGAAGAGTAGACCGATGAAGGTCGCAAACATCAAAATGACGAGTACGCTGTTGGCATCCATGAGGTCCTAGGCTCCCTTCTTGGCAGTTTTAAGATACGCAAATCCTTTGATCAGGCGTGCCACAGCCGACAGGAACAAGAGAAACATGCTGATGGGGATCAGCGACTTGGGCAGCCAGCGGCAGCATAATCCCAGGGGAGCATCGGAACGTTCATTGACCTTGACCGCTTCCCAGAAGAAATCGAGTCCATGAAAGAAGATGACGTAGATCATGGGCATGAGCAAGACGATGATGCCGATTATCTCGACCCACTCCTTGGTCCGGCGGGACATCTTCTCATGGACCAGATCGAGTCGGATGTGGGAGTCGACGGATTGACAGTAGGACATCCCGAACACCACACCGACGCAGTATAGATGCCATTGTACCTCTTCCAAGACAACGAGCCCCTTGCCAAACACGTAGCGCAGCACCACCTGCAGGATGATCGCGAAGATCAGCGCCACGTTGAGCCAGGAACACCAACGGCCGATCGATTGGACGAAATTGTCCAAAGCGGCCGCGACCTTGTTGTTGGTTTCTGACACCGACGTCATACAACCTCCTCGCAATTGGCGATTGATTTGGGTCCCGGTGAGCGGACCCACCATATGAGTACGATTGCCACTTGGCGACGCAGCAGATCGCGGATACCAAAAGTAAAGAATGTGTCCCGGAACAGTGGTGCTGGCGTAACCGTATCATAACCCGACCGGGCAGTGGACACAAAAACAGCCCAAACATCATCCGCTTCCAGAATGCGACCCTGGAAACACCGCCGAATGTTGCGGGGAACGCGTTGTATTTCCAGCACAAACCCGAGCGTGCCGAGATTCACTGGATCTACCGGCTTTAATCGACCCGGGAACCGCGTCAAACAAATTGCCGGGGGCCAATTTAGCCGACCCCCGGCAAGAACAGACACGACTCAGGTCAGATGCGGTTTACTTCGTGGAGCGCGGCAGGAACCCGCGGCTCGACCAGTATTTGTAGTCGGCGCGGAAAGCCGTCATGTGGTCATAGACTTTCTTAAAGAAGGGATCTTTGCTCTGCTCGGTGACGACCTCTTCCCAGGCGCCACGGAAGGTATCGAGCATTTCATCGGACCAATACATGTTCTTGACACCGCGTTTGGTCTCGTTCTCCTTGATGACGGTACCCTGAATGGCTTCGGTCATGGCGAATGCGTCGAGGGTGGCAGCGCGCGTGCCGACATCCATCACCATTCGCTGATGATCGGTCATACCATTCCAGACGTCTTTGTTGATCAGGAGTTCGAAAACGGTGGCTTGCTGATGCCATCCCGGGTAGTAGTTGTATTTGACGACCTTGTAGAAGCCCAGGCGCTGGTCGATGGCCGGCATGGAGAACTCGGTGGCATCGATCGCCTTTTTCTCCAAGGCCGGGAAGATCTCACCGCCGGGGAGCAAACTGGTGGACACACCAAGCTTCTGCATGGCCTGGCCGCCGAGGCCGAAGAAACGCATCCGCATGCCCTTGAGGTCATCGATGGATTTGATCTCCTTGGCGAACCAACCGGAGGTCTCGGGGGCGATGATGCCGCACACCAGCACCTTCACGTTGAAACCGGCTTGGTCATACATCTCCTGGTAGAGTTCCATACCGCCACCGTAGTACAACCAGGCCAGGTATTCACCGGCTTCAGGGCCGAACGGCACCGCGGAGAAGAGGGCCGCGGCCGGAATTTTACCCTGCCAGTAACCGGCTGTGGCGTACCCGGCGTTGATTTTACCCTTGGAGACGGAGTCGAGAATTTCGAACGGCGCCACGAGTTTGCCCGGCTCGTACACGTTCATTTTAATCTCACCGTTGGACAACGTCTCGATGCGTTCAGCCAACCATGGAGGCGTAGTACCCAGACCAGGGAGGGCTGTCGCGAAACACACTGGAACTTTCAGCAGCACTTTTTTGGCCATGGCTGGCGTAGCCGTGCACATGAAAATCGCTACGCACATCAGCGCAATAACCTTGACCAGACGACACTTACTCATGAATTGCCTCCTTGTAGATTGGTTCCCATAGGATCTCTTCACTCAGCCTGTCAAAACAATGTTTATTGGTAATACCAATTCTGGAGTGTCATACATCTCACCGGCCCTTATGTCAAGTTAAAAAATAAACCAGCCGCCCGTCAAGGCAAATTTCATCATTAAATATAGACAGTTGAATTATACAGGCCTCTTGCTTGAACGATAAGTCCGCATGGACCTTAGCACCTTTAAATGGTCACACCAATCGGTCCAATCGCGGACAATTGGCGATCGCGACACCGGGCGCCGGCCGCCCTTCGCGCATCGGCCGGCGGCCGCCTATGGAAGCCAAATCCATGGGCCCGCTTTTCGCGGGACGTTGCTCGAGGAAGACGGCTGCCAGGCTGGTCCGGAGCGATCAGGTCCCGACCGGGGTGCACCGGTCCACGTCACGGGCGCGGCAATTCCCGCCTGGGTTCGCCGGGGAGGGCCTGACGATCGCCTTGAACCGGTGGGGCCGGCGCTCACTCGGTGGGAGGTCGCCGGAAGGTCCAACGGCCGGACGCGGGGGGTGGTTGCGGCGATACCCCTGTATGGGGCAGACGGCGCAAATCGCATATATTGGTTAGACCTTTGAAGCAAGGCCCTATTAATCGGCCTTCCAGTAGGGGGTTATCGCTTGAAATCGAAGTGTTCATCTGGTATGAATATATAGTATATATTGATTGTTATAGGATGTAAGCACCTTTTTTACAACCAATTCGGCGGCTTGGTCATACCTCTGAACGATTGGCGTGGATGAGCGGGCCGACGAAAGCGACACCTACGATTCGGGCGTCTCGGTTCGCCGCCGACGCCCGCCGAGGTGTGCCGTAACCAGCTTTTTCCAGGGCAGCGGCCCGGCGGTCTCCCCGCTGACCTTCGCCTGCGGCCGGTCCCCGAGCTACCCCTGCGGATAGCAGTGAACTGCGCCGGGGGTCCGCCGCCGGAAAGCGCCCAGAGATTGGACCATAATGATCCTCACGAGAGCGAGCGACAGATCCAAACCCATCTCCCTTGACCCGATCAAACCCCGTCGCGTCTCCGATCAAGTCTTCGAACAATTGCGTGAGCACATCGCCCGCGGTCGCATCAAACCCGGTGAGCGCCTCATGCCCGAGCGGGAATTGGCCGCTTCCATGCGGGTCAGCCGCACGACGGTACGCGAGGCGCTTAATAAAATGGTGGTCATGGGCATTCTCGAGCAAAAACAGGGCCAGGGCACCTTTGTGCGCACCCTCGATCAAACGGCACCCGATAGCTTCACGGGGATATTGGGGTCCGAGGAGGCCACCCTCATCGATCTTCTCGATGTGCGTCTGGGCTTGGAGTGCAACGCCGCCCGCTTTGCCGCCCTGAGGGCCACCACGGTCGATCTCCATATCCTCGAACGTCATCTGGAGGAAATGGCCACCGACGTCAACACCGACAGTAACGGCGCGGATGCGGACGTTGCCTTCCACATGGCCATCGCGGAAGCCTCCCACAACCCCCTTCAGGTTCATCTCATGCGGCAATTCTACGATTTCATGTCACTGGGGATTGAACGAAATCGCTCCCTCTTTTACGAGGGTGGCGACCGTATCGGTACCGTCCAGCATCAGCATGAGCGGATGGTGGCCGGCATCCGGCAGCGCGATCCCGAAGCGGCCGTGAAAGCGGTTCAAGCGCATATCGAGAATATCCGTGAACGGCTGGAGGCAGCGGCAGCGGCGGAGTGATCCGCCGATGGATCCGTCGGCAGTCGGCGGGTTACAGGCGCGACCCGGATCAGAGGTTGCCGTTTTCGGCCAAATGTTCAAACTTGCAGCTCAAGGCCAAGGACTCGCCATCGAAGCTGGTCTTGACCTTGTAGGGCAGGGTCTTGAACAGGCCGATCATCGCCTTGTTCTGGGGAGACGTGTAGGCCACCAGCCCGGAGATGCCATTCTCCCGCGCCGACTCGGCCAGCTTGCGCAGGAAGACTCTGCCCAACCCCTTGCCCTGGAAATCCTTGCTCACGGAGAAGGCCACCTCGGCCATATTGCTGTCGAAAAGCAGAAGATACTCTCCGACCGCCACGACCCGCCCAAAGCCAGCCTCTCCGATGACGCCCACCAGGGTCATGTCTTTGATGTAGTCGATCTGGGACTTCACCTCGATGTCCGAATGTCCGAAGCTGCTCTTCTCGTGAAAGAAGCGTGAGAAGATATCCTTTTTGTCGAGGGAGTAATAGTGCTCTTGGATGCGGCGTTCATCTACCGGCTTGGCCGGACGGATGATGAGGGATTCGCCGTCGATGAGAATGGTCTCCTCCAACTTGACGGGATAGACGGCCCGGCGGGCCTCACCGAGACTGCGATTGGCGCCGATCAGGCCGGCGTCCTTGGCCGCTTCGAATAGGCCGTCGCGCGCATCCGGATGGGCGATGCTGATCATGGCCATGGCCCGCTCCTGCAAACTCTTTCCAAACAGGTTCACGACGCCATACTCGGTGGCCACATACTGGACGTCGCCACGGGGGACCACCACCGATTGGTCTTGCATCATGGGAACGATGTTGCTGCTGGAACCGTCCGCACTCATTGCAGGCAGCATGAGGATGCTTTTCCCCCCCGGCGAGCGTTTGGCGCCGCGGACGAAGTCGGAGATGCCGCTGACACCGGCGAAGAAGGTCGATGCCACCGCTTCAGCGGCCACCTGGCCGGTAAGATCCACCGCCTTGGCCACGTTCATGGAGACCATGCGGTTGTGGCGGGCGATGATGAAGGGATCGTTGACGTAGTCGCTGGGGTGGAAGTCGACGCCCGGATTGTCGTGCAGAAACTCGTAGAGATTGCGCGAGCCGACGGCGGCCGAGGCCACCAGCTTGCCGTCGTTAAAGCCCTTGCGGCGATTGGTGATGACCCCAACGGCATAGAGATGCATGATATCGTCGGTCAGATACTGGCTGTGAAACCCCAGGTCGTTCTTCTGGGAGAGGGCCTGAACGGTGGCCTGGGAGGCGGCGTCCAACCCCACCTGCAAGGTGGAGCCGTCCTCGATGAGGCGGGCGATGTGGTTGCCAATGTGGGTGGCCACCTCCGAGGGCTCGGGGGGGGAGGTCACGAGGAGATCTTCCTCCTGCTCGACGATAACGTCGACGCTGTTCACATGAATGAAGCTCTGGCCCATGATGCGTGGCATGCGCGGATTGACCTGGGCGATCACCAGGCGCGCGGCCTGGGCCGCCGCCATGGTGACGTCCACCGAGACGCTCATGCTCATCCAGCCGAAATCGTCGGGAGGCGACACCTGGATAAGGGCCACATCGATGGGCAGTTTCTTGCTCTTGAAGAGGCTCGGCACTTCGCTCATGTTCATCGGCGTGATGAAGCGTTTGTACTTCTGAAAGGCGGGCGAACCGGTGGCACCGAGGTAGATCTGACGAATATTGAGGCTGAGGTCCTGGGTCTTGTCGGCGATGTCGCTCAGAGGGGTGATTTCGGAACTCATCATCCGCACGATCTCCAGCCCCGTGAACAGGTTGGTGCGCGCCGAGAGGGTTTTGACGAGGTGCTGGGGCTGTCCGCAGGCGGATCCGATGAAGACGCGTTGGCCCGACTTGATGAAGCGGATCGCCTCATCAGGGGCGCAGCGTTTTTCGATATAGTTGTCGGCCCAGTATAGTGACTCGCCCATCGAAACCTCCTCTTCTCTCAGGTGTCAGAATAATCGGTTCATCCCGTAACGGTGCTCGTATAGTAGATGATGTGTTTGGTCAGGGCAACCTCTATTCAGCCGGGCAAAAAAACGCCCTCAGCCGACCGGCAGGGGGCGCCGCTGCCCGCCGAATCCGACCACTGCCGGCGCGTCCGCCTAATCGCCCGCCGGCGCTTCCAGCAGGAAGCGGACGTCGGCCACAGTGGCCCCCTCCCCCTTGGCATGCACCAGAAGCGGATTGATGTCCAACTCCTTGATCTCGGGATGGTCGCGCACCAGGTCGCTGAGGCAGACCAGGAGCTTTTCCAGAGCGGCAGTGTCGGCCTTGGGCATGCCGCGGAAGCCGTTGAGCAGGGCGTGACCTTTGATGCCGCGCACCATGAAGCGCGCATCCTCGCGCAGCAGCGGCGCCAAGCGGAAGGCCACGTCCTTGAACACCTCTACGAAGACACCGCCCGAGCCAAACATCAGCAGGGGGCCATAGACGGGGTAGCGCATCATGCCGAAGATCACCTCCTGTCCCTTGGGGGCCATCTTTTGGACGAGCACGCCGGTGATTTCGGCCGCGGAATCGTAGGCCTTGGCATTGGAGAGAATCTCGTCGAAGGCCGCCGCCACCGCCGTCCGGTCCGCCATGCCGACCTTGACCCCGCCGGCGTCCGATTTATGGATGATCTGCGGCGAGACGATCTTCAATACCACCGGATACCCCATCGTCTCGGCCGCCTGAATCGCTTCGTCAGCACTGGTGGCCAACTCGGTGGGCAGGGTCGTGAAGCCATAGGCCCGGAGGATGGCGAGGCCTTCCAGTTCGCCCAGATAGAACTTGCCCGCTTTGACACTCGCCTGGATCACTGCGGCCGCGGCGGCCTTGTCGTGCTGCGTGCGATACGGCGCCAGATCCTGACGATTGAGCCATTTGGAGTAGCGATAGACCGCACCGAAGGCCTTGGCGGCGTTCTCGGGGAAGCGGTAGACCGGAACGCCGTTCTCCTGGAGATATTTGACACCGGCGGAGACATCGATGATCCCCATGAAGCAGCACAAAATCGGTTTGTGAGAGCGGCGGGCAATGCGGACGATGGCCTCGGCCGTGCCCATGGCGTTGGTCATCGATTGCGGCGTGAGAATCACCATGGCCCCGTCCACCCCCTCGTCTTTGATGACGGCGGCCAAGGCGTTCTCGTAGCGATCGTGGGCCGCATCACCGATAACGTCCACCGGATTGTTGACATTGGCGGTGGCCGGCAGGTGGCTGGTCAGCGCCTCGATGGTGTCCTCATGGAATTTGGCCAATTCGAGACCGGAAGAGACGGTCATATCGGTGGCCACGATACCGGGTCCGCCGGCGTTGGTGACGATGGCCACCCGGTTGCCCTGGGGCACCTTGCGGCGCAGTTTGCCGAGCGCGTTTTCGTTCTTGTAGGCGAAGGCGATGCCAAAATCGAAGAGTTCATCGATGCTGTCCACCCGAATGATGCCCGACTGGGCGAAGATGGCATCGTACACCGCTTCCGAGCCGGCCAGCGAACCGGTGTGGGAGGCCGCCGCGGCAGCGCCGGCGCTGGTACGGCCCGACTTGATGGCCAGAACCGGTGTGGGCCGATCGCCGCCGGTGATCTCCTTGAGGGCGGCCACGAACTCCGGACCGCGCTGGAGTTCCTCCACATACATCATGATCACCTCGGTGTCCGGATCCCCGTGGAGGTAGCGCAGCAGATCCAACTCGTCCACGTCGGCCTTGTTGCCGATGGAGATGAACTTGGAGAAACCGAACTCCTTGTCCGTGGCGAAGTCCAGCACGGCGGTGCAGAGAGCGCCACTCTGGGAGATAAAGGAGATGTTACCGGGCTTGGGCATGCGGCGCGAGAAGCTGGCGTTGAGGGCGACGTCTGGCAGGGGATTGATCACACCCAGACAGTTGGGGCCCACCAGGCGCACGCCCGCTTTGCGGCACATGGCAACGATCTCGTTCTCGATGGCGAGACCTTCGCCGCCCACCTCCTTAAACCCAGCGGAGACGATGACCAGGCCGCGCACCCCCTTTTCGATGGCACTGGCCACGGCGGCCTTGGCCAAATGGGGTGGCAGAATGATCATGGCCAGATCGATCTCGTCGGGAATCTCGGTGACACTTGGGTAGGCGCGTACACCGGCAACGGCCTTGGCCTTGGGATTGACCGGGTATAGGGTTCCGGTAAAGCCACCCCTGAGGATGTTTACGAAGATATCGTGGCCCACCTTACCGGTGGTGGTGGAGGCACCCACCACTGCGACGGCCGTTGGTGAAAAAATAGCGTCCAAGTCTTTCATGGCATGTGTTCCTTATGGCGCAGTTGCATCTGTTCAATGATCAGCAGGCAGATCAGTGACACTCCGGTTCCAGGCGATCAGCGACGTCAATGACGCACTGCGCCCACTTCCCACGGGGAGTCGGACCGCTTGCAGAAGGGCTCCGCCGGAAAATCGCGGATGCGGGTGGCAGCGCCATCCCTTGCAGGATCATTCCGCGACGGAGGCCGGGCACACCCGGTGGTGAGCCGATTGACGACTTCAGAATAGATGGAGCCGGTTTTTGTGAATGTCCAGATACAGGAACGCGGAGACCGTTTTCGTGATGGTCAGTTGGATGGGCACTGGGGTGGTCGCAGCTATGGGTCGTTCAGCGGAGCGGAGATGCGTTTGGGCGGATCGAGCTGAACCGTCTATCACGCGTCCAATGCTGCTGCATAGAGTTCCACCGGATGCCGTACCTTGATCTGTGCCGCGGCCTGGGAGAGCATGTCTGAGACCTGAAGCATGCAGGCGGGGCACCCCGTGGCCAGTACCTCAGCACCGCTGGCCTGAATCTGAGCCGCTTTTAGCTGACCGATATCTCTGGAGATATCATAGTACTGCAGATTAAAACTGCCCCCCATGCCGCAACACACGTCGGGCTGGGCCATCTCCTTTAGGGTGCAACCCGGGGTGGCCGCGATCACCGCCCGCGGTTCCGAGAAAACGTGGAGGCCTTTTTTCAGATGGCAGGGATCGTGGTAGGTCACCGTACACCCGCCTGCAGCGCTGTTCGAAAGGGGCTTTAGAGAGGCCTCCTGGATCAGGAACTGGTTGATGTCCATAGTGCGGCGGGCCAGACGGGCTGCCGTGTCCCGATGACGCTCGTCGGCCATCTGCGGCCAGACCTCGTGGAGGGTGCTCGTGCAGGTAGCACAGGCGGTGACCAGATAGTCGAACTCCCCGCTGGTATACAGCTTGAGGTTATGGGCTTGCAGCTTCCGGAAGGTGGCCAGATCGCCGCTGGCCAGAGCCGGTATTCCGCAGCAGGCCTGGTTTTCCGGCAGAAAAAGCCCCACCTCGAGGTGATCCAAGATCTTCAGCGTGCTGTCAGCGATGTTGGGGAAAATTTTGTCGATGAGGCAGCCGGTGAAGAGCGCCACCTTAAGCCCCGAGGTGCCTGCCGGACGGTCGATGGCGGCCGCCTGCCGGTGAAAGGGCACCGGGGCAAGGGTTTTAAAATGGCGGTCCTGGACCAGCGGTGACATCACCCGCGCGCATGAGGTTCCGATGATCTCATTGGCCGAGCGGGTAAAGAGGTGCTGGAATTTTGCCCCCCACGCAGTGAGATGATCGAACAGCCGCGGGTTGGCCAACATGCCCCTCAGAATCAGCCGTTTGGCCGGCGGCAATCCCATGAAACCGCTCAGAATCGCGCGGGCCTTGAGAAAGATCTCTTGAACACTCACCCCGGAGGGGCAGTTGGCCGCACAGGATCCGCACAACAGGCATTTGTTGAGTTGGCGATGGACCCCTTCAGGGTCATCGAAGATGTGCTCCATCAGTCCGCTGAGGAGTGCCAACTTACCGCGGGTGACATCGGCTTCACGGCCGGTCTGATCGAACACCGGGCAGACCGACTGGCACATACCACATTTCATGCAAACAACGAGCTGATCTTCCAATTCCCGCATCAGACGGGCGAGCGTCTCCATGGAGGCCATTACATTATGCTTTCGCAGCGATGATCTTACCGGGGTTGAGGATATTGTTGGGATCCATAGCGCGCTTGATGCGCCTCGAGAATAGAATGGTACCGGCGCTGGTCTCTTTTTCCAGATAGCGGCATTTGGCCAGTCCGGTGCCGTGCTCGCCGCTAAGGGTGCCCCCCATTTCCAGCGCCGCGTCGAAAATGGCGTCGATGGTGTGCTCCACCCGCTGCCACTCTTCGGGGTCACGCTTGTCCGTTAGGATGGTGGGATGTAGGTTACCGTCCCCGGCATGACCGAAGGTGCCGATGGTGACGTCGTAGCGCGCGGCGATCCGACCGATGGCGGCCACCATGTCCGGTATGCGGCTGCGAGGCACCGTGGCATCCTCCAAAACAAGCGTGGGTTTCAATTGTGCCAGGGCCGATAGGGCGGCGCGTCGCGCAGCCCACACGCGGTCCCGCTCGGCGGCATCCTGGGCCACGCGGATCGATGCCGCGCCCATGGAGCGGCAGAGCTTCTCGACCCGCTCGGCGTCCTCCTCCACCTGGGCCGGGTGACCGTCAAGTTCCACCAAGAGCATGGCCGCTGCATCTGTGGGCATGCCGGCCTTGCTGAAATCCTCCACCGCCCGGATCGTAAAGTTGTCGAGGAACTCCAGGGTGGCCGGTACGATTCGGTTCGCGATGATGGCGGCCACCGTTTCCGAGGCTTTTTCCAGCGAATCGAAAACGGCCATCATAGCCTTGTTGTGCACTGGCAAGGGAATCAATTTAAGAATGATCTCGTTGAACACGCCCAGGGTGCCCTCCGACCCCACCATCAGCCCGGTCAGGTTGTATCCTGTGGCGCACTTGACCGTCTTGGAGCCACTCTTTACCAGGTTGCCCTCCACATCAAAAAAACTCAGGCCCATCACATAATCCCGCGTCACCCCGTACTTCAGGCCGCGCAGGCCGCCGGCATTCTCCGCCACATTGCCGCCGATGGTGGAGACCGCCTGGCTGCCGGGATCGGGCGGATAGAACAGGCCCTTTGCCTCCACAGCGGCGGCCAGCTTGGCGGTCACCACGCCGGGCTGGACCACAGCGTACATGTCCGCTTCGTTGATTTCGACAATGGACTTCATCCCGTTGGTGACAATGACCACCCCATCGGGCAGCGGCACGGTGCCGCCGCTGAGATTGGTCCCTGCGCCGCGAACGGTCAGCGGCAGGCCGTTTTCGTTGCACAGGCGAACGGCCTGGCCCAACGCTTCGGTGCTTGTCGGGCGAACGATGAGACCGGGCTTGACCGGATCCACGACAGCGGCGTCATATGCGTAGGTGTGCAGATCTACGGCATCCGACCAGGCGTTTTCGTCGCCGACGAGGGTTTTGAATTGGCCGACAAGGGCATTGGATATCATGGCAGGCATCCCTTTTGAGTAGGCATGGAAATGAAATAATAAGTCCTGGACTTCGGGCGCATTTCACTGTGGTGAAACGCGCCAGAGGTACGGCGGATGAGATGCGCTGTTTTTGACCGGCACTAGTTGCGGATCAATACGATCAACTCCTTGGGCCCATGAACGCCGAACACCAGGGTGAACTCGATGTCGGCCGTCTTGGATGGTCCAGAGATGAAAAGGGCGTTGGTGGGCATGCCGTCGGTCCACCTCTCGGCCGCCATCATTTCGGTCATCGAATTGTAGATCGTGTCGGCATCCAGCACCGCCACGTGCACTGGCGGCACTAGGGAGAGGAGTCGCGGTTCGGCCGGCGTGGGCCAAAGCGCAATCGCACCGGTCTCGGCCACGCCGCCACGGGTGCTGGTGATCCCCACATCGATGTTCTGAAAAAGCTCGCTCTTGAAAGATTCTACCGGTTGCGTATAGGCCACCAGCTTCGGCAGGTCATCAGCGTCGGCGGGCCAGGCGGATTCTATTTCAGGCCCGATGGGGCCTTGGGGGCCATACAAAACCCGCTTCCAGCCCCTCTTCCGGGCCAATTGTTTGAGTTTGTCCTGCCATGAATCGCTTTCCACGATGTAAACCTCAGCGCGGATGGCGCTCATCAATGCAGCCAGGCGCTCAATCTTCGCATCGCCTGCCAGGGATATCTCCGACGGCAGTGGTGCGTCTGGCACATCGGTCTGCTCTGTACCGGAGGCGTGCAGGCGGGCCAATATGCGTTGCCGGGCGGTTTGGTTGCTGAGCTGGCTATTCATGGTTTACCCCTTCATCCCGTAAGCGTTGGTGGAGGCTCTTGCGGGCGATCCGCGGCGCCGTTCGAACAGACGTCCACTGTTTCAGCGGCCCCACCTTGGGCAGGTGGTTTCCCATGGCACCCGCTACGCGGGTTCCCAGCTCGTTGAGCAGCGGCGAACGGTTGGCCAATTCCCAACCCTTCCAGACCATGGTTTCAGCGAAGTTCTTTTTGTATCCACCGCCATCGACGACGGCCGCCGCTTCTTGATCGTAGCTTTCGTAGCGCAAGCGACGGATCAGGTCGGGGATGGGGATCTTCACCGGACAGACCTCGCCACAGGCCCCGCAGAGGCTGGAGGCTGTGGCCAGCACACCGGCCTTTTCAAGACCCTCCATCTGGGGGGTCAATATCTTACCGATGGGACCGGGATAGACATGACCGTAGGCATGGCCGCCGATACGCACGTATACTGGGCAGTGGTTCAGGCAGGTGCCGCAGCGGATGCAGAGCAAGGTCTGGCGCAGCTGGGGGTCGGCGAGGATGCTGGAACGGCCATTGTCCAATATGACCAGGTGCACCTCCTTGGGACCGTCCTTTTCATCCGCTTTGCGGGGGGAACTTATCATGTTGATGTAGGTAGTGATCAACTGGCCCGTGGCCGAGCCGGTCAACAGCCGCAACAAGGGCGGTACGTCGGAGAGCTTTTCGACCAC
>JAAUYD010052595.1_pt1 | contig 19007 bp, 18 predicted proteins | sample 7278101 | NCBI WGS metagenome assembly JAAUYD01 (sample SAMN14350128, study PRJNA611818) | marine sediment metagenome | isolation source: surface marine sediment (0.6m) | place: French Polynesia: Moorea | collected 2018-08
AAGAAAATCAATTTTCAAGCAGTTACAGTCAAAATCAATCCTGTTCCCCATTCCCCATTCCCCATTCCCTCTCTAAACTAGCTAGTTTTATCAAAGGTGCAAGATGTGAGTCTAGTTTTAACAGCATTCAGGGAATACTAACACTACCAGATTTATCATTCCCTCAAATAAAGATTATGAAACCATTAGGATCGATTATATTAGTGTTAGGGTTAATTTTTGTTGCTGTTGGGGACAGTTTTTTACCGAAACCCCTAAGTACCGCGAGTAAAAATGCTCGTACCCAGGTCAATAAAGTTTTTCTTAGTTTTACCCCAGATACTGACTTTGAGAAACCGAGTAAGCAACGAGATGCACAAGTGAACGATATGGAAGAAAGGGTTAAAGGAAACCGAGATCAATTGATTGAACAACCATAATTGATAAATAATTGAGATTTTATTCTACAAAATAAAAACCCCAGATTCACTGGGGTTTAATGACAGAAATCTGAGATTGACCAAAATTCTCAATCAACTCGTAAATTTTTATCTTAGTATGTGTGAATTTAGTAAGGAATAAACAGATATTATAAAATCGGCGATCGCACTTCTTTAAATTAATTCAATTTGATATAATATTCATACTGAAATTCAATCTTAATGGATGACCACTACCACTGAATATAAACATATTATTCTCAATGATGATCAAATTCCTATTATTGAAGGAACAACCCTAAAAGTAGTAGAAATTATTATGGCAAAAACTGCTTATGCTTGGAGTCCCGAAGAAATACATTTTCAACATCCCTACCTCACCATGAGTCAAATTTATGCTGCATTAGCATATTACTGGGAACATAAAGCAGAATTAGACGCTGATATTCAACAAAGAGAGAACTATGCTGAAACCATGCAAAAAAATACGCCAAAAACTCCTTTTATTAAACGATTAAAATCTCAAGAACTGTTATAAATGCCTGTAACTTTTTATATGGATGAACATATCCATCGTGCCACTGAAATTAAACAAATATTATTTAGTCAATATCAAGATTTTCTGATTGAATCAAATCGTCGTCAATCTCAAAATATTCAATTTTCTGGTGTTATTTTTGCCCGTCAATCAATTGTGTCTATTGGCCAATGTATTAATGATTTAGAACTTATTGGAAAACTAGGATATCCCGAAGAATTTATTAATCAAGTTCAATTCTTACCCTTGTAAAAAGTTTGATCGCTTCTTTAACATTTTCTCGTACTTCTTCTATAGCACTACATGCTAGGGAATGGGGAATGGGGAATGGGCAATAGGCAATAGGCAATAGTCCACTGTACAAAGGTTTCAGCTTGTAGAAATGTCCTAACAGTAATGCGTAGTGCTATATTAAACATTGATGTATTTAAAAATGAAAACATTAATTATACTGTTTTAATTAGTGTTGATGCTCAAGCTTTTTTCGAGAGCATTCCCCTAGTCGCTGATTTATGGGACAACATAGAATAACTCGGTAAAATGTTCACCACAAATCCTCTTCACCTTGAGTCTGTTATAATCGAACCATCGGGAACTTTCTTTCGAGATGCTGCTAGGTTTTAGAACTAAGCTAAAACTCAATAACCAACAAAAAACCATCATGGCTCGCCACGCAGGTTATAGCCGTTGGGTTTTTAATTGGGGACTAAAAGCTTGGAGTATAACTTATCAAGAGGGATTGAAACCCACAGCTAATAAACTTAAAAAGTTTTACACCAATTATGTCAAACCATTATATCCGTGGCAAGCCCAATTATCCTCAAGGGTTTATCAATATGCTTTTGTGGATTTAGATCAGGCTTTTAAACGTTTCTTTAAAATCAAAGGAACGGGTTATCCTAAGTTCAAAAAGAAAGGAATAAATGATAGTTTTACTTTGGATAATTGTGGAAAATGGATACCGTTAGGGTCAACGAGAATCAAGTTACCCTTTATTGGGTTCGTTTCAACTTATGAAGCACTGCCGGATTGCCAAGTCAAAAAAGTCACTTTGACGAAAATAGGTAAGGATTGGTTTATATCTTTTGCTTACTCGCGAGAACGACCAATCTCTGAGAAAAAAACGGCGATAGTGGGAGTAGATTTAGGAATTAAAACCTTAGCGACTTTAAGTAATGGCGAAGTATTTCCTAACCTGAAACCTTACAGAAAAGCATCTTTAAAATTAAGCCGACTTCACAGAAACTTGAGCCGTAAAGTCAAAGGGTCAAAAAATCGAACAAGGGCGAGAATTAAACTAGCATCTCAATATCTGAAAGTTGCTAATTTAAGAAAAGATTATCTCCATAAAATCACCAGTTACTTAGCTAAAAACTTCTCAAATATTGTCATAGAAGACCTCAATGTTAAAGGGATGTTAGCTAATCGAAAGTTAGCTAAAGCCATCTCGGAACTAGGTTTTTATGAATTTAGGAGACAGCTAGAATACAAATGTGAGCTTTATGGGTCAAAATTGACTATAGTTGGCAGATGGTTCCCTAGTTCTAAAACCTGCTCTAGCTGCGGCTCAATTAAGACCGATTTGTCTCTATCAGAGCGAATTTATAGTTGTGAATGTGGTTTAGAGATAGATAGAGACTTAAATGCAGCCAAAGTGTTAGCCAATCAAGCGGTAGGCTATACCGTTTTAGCCTGTGGACAGAGTGCCGCCGACGGTTCTGGATGAAGCAGGAAGTAAACCTCAATGTGTCATATTATGTCGCGTTGTATCAGTTTTATATAGCAGGAAGTCAAAGATTATGTATCTATGTATCTTCTGAGGAAGTCACTTGAGATTTAGCTAATTTAAGTAACAGTCTTAACGCTTCATTAACTGATTCATCTGTCGGAAACGCTTTAGCAATATCTGGATCAAGTAATACTAAATTTGTTCCTTGACGGTATTGATCAACATACTTACCTCTAACTCCTCCAGTTAAACTAGATAAGTCATAATTAGGACGTAATTCATCATCAAATTCGGGATTAACTTCCTTCTTCATAAAACCTCCTTTCTTGGCGAGTAGCTAATCTAGCACTAATAATACGAATTTTATTATTTCTATCAGTATGAGCTAGGATAATAATTTTTCCAGTCTGTGATAATCCTATTGTAATATATCGGTTTTCATATAGAGAATGATCAGGATCTGGATAGGTGAGAGATAAAGGATCATTAAAGATAGTGGCTGCTTCTGTGAAAGAAACATTATGTTTTTGGATATTCTTAATAGCCTTATCTGGATTCCATTCAAACTCCATAATTATTAATTATATCCATTTGTTTACCCCACAACATCCCTTAAAAACAACCAATTAAGACGGTGCGTTACATTTCATTAACACACCCTACAAGATCAGCGATCGCACTAAAAAATGAGGTACATTAGTCAAACAAAATGTACCCCATATTAATACAGAGAAACTTCTCTTATTTTCTCTTGATGTGGGCTAATTTTCGTTTAAAAGCAGTACCGAAACCACAAGCAACACCAGCCCCTAAAATGGTTAAAGGTTCAGGTACAGCAGTCGCCTCAACTTCATAAACATAAGCGGTTCCTCTGGTTCCCCCGCTACTAGAATCGACTCTAAGTCTTGCTCCAATTACTAAATTATCACCATCAATAGCAACAGACCAACCAAAGAGGTCAAAACTAACAGGGTTAGGACTGTAGAAGGTGTTGAGCAAGTTACCTGTTGTGACATCAAACAAATAGGCTGCCCCTGCATTCTCCACCACTGTATTGTTGTTTGTCAGAGCATCATCAACAAACGCACTAACCAGGGCAAAATTACCATCAATAAGGATTTTTCAAGGTTTGGGTGAGAGAATAAGGTGTTGATGCTTGAGCATGAGGCAGAAAAATATTTAAACTAAAAACTGTGACTCCAAAAGCAAAAATGTTTCTTAACATGACAAAATTGAATTCCTTTTAAGGATGAAATTGGGGTTCAATAGTCTTATGAAATGGTTAAGGAACAGAAGAATAAAGATAAAGACTATTGTTGAATAAATGAGCTATATCTTAACAAACCTGACCAGAAAAAGCGAGGCAAAAAGCTAAAAATCTTCTAGAAATTTAAAAGAAAGCTTTATATTCCAACCGATTTCTCTATAAAGTATCACCGATAGTCACACATTCTGGTCAATCAAGAAAAATTTTTCCCCAATTGGTTTCCCCTTTTTCATAAATTACTGCATATTATTTCATTTTTCTTGCTCTAACGGTGCCATAAATACTTGAGGATTTACATTAAAACGTTCTGCTAACTGTTGAATTTGATGAAAAGTTAACACTTTATTTTTACTTAAAATTTCCTGTGTTATCTCAGGTGTAGCAATTTCAGGTAAATCAAATACAGTTAACCCATGTTCCTCTATTAAATAAGCTAATATCTCACTACCACTACAATCAGCTATAGGATAATGTTCTGATTCATATACTTCAATTAATGTTCCCAAAGTTTCCAATAAATTATAAAGGGGATGTTCTTCATTTGTGCCAATTTCATCAATTAAAACATTTAATCGTTTAACCGCTTGCTCATATTCTTCTTCATTACGAATCATCAGAATAGGAGCAACGGCCTGCCAATGAGTGTTAATATCTGGGGGAAGTATTGTTAAGTTTTCCATTTGTCTTTGTCATATTCTGAATGAGTTAATATATAACGAATATAAACTTTCTGACGATTAAAGTGAATTGAAGTAATTAAACGATATTTATTACCTCCAATATTAAACACAACTAAATCATTAACTAAATCAGCACTGGGAAGAACAAAACGTAATTCTTCAAAGTTTTGAAAAGATGATCAATATTGTCTTTATATCTTATACCATATTCTTAAAAAATACCTATCAATACCATCTCATGGTCAAGTATATCAGTAAGTGTTATGTTGGGTTTCCTTTTGTCAACCCAACCTACTAGCGATCGCAATCAAAAAATTGATCATCAAGAATAGAGATTAATGAGTAAGGACATTGTTGAGGAAAAGTATCTAAGGGTAATTTAGTTTCTGCTTTAGCTTGTTTAATCGCTTCTTGGTAACTTTCATCGATAATAGTGCTAAGATAGGGTTTCAAACTAGGAGACTCTTTTAAAGCTTTCTTGATACGTCGACGATGTTCTAGAATACTTCTTTCCCAACTTCCTGTACGTTTTTCTGGTTGATATTGCCATTTTAGTAGATGAAGCAAAAGGACAATTAAATTGCTTTCTAAAGCTCTCCTTTCACTTCTTCCCATATCTTCAATTTCCTCTAATAAGTTCTCCCAATCTACGTCTTGATAGTTTTTTTGTCGCAATTTTTCTAAGTTACTTTCTATCCACTGTAAATAATCAGTTTCGTATAAGTTTGAAGTTGTTGCTTTTATTGTTTCCATAATGTTACTATCTCCATATAATAGTATCAGAAGAGATAAACGAGCGTTAAAAATGGTAGGTGCTTCTGTTAAGATGCCAAGATCCGCTCTTGTAGGTTGGGTTGAGGAATGAAACCCAACAAATTACCCCTGATCTTGTAGGTTGGGTTCAGGAACAAAACCCAACCCACGTTATATTTATATTATTTTAATCGAAGCTTTTTCTGGTACTTGCTCAACTTTAACTAATTTAATTTGAGATTCAGTAACTTCTACGGTATCTTGAGTAATTAAACCTTCTACACTGTAACCATCTTCTCCTTGAGACATAGGATAATGTTCAACAATTACACCAACGCTACCTTTTTTGAGATTAAATTCAGGAATATCTTCAGTTAATTGTACTTGAGAAAATAGAGGAAATATCATTTTTTATTGCTCCTATGCTGGAAATAGAGTAACAAATTGAGTGGTTTTTTCAGTAACTATCCAAATCGTTTTTATCTTTAAAATTCTCCCATTAGGACAAGTTAATGACCCAATAATCTGATATTTTTGCCCGTATTTTGTTTTTCGGGTAGGTTGTGCTTCTAGCGTTAAAATTTGTTCTCGTAAATCTTTTTCTAATTGTTGCCAGTTATCTAAATTATAACCTCCCTGCGCCAAATATTGCGATTTGTCATCTTTTGGTAGAGGGATTAATAGATATTGAGTGAGTTTATTGGCAAAAATAATAGCATTTTTATTCAAATACATTTAACTACATTCTAAAAAAACTAAAGAAACTCACCTCATTATTGACTTAAATTGATTTTCACTACTTAAATAACACTATCCATAATTATATACTAATTTCATAAATCACTGCATACTGCTTCATTTTTCCTCTCTTCCTTAGTATTACACATTAATTATACATAAATCTAAAGCAATTTGTATTAGTTGAGTCGCAGCAATTTCATACTGAGTTTCTTGTCCTCTTGGTTTACTTCTTAAATATCCTGCTGGAGTTTTTTGTGAAGGTAATAAAGGTAGATTTTGAATAATTTTATCAAAATCCGCCTGAGATTTCGGACTTTTATGAGCGATCGCATTTCTGATTTTATGATAACGTCCTAAATAAGCTTTTTGATCGTTGTCAAGATTATTGAAAGGAATCCCATCATGGAAAAAAATTTCTGCTCTTTTTATTGTTTTGTTATAAGGTAACCAGTCAAGATATCTTTGTCCTCCTAAAATAACTGAATTAATTTCTGATTGCGGAGAAATTTTAATTTTACGAATTTCGTTAATTTTGTACCCATCAATAGTAACTTTTCCTTCAAGTAATCCCCAGAATAATTCTTCAAGTAATTGTTCAAAATCAGTAAATAAACCTAAAAATAAACCATCATAAACGGTTAAGACATCAATTTTCTCTAGATTATTATTAACCAATAAGTTTTCTATTTTTGTTCTTGTTAATTCTTTCTTTTCTACCCTGTATCTAAAATTACTAAATAGTATCTCTGCTTTCTTTGGCATAATTTTAGTCAGAGTTTTTAACAAAATCAATCAAATAATTATATATAATTTTCCTCTCCTTAATACCTTGTCTTCGAGAATTAAAAAGTGTTTTATTTTTCAGCGTATCATTAGCCATTTTTATTCTTTCTACAACTACTTCAGAAATTTTTTGTTTATCATCAGATTCGGATTTCTTTATACTATTCAATCCAAAAATTAAATCATAAATTACAGCAAAGAAAATATATATTTTAGTTTGTTGCCCAAATTTTGAAACCAGTAAAAAATCTTTAAAGTTCTTATCAATAATTTCCATAGTATTATGAAATCTATTATATATTTGATTTTTATAAGGCATAGAGTTATCATATTTGTTATAGTAATCTTCTATGATCTTATCGTTACTACCCATTACTTTCCCATCTAACATCATCATAATGAGTTCTGATGTTAGTTTAACTTCTTTCATTCTTGCAATGTCATCATCTGTAAAAACTTTCCAGTCTTTCCAATACCATAAACATTCTAATGCAAGTTGATAAGCAAGAGTTTTGAACTCTCCAAAATATTGAGAGTTTCTTATTTCCTGTTTATTTAATTGATAATAAGTTGAATTCATTCTACGAAATATATCAATGACTTCTCTATCATCCATTTGCGGAGAAAGAATATGAACACTAAACTCATACTCTAAAATCTCTCGTTTAATTTCATCATCGAGTTCTTGAAATGTTTTTTTTGCTATTTCTTTATTATGATTTTTTTGTACAGTAAATTGATCTTTTTCAGGATCATAATCTTCTAAAGACCGAGGTGCAACAAAACTTAAAAGAGTTCTTAATCTTTGTTGTCCATCAACTACCTCACGCTTTGGACGTAAAGTTTCAAGATCAATAGGAAGATCCCTTAAAAAAATAATAGGAATCGGTAAACCTCTAACAATTGTATCAATCAGATAAGATTTAGTCCCAGGTTTCCATACTGATCTACGTTGAAATTTAGGAGATAAAATTAATGCTTTATCTTTTTGCCAAGATACAAAATCAGCGACTTTAAAAAAGCTTTTTTTATATTCGATTGTTCTCATAATTTTACTTCTCGTTTTGTTAGAACATAAACAAAATTACAATTTATCTTAAATCGGTTGTATCTTTACTATATTTACTTATATTACTGGATATATAATGTAAGGTGGGCATTGCCCACCCAACAAGTTAATTATTTAGCAGGAGTTAAGGTCTTTTCCTCAACCATAATGGGGTTAGGGTTCGTTTCAGGACTGTTTGCCTCTGATGGGGGAACCACTTGCCAGAATTTGCCTACATATTCACCCCAGTTATTGAGAATATGTTCAGCTTTTTTACTGCCAGTGCGTTCAAAATGAGCCTCAATTAATCCCTTTAATTGTGCTTCCCCTGCTTCGGTACAAATATGTTGAATATCCACAATTTCGGGGTTAACTTTTTCGGGGAAACTATTATCTTCATCCAAGAAATAACCCAAACCACCGGTCATTCCTGCGCCTACGTTACGGCCAACGGAACCGAGGACAACAATGACACCACCAGTCATGTATTCACAACAGTGATCGCCAGCACCTTCAATAACTGCTTTACCCATGGAGTTACGCACCCCAAACCGTTCACCGGCGCGGCCATTGGCGTATAAAACCCCACCAGTTGATCCGTAAAGGCAGGTATTACCCACAATAACGTTGTCTGCTGCCTCATAGGTGGCATCTTTTGGAGGAACGATGACAACCTCTCCTCCGTGCATTCCTTTGCACACATAGTCATTGGCTTCCCCTTCTAGGTGCATGATCATACCAGGAAGGTTAAACGCAGCAAAGCTTTGACCAGCAGCACCGGTAAAGTTAAAGGTTAACTCCCCAGAAAAGCCTGTATTACCGTATTTTTTGGCTAAAACCCCAGAAATACGCGCCCCAACGGTGCGATCAGTGTTGACAATTTTCACATTTTTTGCTATTGTTCCGTGAGTGTTGATGGCAGAACTAACAGCAGCATCAGCCAATAACTGATCATCCAATACCAGCCAGTTGCTGTGAACATCCTCATGGTTTAACCAACTGCGATCGCTTTTCACGTCGGGAAGGTTCAACAAACAGTCTAAGTTAAGGGACTGAGTTTTGGTTAAATTAGCGTTTTTCCGCATTTTCAGCAGATCAGACCGTCCTACCACCTCATCTAAGGAACGATAGCCTAATTTTGCTAAAATTGAACGCACTTCCTCAGCAATAAAATAGAAGAAGTTGACCACATTTTCAGGAACGCCGGTGAACCGCTGACGTAACCGTTCTTGTTGCGTTGCGACTCCAACAGGACAGTTATTCGTATGACAGATACGCGCCATAATGCAACCCTCGGCGATCATAGCAATGGAACCGAAACCGTATTGTTCTGCACCCATTAAAGCAGCCATCATTACGTCCCAACCGGTTTTTAAGCCACCATCTGCCCGTAAAATAACGCGATCGCGGAGTTTATTCTCCATTAACATCCGATGCACTTCTGTTACACCCAGTTCCCACGGACAACCAGCGTGTTTAATGGAACTGAGAGGTGATGCACCTGTACCACCGTCGTGACCGGATATTTGAATCACATCTGCATTGGCTTTGGCCACACCGGCAGCAATAGTTCCGATACCGATCTCTGCCACTAATTTAACCGATACCTTAGCACTAGGGTTAATTTGGTGCAAGTCAAAGATTAATTGGGCTAAGTCTTCAATAGAATAGATATCGTGGTGGGGAGGGGGAGAAATGAGGGTAACACCGGGTTTAGAACGGCGTAACATGGCAATGTAGGAACTCACTTTCTTCCCAGGTAACTGTCCCCCTTCTCCTGGTTTTGCCCCTTGGGCCATTTTAATTTCTATTTGTTTCCCATTCATCAAGTATTCAGGAGTCACCCCAAACCGTCCAGAAGCCACTTGTTTAATGGCAGAACTTGCAGTATCCCCGTTCCGTAGACCATTAAGATGAGGGAATGTAGGAGAATGTCCCTCTAAGTCCACATCTGAGAGAGTAATAAAACGGGTAGGATCTTCTCCTCCTTCTCCTGAGTTGGACTTCCCTCCTAAACGGTTCATGGCGATCGCTAACGTTTCGTGGGCCTCTCTAGATAATGCGCCCAAAGACATTCCACCGGTACAGAAGCGTTTAACGATATCTTCGACCGGTTCAACTTCGTCTACAGGGATAGAAGGTTGATCACTCTTGAACTCTAATAAGTCTCGCAACGCAGTAATAGGTCGTTCTTCGAGGTATTTTTGATACATTTCGTAGTGATCATAAGCCTCTTTATTAGCCCCATTTTCACCAATTTTATAAGCTTTAACGGCTTTATGCAGTGATTTAGCCATTTCTGGGGAGTTCATGTGGTATTCTCCCCCCGGACGGTAGTTAATGAAGCCGAAGTTTTTCAGTTTCTTATCGGTTAAACTGGGGAAGGCGCGACTATGAACTGCAATAATTTCTTGAGCGAGTTCTGCTATATTTAAACCACTGACACGACTGGTTGTTCCTTTAAAGGCCATGTCAACCAACTCCATACCCAGACCGATCGCTTCAAATATCTGGGCCCCATGATAGGAAGCTAACAGGGATATTCCCATTTTAGAGAGAATTTTTAATAAGCCGGCTTCTACTGCGTGACGATAGTTGTCTAATGCTTCTTCAAGGGTAATGGTGTCTAGTTTCCCATTGGCCATTAATTTCTGGGTTTTGGGATCACTCCACCATTGACGGATGGTTTCCAGGGTAAGGTAAGGACACACCGCAGAGGCCCCATAACCCACTAAACAAGCGAAATGATGGGTACTCCAACATTGGGCCGTATCAACTACTAAAGAAGTTTCTAAACGTAACCCTTGTTTAATAAGATGATGGTGGACAGTTCCTACTGCCAGTAAGGGAGGAATATAACTGATCGTCTCATTAATACTTGTGACTCCTACAAGGCGATCGCTTAAAATAAGGATTTTTGATCCATTTTGCACTGCTTGGGTTGCTTCATCACACAGTCTATCTAACGCTGCTTTTAACCCGTCTGGCCCTGTAGTAATATCAAACAGGGTAGATAACTCAGTTACATGAAAATCAGAGTTTTTGATCTGTTGTAGTTCTGTTTCGTTGAGAACAGGACTGTCTACTTTAAGTAGTTTAGCGTCTTCTGGTTTGGGATCAAGTAAGTTACCTTTTGACCCGAGTAACATCTCCAAGGACATGACTAAACTTTCTCTTAAAGGATCAATGGGAGGGTTGGTAACTTGGGCAAACCGTTGTTTAAAGTAGTCGTAGAGTAGGTGAGGTTTATCGGATAAGACAGCTAAAGGAATATCATCCCCCATACAGAAAGTGGGTTCTTTCCCTTGAGTGGCCATGGGAACCACGATCATGTCTACATCTTCTGCGGTGTAACCAAACGCAGTTTGTTGTTGTAGCAGTTGGCCTGCGTCTTCTAATAAGACGGTATCAGAAAAGGGTTGGGGACTAATTTCTTGACGATGAGTTTGCAACCATTCCCCGTAAGGATGGGTTTGTGCAATACGTTGTTTGATGTCCCAATTTTTTAACACTTCTTGGCTGGTTAAGTCTACTGCAATGGTTTGTCCGGGGCCAAGTCTTCCTTTTTCGACAATATCTGTTTCAGGAATATCTACTACTCCTGCTTCTGATCCGACGACCACATAATCATCTTTGGTAATACAATACCTTGCTGGCCGTAACCCGTTGCGATCTAAACAAGCCCCTACCATCTTACCATCGCTAAATGCCAGTAACGCTGGACCATCCCAAGGTTCTTGGAAACCACTATAATAGTTGTAGAAATCGGTAATTTCAGGATACTCTTTGAGATCTGGCTGATGATTGTAAGCTTCTGGTACTAAGATCATGGCCGCTTCTAAAGGACTACGACCAGTTCTCACTAATAATTCTAAGGCACTATCTAAGTTATAGGAATCACTGTTTGCTGTGTTAACAACGGGGGTTAATGCTTCTAGATCCTCTTTTGTCCAACCAGGTACAGTTAACTTAACTTCCCTAGTGGCCATGGAGTTAATATTACCGATCAGGGTGTTAATTTCTCCATTATGCCCCAATAAACGCATGGGTTGAGCCAACGGCCATTTTGGCATGGTATTGGTACTAAACCGACGATGATACACCGCAAAACGGCTAATGTAGTTAGGATCGTTTAAATCTTGATAAAATTCCCCTAATACGGCACTGCGTACCATGCCTTTATAAACAATGGTACGACAACTAAAGGAACAAATATAAAAATCATCCGCTAACCGTTTTCCGATCTGCGATCGCACAACATATAAAACTCGATCTAACTCATCCCCCGATAACCCGTCACCCGATGTCACCATTATTTGTTCGATATGGGGTTGATTTTCTTTTGCTTGAACCCCCAAAACTTCAGGTTTCACAGGAACTTCACGCCATCCTAAAACCGTTAAGTTTGCCCCTTTTACGACACTTTCAACGTGCGATCGCTCTTCTTCTCTTTTACTGCTATCTTGAGGCAAGAATACCATACCTACCCCTAACTGTTCGACAGGAGGCATCGTGATCCTTTTTTCCGCAAACCAGGGGGATAATAGTTCACGGGGAATAGCTGTCATGATCCCCGATCCATCGCCTGAGTCATTATCCGCGCTACAACCGCCCCGATGTTCCATACAGCTTAACGCAGTTAGGGTTTGTTGGATCAGTTTATGGCTGCCTTTTCCTTTGACATCTGCGATAAATCCTACCCCACAAGCGTCTCTTTCTTCAACAAGGGAGGGTATTCCCATATAGGTTGCGTTGGGTTGGTTATGGGTATTTTGGGTCATATTCATTATGGTACGCTCATCCATACAAGTCAAAAATTTAAGGTTACGGGTTTACTTAAGTCGGTTGAGTGTGCAACTCAACCATAGCTTAAGGAATGGTTAAGGTATCGATTCGATCAGAAGGTATTTGTTTAATCTGTGTCTATAGGGGGACAAGTATTGAACTGTTGCTGAATCAACGGGCCTCTACTCCCTATGCTATCGAACCTGAGAGTATTTGATCTATGGGGTTTATTAAGACAATTGATACTACGGATTCCTGATTTTAACGGTTTTTTCGGGATGTTCTTACATTTGCCAGGATTTTTTTAAGATTCGTTTAAGGTTTTAGATTGTTTTTATATAGCAGTTTCCGTACTTGTGAGGTATAAATTCTTCTAGTTTTAGGAGTTAGGAGTTCGGGAGTTCAGAAGTTCGGGAGTTCAGAAGTTGAGAAATGCTATATTTATCCCCCATTGTTCATGCTGCTAAGAGTTGATAAATAGCAGTTTCTATTAGTTTTTCTTTGTATTCTATTCCTTGGGTTAGTTGCTTTTCTAAATCATCACAATATTTCATTAATTGGTCAACTTTTTTGACTATTCGTTTAAGTTCAGATAGTGGAGGTAATGGGATTAAAACTTGTTCAAGAATACTTACATTAATATTTTTTTGTGCTGTTGATGGAGCAGAATTTTGAAGATGTTGTTTGGCCGTACGCATAAAATATTCAAAATATTTGACATTTCCAATTTCCTGAAAAGGAACAAAACCGACAACACTATCAGGAAAACAAGCATCAAAATTAAGTATTCCACTATCAGCTATATTAGCAGCAATAGTAATACAAAGTGTTCCTTTTTTCCATAAGCGACTTTGAGCTAATCCTACATCATTATATAAGGTTGTATATGTCGTAATAAAGCCATTAGCACGGGCTACATCAGCAGTTTGAATCATTGGATATTTACCATTTTCATATAAAATAGGAGCATTTCTAGCTCTATGTTTAGACTTTCCTCTTCTCAGTTCTCCAAGTTCAGAAAACCTCATCCACTCCCAACCAATAGGTAAATCATAAGGAATTTCATCATCAGTAATAGGAGGTAAAGGTTTAGACTTTTTAATCTTCTTTTCCTTGATTAACTTAGCTTTTTCTGCCTTAATTTTCTCCAACAAAACAAAAGCAGTTTCATCATTTTCATCTTGAGGAACCAACTTACCCATCACTGCTAATTGTAAAATTGTTTGACGTAATTGTTTAATATTTTCGGGAGTACTGTAAATTAATTCAAAGTTTTCTTGAATCTGTTGCCAATTATGCTTAAAGTCTTCTTCTTTGGTATTAATCAATTTATTGGTTGCTGTTTCTCCGAGTAATATTAATTGACGTTTTTGTTCTGTTCTTTGTGTTTCTAATTCGTCACAATAGTTCATTAATTGATCAAGTTTTTTGACTATTCGGTGTTGTTCATTTAGGGGTGGTAGGGGAAAAAGAGCATTACATCCGTCATCTGTCCCTAGTCTTGGCATTTTTACACCGTATGTTTTTGAGTTAACATATTCTAAAAAATCTGGTCTTTTTAAAGAATACAAAAGATACTTAGAACAAAGTTTTAAATAAAATGGTAAAGGAACTATTTCGGTAGTACAAAATCCATCCATATCTGCGATAATAACTTTATTGAGATAAGGACGCAGCTTACCATATAAGACATCTCCTTTTTTAAATTGAGCTTTTGTACTTTTTGAATTTCTATCTTTTAATGTGCATCTTTGAATAATTTTAGATGTATCTTTTTCAATATCTTCAAGTCCCAAAACCCAAGCTTCTTCCATTATTTCTTGAGGAGAGACTTTAGAAACACCATTATAGTTGACTATATCTCCTAACCTCACCCATTCCCAAACAATAGGTAAATCATAAGGAATTTCATCATCAGTAATAGGGGGTAAAGGTTTATATTTTTTAATCTTCTTTTCCTTGACCAATTCAGCTTTTTCTACCTTAATTTTCTCTAATAAAACAGAAGCAGGTTCATCATTTTTATCTTGGGGAACTAACTTACCCATCACTGCTAACTGTAAAATTAATTCCCTTAATTTCTGCACTCCATTGGGTGCATCAGCTAATAATTCAAAATGATTAAAAAATGTTTCTAGATTCATTATTTTACTAAAAAATCAATTAACTCATCAGGGATTTCGATTTTCCCTTGATTCACTTTAGCAGTAAATTCTAACATTGACATAATAATTCTCCTAATAACTTTGAATGCAATAATTTTTTAAGGTGGGCAATATTGTCTAGATTATCAATGATTAAAATATATATAGCATTTCCTAGACTCATGAGGTACACATAATATTCAACTTCTGAACTCCCGAACTCCCGAACTCCCGAACTCCCGAACTCCTGAACTTCCGAACTCCTGAACTCCCGAACTCCTAACTCCTAAAACTAGAAGAGTTTGTACCTCACAAGTATGAAAACTGCTATATTTCTGATTTGCCCACCCTACTTTGTTGTAACCTACATATTACCAGAAACTAAAACTTGATTGACAGTCAAATCTAACTTAGAAAATAAACGAGATACTAATTGATCTGATAAATTATAAACTGTTTCTTCATATAAACCTTCCTCTAATAAAAGAATCGTAATCTTCTCATTTTTCGGATCAACAATCCAATATTCATCAACTCCTAACGCTGCATATTCTGAACGTTTATAACGATAATCTCTAGTAACAGATTCGGGACTGACAATTTCTACAATTAATAAGGGTGGACTTTCGATAATAGCTGACTGATTTAACAATTCTTGAATGGTATTTGCTTCAATAATATAAAGATCACTAATCCTAGATTTTCGCCATCCTGTTCTAACTCCTGCTTCTTTAAAACAGAGTAAAGGTAAGGATTTTTTTCTAATTAAATTATCAAAATATGACTCTAAAAACTTAGCAATTAATAAATGTTGAAAACTAGGCGGATTCATTAATAGTAATTTCCCATCAACTAATTCATAACGATTATTTGATTCATCATTATATTGACAATAATCTTCAAAACTGTAAATTTTTTCTGATGTTTGAATCATGATTATTAAAAATAACTCCTTAAGTATTCAATAGTTTTGTAAGGTGGGCAATGTTTTTTACATTATGAGTAGCTGAGATAAATTTCTGATTTGCCCACCCTACCATTTTTAATTGGGTTTTTCTAAAGCTGATTTTAACTCATTTTTTAACAATTTTTGTGTATTGGATAGTTTTGTAAGGTGGGCAATATTTTTTACATTATGAGTAGCTGAAATAAATTTCTGATTTGCCCACCCTACCATTTTTAATTGGTTCTTTCTAAAGCTGATTTTTACTCATTTTTTAACAATTTTTGTGTGTTTGATATTTCCCCAATTAATCTTTGATAGTCTTCTAAGATTGTACCTAAATCTCGATGTTTTTCCCGTTCTTGGTAAGGATTCTTAATATCTAAGTTGTAACCATTGGCTTTGATTTCTTCGAGAGAAACACACCAAGCAAATTCATTTTCTTCTCTATTATTCCACCAAGCTTTTTCTGCTGCAAACTTCTCTATTTTTATCGGTTTAGTCTTAGAATAAGACTTATAACCAGGGGGATAAGGATGTTCATAAAACCAGATGGTTTCGGTTGGTTCTCCTTTGGTAAAAAAGAGTAAGTTAGTTTTAATACTGGTATAAGGATTAAACACCCCATTAGGTAGCCTAACAATGGTATGTAAATTACATTCGGATAATAATTTTTCTTTGATTCTTGTCTTCACTCCTTCCCCAAATAATGTCCCATCGGGTAATACAATCGCTCCTCGTCCTCCTACTTTTAATAGCTGCATAATTAAAACCAAGAATAAATCGGCCGTTTCCTTGGTTTGATAAGCTTTGGGAAACCCTGTTTCAATGCCATCTTCTTCCTTGCCTCCAAAGGGTGGATTAGTTAAAATAACCTCAACTTTATCTAAAGGTTTATAATCCCTTAAAGGACGGGCTAAGGTATTATCACGGCGTATTTTTGGTACATCAATTTCATGTAATAAAAGATTGGTAATACAGAGTAAATGGGGTAATGGTTTCTTTTCTACCCCCATAATTAAATGGCTTAATTTCTCTTTATCTTCAACGGTTTTAACTTGTTTTCTGAGATGGTTTAAAGCACAAGTTAAAAAGCCACCGGTTCCACAAGCAGGGTCAAGAATTCTTTCTCCTAACTTTGGGTTAATCATATCTACCATGAATTGAGTAACTGCACGGGGAGTATAATATTCTCCTGCATTTCCTGCATTTTGTAAGTCCTTCAATATCTGTTCATAAATTTCCCCAAATAGATGTTTATCTTGAGAATTATTAAAGTCAATTTCATTAATTTTATTGATTACTTGACGAATTAATGTGCCACTTTTCATGAAATTAAATCCGTCTTCAAACGCTTCTTTTAAAATTTTAGCTTTGGGATGACAGACATTTGCTAAGTCAAGATTCTTTAAAGTTCTAAATAGTTTACTATTCACAAATTCTAATAATTCATCCCCCGTTATTCCTTCGTTATCTGCTGCCCAATCACGCCACCTTAAACCCTCTGGCATTGCAGAAATATAATCATCTTCAAACAATTCTGCTTCCATTTCTCTGTCATCAAAAATCTTCAGAAACAGCATCCAAGTTAATTGACTAATGCGTTGGGCATCTCCATCTACCCCCGTCGTCATTAACTTAGAAGTGGTGACTAACACCGGATAAGGACTATCGGGCAAAATAAAATTATCTAACTCTTCTTTACCAATTTTGTCGTCTCCTGTGATTTTCACCACATAACGGGAATTTTGCGCCACTAAATCGCTATTAGCTACCACTAACGCCCGACGCATTCGTTCTGCATGGTCAATATCTTCACAAAAAATAATGGTTTTACTAAAACGGTTTGTCCCTTTGAGAAATTCCGCGATTTTCTCGGCTACCAAAATATCGCGATCTTCGAGTACCAGCGATCGATTCATATCTGTCTGATTATAGATTCTATCTTCGATGAATTGGTTATATTTATCCAATTGCCCGGCTTTCGGTCGCCATCCTATTAAATCTTTATCAATATCGATCCTTATCACTTTATAAGGGGCTAAAAAGCCATCTTCAATCCCTTGTTTGAGGGAATAAGTGTAAATGGGTTCCCCAAAATAGTCGATGTTAGAGATATCTTTCGTTTCCTTGGGGGTAGCGGTTAAACCAATTTGTGTTGCACTGCTAAAATAATCAAGAATGTCTCGCCAGGCCGAATCTTCGGCTGCACTTCCTCTGTGACATTCATCCACCACCACTAAATCAAAGAAATCAGGGGAAAATTGCTTATAAATGTTTTTTTCTTGCTCATTTCCTGTCACTGCTTGATACAAGGCTAAATAAATCTCATAGGACTTATCTACCTGACGCTTCTTAATTTTTGTCATGGCCTGACCAAAGGGCTTAAAATCATTGGTTTTTGTCTGATCGACTAAAATATTGCGATCAGCTAAAAATAAAATGCGTTTCTTGGTGCGAGATTTCCATAACCGCCAAATAATTTGAAATGCTGTAAAGGTTTTTCCTGTTCCTGTGGCCATTACCAGTAAAATGCGCTGATTTGCCTTAGCAATGGCTTCAACGGTGCGGTTAATGGCATTTAGTTGATAATAACGGGGACGTTTTCCCCCACCGTCACTATAGTAAGGATGAGTAATAATCTCGTTGTCTTTGTCCTTGATTCCCTTCCATTGACGGTAACGCTGCCATAATTGTTCAGGAGAAGGAAATTCATCTAAACCTATCTCCCGTTCGATTAAAGAGTCATTACGGGTAAAATCATGCTCAATAAACCCATCCCCATTAGAACTATAGGCAAAGGGAATATCCAAAATCTCAGCATAATCCATCGCTTGCTGCATTCCTGCACCCATACTGTGGTTATTATCCTTCGCTTCAATGACTGCAATGGGTAAATTAGGTCGATAATAGAGAATATAGTCGGCCCGTTTTCCTTTCCCTCGACTGATAAGTTTACCGAAAATTTGGGTTTAAAGCCCCGTCCCTTTTAGGACGGCTTCTTGAGGTCAGATAATCTTCGAGGTTTCCTCGGAGTTCTGGCCTCGCTTTTCCAGGTTTTTAATGTCATGTATAATTAGAACTATAGCGGATAGGGTAATCAACCGCTCTAAAAACCCAGTCGCCTAATAGCAACGCACCTTGAAAACTCAGGCTCTGGGTTCTGTACAGAAAAGC
>JAAUYD010065304.1_pt1 | contig 19007 bp, 14 predicted proteins | sample 7278101 | NCBI WGS metagenome assembly JAAUYD01 (sample SAMN14350128, study PRJNA611818) | marine sediment metagenome | isolation source: surface marine sediment (0.6m) | place: French Polynesia: Moorea | collected 2018-08
CTTACTTCGTTGAAGGACTGGTTTCTGCATCCAGCCCAGCAAGGAGTGATTTTTGACGCTTCTTTTGACCCAGTTGCTGCATGTTTCCCGTATTTTTACGGGTACTTAAAATCGCCGTCTAAACTCAATAACTGCGCGGGAGTCATCGGATAAATTGGTGGAAGCGCGGAAGCGAAATTGATCATTAATACGGTAATTAACACCCCATTGTACGGGGTCGTTGGTGGTCAAAATTTTAATACTAGAAAAGGAGAACTTGGAAGAAACATCAATCCCCGCTTCTGCTGCTAGTTCTAAACTAGAAGTGCTTCTTCCAGCCCTAGAACCTTCAGATATAACAGTAGGAAATACCCGCAGTTCACTAAAGCCAAAAGCATTACCAAGTTGGTTAAAAGCTTTCTGAAAGTTTCCTAAAACTGCTGAACCAGCGATATTAATTAATCCTAAGGTACTGTCTCCTCCTGGCTGACTTGGTGCAAATCCACCTCCAAGTAAGGCAACAATTTCGGTTTGGGTGCGTGCTGGAGAACTTGTCAATTCTAAATTCTCGTTCAGTTTGTCAGCAGGACCTAGGACGTTGGCTTCTACACGGATAGTTTCTAAAGCTGCTAAACCTGTGGCTTCAGGTCTGCTAAAGTCTGAACTTTGAATTACGTCTAAAACTTTGGCAAATAACCGGATATCTAAGTAAGGGTTAAGACCTTCTTTGGGAGTAAAAATTGCTCGATTATTGTAGCCACGGACAAGGTTAAATTGAGTAGTAAATAAGTTAACGCCACCTTTTTTGAGACGAATTTCACCTTCTGGTCGCGGTTGATTTAAGGAACCATTAAGGGTAAGCATTCCAGTGGCTTGGAATTCAAGAATTGGGGCATTAATTATTTCTAGGTTTTTATCCAGTACCAATTTTAAATTGTTAAATAATAAAGCTGAATCCTCTGTTGGGGAAGTACTTGGGTCAGTAAATGGTGATGAGAAGGTTTGTTGTTGAGGAGGTTGATTACCATTGGCTGTTTGTGATAGCAAAACTCTACCGTTGCTTAAATCTATTTTACCGCCTACAATTGGGTTGAGGACAGAACCTGTAATTTCTAAGTTACCCCTAGCACCACCTTGGTAAAGTCCTTTGAGATTCAGGGATAATTTATCTAGTGTAACCCGCAGGGGTTGGTTGATTGGTACTTGTTTGAAAATGGGAATTTCTCCTTGTGCTTTTATTTTTCCTTTACTGTAATTACCTTGGAGATTTTCCACTTGGATACGGTCAAAATCAAAGTATGCTATTCCTGTCACATCTGTTAAATTATCTGTTAATGCCTGTGCTGAAAATGTGGCACCATTGATTGTGGCTTGTCCTTTTACCTGTGGTTGTTTTAAGGTTCCGCTGACTTCTAGGTTAACTTCTCCCTCTCCGTTTTCAAAGGCTACTTGATTGGTAAACAGGTTTAAAAGTGCCAATCCCTCATTTTTGACATTCACATCTAATTTAATATTATTGCTTTCTGGTTGGATGGAAGCAAAGGGTAATTGATAGGGAATATTACCTTCAATTGTCACTGGTTCTCCACCGGAGATTATAACTTTACTACCGAAGTTAAAGCGTCCGTTAGCGTAGTTAAAACCAGCGTTAGCTGATTGAATTTGTTTCTCGTTTATAGTTCCTTCGGTAATGTTGATTTCCCCTCTGGTTTTGGGATTGTCAATACTACCTGCTAAAGCAGCTGTCACGTTAAGATTGCCTGTAAAACCAACAGGTAAGGGAACAAATTTATTCAGTCTTTCTAGAGGGAAATTTGTTACTTCTAATTTACCGGATTGTTTTTCTCCACCAATATTACCTGTAAATGCTATAACTTTATGTTTAGATTCATTAGATTCATTTTGCTGTTCTTTAGATACAATCCGCAAGGGTAACAATTGCAGGACGTTATCAGCAAATTGACCTTCTAAAATTACGTCGTCAGCATGATAAACTATTTCTTTTTCTTTTTGGTCTTTTTGGTCTTGTTTTTCTTCTCTACCCCAAACCCAATTTTGACCTTTTAAATCAAATTTAGCAAAGATTCCTGTGGGTGTTGTGGTGTCTACCTGAATATATCCGCCAAAAGTACCTTTTAAGTCTGCTAATTTTGGTATTAAGGTGGCATCCCGTCGTTGTTGTTGCTGTTGCTTTAACAGGGCTTTCATCTGGTAAAGCAACTGAAGTTGTTCTAATAATGATTCGTTAGGTGTACCCACCCCTTGGGTCTTCAAGTCATTGGCTTTACCGTAGGTTGGTGCTGCTATTCCCTGTTGAAAATCTTGGATTTCAAATAACTGTAGGGTAGTGAGGATATCTTCAATTTTTCCCTTCTCGATGTTTACCGTCCCTTTTAACTGGGGTATAGTAGGGGTTTGAATTATAGTTCCATTCACAAAGGAGTATTTACTTTCTCCCTTGGTAAATTCGCTGCTGGGGATTGTAATCTGACCATTATCGTAGTTGAATGTTGCTTTTATTTGTTTCCCTTTGATGCGTCCAAGTTCTGGGTTAGCGATATCAATTGTTCCTGATGTTGCCCATGTCTTTTGATCAATTAGGAAATTTCCTCCCAGTTCCCCTTTTAAACTACCTTCACCTAAGCGAGTTTTGGGGGGTAAAGCAAAATTAAATACCCCTAAAGGCAACTTATTTAAATTTACTGCCAAATAATCCCCTTGGGGTTGACCGGAGGCTTTTGCTTGCTGCCATTTGACCTCAAAAGACTGGGGTAGGTTATTTTCATCCAGATTTAGGACTATTTGATCACGATTTCCTTGCAAATCTAAATTTACCCCTTGCCCTTGCACTGAGGTGATATTACCTGTTAATATGGGTTCAAACTTAAACTGGTCGACCTGTAAATTTTTTAAGGTAACTTCCCCTTGTAAATTTGGTGCCTCTGGCTTGCCTGTAATTCTTCCGTTGTAATCAACTTTCCCCGTGAGAGCGATCGCACTTGGGACACTCAAATTCAGTTGTTGCAAGCTATAATTTTTAGCATCGGCATTGAGATTTATTGCTGTAATTTCTGGGACTTCTGCCTTACTATCCACTAAGATATAACCATTAGCCTTAACATCACGGGCAATGGCTTGGTTAACAGTGAGTTTTTCTCCATTCCAGTCGATTGTCGCTGTCAAGGGTTGCTCTACAATAGCAATTCCTTGGGATAATTTTACCACTCCTGCGGCGTTGACATCGGCAATACTAAAAGAATCTTTTACCACCCCTGCAACTTGCACCTTACCGCTTAATTTCCCCCGCAATTCCTGATTAAAGCGATTTGCAGTTAATCCTGTAGCGTTAACCAAAGCTTGATATTGCCCGTTAGCTAATGTAAGATTTGTGGCTGTAGCTGTTCCATCTGCCAAATTCATTTTTGCCTCACCCCGGGCTTGAATGTCTTGGAGAGCAAAGGAATCTACAGAACCAGCCACTTGAAAATTCCCTGTCACATTACCGTGGAATTGTAATGGTAATTCTGTCAGCATTTGTACAGGAACTTTATTGGTACGCAGTTGTGCTTGATATAAACCCTTAGCCAATTGGATATTAGACACAACTGCTGTACCACCACCCACACTCAAACGGGCATTACCAGTACCCTGTAAAGTTTTGGGAGTGACATTTTCTGTGTTACCGGAGATTTGGAAAGTACCTGTGAGGGGATTGTTTAAAACGGAGTGAGAATCCTTTAATATTCTTCCCAGACGCACAGAATTTGCCACCAATTGGGCAGAAAAGTTTTTATCCCGCAATTGGACATTATTAACTGCAACCGTCCCCCCAGCGATTTTGATTCCTCCTTGCTGGGAGTCAATTTTAGTCACCCCAAAAGGTGCTGAACTTCCTGATATCTTTAAACGTCCGTTAAATTCCGCTCCTTGTAAAGATACATTTTCTAATTGAGACTTGTCTACAAAGGGTTCCAACTGCACCCCAGCAACTTGGGTTGTGGCTTGCCAATTTTGATTATTCCAACTACCCCCAGCCTGTACCTTCCCTCCAGCAACAGCCAGGGTAACATTACGGAAAGTGACTGTATTATTGGGAAGAACCGTAACTTCCCCACTTCCGGGATAAGTTGCTTGGGGTGCCTGCCATTTTACCACCGTCCTCACATTATCAGGACTACCAAAAAGCCTCCCAGTGGCAGCAACAGTACCGATTTTGATTCCAGGGGCACTATTATAAACTTGAGCGATCGCATCTCCATTAGCATTCTTCGCTTGGAAGTTAAAATTTATATTAGGTTTTTGACCAAGGTCGATTTTACCCCCACCAGTAATTTCTCCCCCTACCTTGGCTTGTGCTTGAATATCTTTAATGGCAATCATAGCAGCAGCCAAGGGAAACTCAAACTTGCCAGTAACCCTTGACAAATCAACTTTATCAACCCGTGCGGGTTTAATAGTAGCAACATTGCCCAATAAAATTGGTTTTTCTATTTCTCCCTTTACCTGCACATCTGCTTTCACTTCCCCAGTGACAGCTAAAGGTAATTGGAGATTTAGGGACTTTTGCACATTTGCGACACTGACTGACTTAATCTTTGCTGCTAACTTATAGCCAGCTTCCCTGTCAATAGTCCCATTTGCCACCAAAGGAATTGTGCCATAGTTAGTTGCCACATTATGCAACTTCACCTCCATTCCCTGGAAACTAAGCCTACCTTGGGAATTATTAAATGCTTGTGGTGCTTGGGGGATTTGCAGTTGTACCCCTTGTACAGCCACATCACCAAACAGTAACGGTTGTTCTTTGGGAATCAATTCGACTTTTAAATTACCCTTAACCCTACCACTGTTTAACTCAATTGGTAACTCGATCAACTTAGTAACATCAGCAGCGAGTAAATCTTGGGTGCGGATTTGTAAATTTGCTGCTAGACTTGGTAACTGAGCGTCTCCCCAAATAGAGATATTGCCCCCACTTCCAGGCTTTCCCACCACATCAAAGCGAATCCGTTGATTATTTTCCAGTAACTTCGCAGAACCATTTAGTCTCGAAAATGCTACTTTATTACTACGAGACTTTACGGATACATCCCCCCCCTTTCCCTTGTCTCCCTTCTCTACCTTGTCTTTGTGATCTACTTCCTTTCCTCTGTTGTAAGGTACTAACACCAAATTGCCATTACGAATCCGCAATATATCCAAATCTGTTTTAATTGCACCCCCTTCTCCTGGAGGTTTTAAGCGAGTGGAAACCCATTCCCCTTGTTGGTCTTGTTCAATATAAACATGTGGATTAATTAAAGTTACATCCAGCTTTAATTGACGTTGCCAGATTAACTGCCAAATATTAAAACCCACATCCACTGCATCCATAGCTACCCGATCCGGATCTGTGGGTGTTGGAGGAATAGCAGAAACCCCAAACCGCAATCCAGTCAGAGAAAAATTTTTTACCTGTCCCAATTTTACCGGACGGTTCAGTGTACTGGTAAGATTTTGTTCAGCAAAGGGTGCTAATTCATTATTAACAAAATTCTGTAATCGCCAAGCCCCTACTCCTAGTCCAATCAGACAAACACCACCCAAAGCAATGCCAGCACGACTCAACACCCGCAAACACATACGCTTGCGATTACAGGTTTGAGATGGATTTTCAGAATGAGAAGAGTCAATCATGGGGTTTATATCGTCTACTTGCCATTCGATTAGATAACGATAAATGGTGGTAAAACTTCACAAAACGGAATAAATTGGACTGAATGAATATTGGTAACAATCGTTTTTATGCAATCTTGTTAGTTTATCGTATGTGTTGCCAATTCGTTGTTTGCCAATTCTGATTTCAAAGCGTTTTTCGTTTTGAACTACGATTTTACCAACGTAGGTAATGCCATCTTTGATTGTTCTGCCAATATCGCCAGTATTCCAGGAATGCTTATATTTTTGACGAGGTTTGGAACATGGAAAACCATTACTATCCATGCGACACATACGTTTGGTGGTTTGACCAGTAGACTTGATTAACAATGCTTGGGCTGTCATGAACTCCAACTTGTCAACTTCCCCAGTGCAAGCGGCATCGATAGAATGTTGTTTTGGTAGTTTTAGTCGGCAACGGTTGTCCACCGTTTGTGCCCCATCGCTAACTTTTATTTTTATACCGTTAACACCGAGGAATTCTGCCATTTTGACAATTGCATTTCTAGTTGTATTTACAACTGCTGCATCTGTCAAACGGACTTTCAATTGTTTTTTGATTTTTTCTAATAACCTAGGTTTGTTCAGTAGGAATTCTTCAATATTTTTATTTCCTTTTTTCTGGTTACATTTAGAGCAAGCCAGACATAAATTACTAATTCTATTCGTTCCTCCTTTTGATTTAGGTTTGATGTGCTCAATCTGTAAAGGCACATTTGACTTTGAACAGTATGTACACTTTCTCCCCCACTTTTCTAGTAGGTATTCTCTGACGGTATAACCATATAAAGTTCCTTGCTGATACTCGTCATTATCAATATCTGGATTCTGCATTCGTTGCATATCAAACTTTACTTTTTCGATTACCACTTCTTTAACTGGAGTAAACCGAATAAATTTCATTAACCAAGTTTCAACTGTTAATAATCGATGCTGTAAACTAGGAGGTAAGCATCCTGATGAGCGCTTTCTGTTTAAAAATCTAGGTTGACGGTATCTCGTATTGCGGTTACGACGTCCTCTCCTAACAGCGCAGCGCTTTTCCATTTTGAGTTTTATTTCTTGACCACGGTGCTGTAATTCCCCTAACCAAATAACCTTATTTCCATCCAATAAAGCGAACCCTGTGTATTTAGAACCTGGATCAATTTTTACAGTTATTGGGTGAACCTTAGCATCTTTAATTTCTCTTTTGAGAATAATAGTAAAAGGATAGAGACGAAACACAGCAGCTTTACCCTGCGTTAATAATTGTCTCGCTCTTTTGGGTCTAATTGGATTAAGGGGAGTTTTGTTTTGGTCGATAACAAATACATAATTTTGCATGGTTTGAAAAATCAACTTAATGATTAGTGTCACTTACGTGTAAGGTTTGACTCGTTAATGTTATTTAGGCTTTTTACGGCAAGAACACTGCTTGATGTAAAAGAAATCGCAGTTTAATCCTTGCCGACAGTTGCCACTTGAGCTGTCTAACCCAGGGGTGTCATGACCTAAATAACGTAGCAAGGTAGGCTTGCTTTAACTGGAGAGACTCCCCCCACAAAGGGGCACAATAATACGCTATAAAACCGTATTATTCCGTTTTACGAGTCTCCCGGATATGACTGGCACTTTTGCAGAACTACCTGGCACAATATTAGCGATGCCACTTTTAGGATACAAAGCAATTTGGAATTTCAGATTATCCATTTGTCATATTTACCAAAATCGAGTGGTAGGAGATGGGGGAGATGGGGGAGATGGGGGAGATGGGGGAGATGGGGGAGATGGGGGAGAAAGTAGCTAATTTTCTTTAGTCTTTAGCCTTTACCATTCATACTTCATAGTTCAAAACTTAGTCTGTATGCGAAGATATTTGTAGATGTTCGGGAAAAAAGATAAAAAAAGTAACGGTTTTGACAGCAAATTTTTTCTGGACTCAATAAAGAACTTGAATCAGAATAGAAAATTAAAGTAAAGATAGATAATTACAACCATGCGTGTTTTTGTGTTACTTTTTAATGCTGGTACGGATAACGAAGGAATTCACTCAGTTAATATAGGCGAACGCAATATAATTTTGATGTTTGAGTCAGAAGATGACGCTACTCGTTACGCTATGCAATTGTCAGCCCAAGATTTTCCTGAACCTTCCGTAGAACCGATTGATGATGACCAGATTAAAGGCTTTTGCCAAGATGCGGGCTATGAGTGGGAGGTGATTCCTCAAGACTGGGAAACTATTCCCGAAAAACGTGCTTTTCTGATTCCCCCAGAAAGAAATTTAGAACAAACAGATTGGCAAGCAGATGCTCCTAAACAAGAAATTCCAGAAGAATCACCACAAGAACAGGAAATGTCCGATGCAGAACTAGACCGTATTCGTCGCCAATTTGAAGGATTACTGTAATTGAGTCATTAGTCATTAGTCATTAGTCATTGGTAAAGAAAATGACCAAGGACAAAGGACAAAGGACAAATGACAAATGACCAAGGACAAAGGACAAAGGACAAATGACAAATGACCAAGGACAAATGACAAATTTGCAGGAGCGTGGGCATCTTCTAACAGAACAAGTAAATCCTGAGAGTCTAAATTTAGACCAGCTTGGTTCTGTGGAATTAGTAGAATTGTTTAATACCGAAGACCAAAATGCAGTTGCTGCGGTTGCTGCTGCTAAAACTCAGTTGGCACAAGCAATTGATATTACTGCCGAACGCTTGCACCACGGAGGACGATTGTTTTATATTGGTGCTGGAACTTCTGGTAGACTGGGAGTATTAGATGCTGCTGAATGTCCGCCAACTTTTTGTACATCCCCAGAATTAGTACAGGGAATTATCGCTGGTGGTGCTGGGGCATTAGTCCGTAGTTCCGAAGATTTAGAAGATCGTTCCCAAGATGGTGAAGGGGCGATCGCTCAACGACACATTACCCAACTCGATGTGGTAGTAGGTATTACCGCAGGAGGTACTACACCATTTGTTCATGGTGCCCTTAACGCTGCTCGTCGTCGAGGAGCTACTACTATTTTTATCGCTTGCGTTCCTGCCCAGCAAGTCCCCTTTGAAGCTGATGTGGATATTCGTTTGTTAACTGGACCAGAAGTTCTGGCAGGTTCTACCCGTCTTAAAGCTGGTACAGCTACCAAGCTAGCTTTAAATATCCTTTCTACCGGGGTAATGGTGCGCTTAGGCAAAGTTTATGGCAATCGCATGGTAGATGTAGCCGTTACTAATCAAAAGTTACGCGATCGCGCTTTACGCATTCTCCAAGACCTCACAGGCTTAAGTCGGGAAGCATCTGGCTTTTTACTCGAACGTAGTGGTAAATGGGTCAAATTAGCCCTACTCATGCATTGGACGGGGGTAGGGAAACAAGAAGGTGAACGGCTACTGTCACAATACCAAGGTAATCTCAGAGCAGCAGTTACCAGTCACAAAACTCAAAGCTAATTCTGAAAATAATTATAGCGGTTTTGGGTTGTAGGGCGTCGCTTACTTACAAAAAAGCCACGACCTCTCTACGGTGTAGGGTGTAGAATACAGCACGTTGCAAAGGACAGTTGCATGGGCGGGTTTCGGTGACTTGTGCAAACTGTCCGTTTTTGGTTCCCAAAGGTATGTTCCATTTGGTTTGGTGTATGCATCTCATAATCAAAACTTCAAGAAATTTAATAAAGGAGTAATATGATGAACACTTTGAGAAAATTATTGTTATTGCGAGCGAAAAAAAGGATTCGTTCAGATGGGCAATAATTCTCCTCAAACCCCTTCCAAAGATCAATTACGAACAGGATCTGGTAAGCGGACACAACAAATCTTGATGAAAATCTGGGAACCACTAGATGTCTTGGGTCAAGGGCTAATGGGAGATATGTGGAGAACATTTTATCTATCAATCCAGGATGCAATTGCCCTTAGCTTAATCTTGAAAATGCCTAGCCTCGTTAGTCACATCATAATTGGAAAAGATTTCTCCAGCTTAGAGAGTTGTTGGCAAGAAAACGCATTGGGTATCTCACGTTATGCTTGTTTTATAATTATCACTTCTGATTTTTGCCTGTGGATTGTTTTAGCAGGTCGGATAATTGGACGCTTTCGGTCAGATATATGGGAATTGAGGAGAAAGGATAGAAATGGCTCCAGTAAACCGTAAAGAAATTAGCCTATATGAAGAAGCTAAATCTGGTTTCACTTCCTTGATTCAGCAAACAGCTATTATTTTTGCAGGCTTTATTCTGATGTTGTTAGTAACCGCAGGCACTCCATCTAGCTTTGTGGTCGTGCTAAGTTTATGTATTGGTATTTCCTTTGTGGCTTGGAGTGAAGGACAACGCATCAAAATTCTTCGAGTCAATAATACTTCTTTTGAAGAAAATTTCATTTTAGAATTACAAGAAGAAATAGCCTCCAGTTCCAATGTAGTAGAGTGGAACATACTGAAGTGGTTTGATGAAAAATTTGTACCAGAAACTGCTAGACAAATTGGGGGCTGGTCTTTGCTGGAAACAGATGCAAGACCAAGTGAGACCTTTTCTCTCAAAGAATGGTTAGTTGAATTAATTCCCTTACCGGGCTTTTCCACACAGCAAACGATGCGAAAGCATCTTATTCTTGAGAAAAATCTCAAAATTCTAGGTGAATCATATATTTTACGAATCAGTTATGTTGCTCGAAAACAGTGGAGGTTTGACTTAGAGACACCTATTCCTGGTATGTATATTCCCAAAAATTTTAAACTTTATATAGTAAAGATAAGTGGCAAAAAAAGTATTTGTAAATCCAGTAAATACTCCATAGGACAAGAAAGATTATCTGTAAAAATTTCCATCGCTAAAGGCGATGAAATAATTGTAGATATAAAACCAAATCCAGAAAACTATATTTATCAAATACTTAAATTTTAGAGATATGAACATATGGTTATAAAACATCACTTTATCAAACTTAATCTGGTATTTGCATCTGTAATTACAATATTATTTCTAATTATTTTATTATCAATTCCATTCTTAGGTTTAATGCTTTTATCAGAATCAATTCCTGTAACATTTATAGTGTTTCTTTCCATAACTAGCAATATTATTCTATTCTTTAAATCTCCATCATTAATGGACTCAGCACTCAAAAATCAATATTCTGGAATCAATTGGGAGACTCCACAATACATACAAGATACTTACCCTCTTTCTTACAAATGTATTCAAAGAATTTGCAGGAAATATAAAATATCTGAACCTAGAATTGCGATTGTTGAAGACAAAGTGCCTCTAGCCTTTACATACGGAAATTATCTCAACAATGCTCGAATTGTAATTACTACTGAGTTATTGAATTTGTTAACTGATGAAGAACTTGCAGCAGTCTATGCCCACGAACTAGGGCATATTGCCAGACACGATTTTGCCGTGATGACTCTTGCTCAAACTTTGACAATATCCCTTTATATGCTTGGCATAGGTCTTATTAGATCAAATAATAGCGGGTCTAATCTGCTGGCAGTTAAAGCAATCGGGCTTGCTTCATTGGTATTTTATTATATAGCATTTCTTGCATCTTTATATTTATCTCGCGTCAGAGAATTCTCTGCTGATCATTTTGCTGCCAAAAATGTTAACGACCCTAACAGTCTTTCAAGAGCATTAGTCAAAATTGTATACCAATCAGTCTTATTAAAACGTATTAATGCTGTAGCTCAAAGTGCAAGGGCATTAAACATATTTGATTTCAGTGTAAAAAAGTTAGTATCTGGACAAAAAAGACAAGAAGCTGAAAATTATATTCAGAATTTACTTTATCCTTCTAGTCGTTGGGAAGAGTTGATGTCTACTCACCCATTTCCGATTAATCGTATAAATGCTCTTTCATATCATTCTAAGCAAAAAGGGATAAATGTTGGAGTGAATATTCCAGAAATAATCTCTAATCTGAAAGAAAGCGAAATAGCTAGTGAGGATACCAATAGCAAAAGCGAACATCTAACGAATAGCAATCCTCAGACTGAATCCAGAAGCGAAAAAATTCTCATGCGTCGAAACAGTGTACTATTCGCTTCAGTATCTTTAATGTTAATTATTGTAAGTGTATTCTATTTTATAAATAATAATTCTACCCAAGACAAGACTATTGCCATTTTCTGTTTATTACTAGGTATTACTTGCTTAGTTGCTTTCATCAATTCAATATATCAAAGTCCTGGATATATCATCCTAAGTAATGTAGGTATTGAAATTCATAATCCCAAGCTTTTTGGGAAAAAAGGTAGACAATTTTTCTTTAAATGGTCAGATATTGAAGAAATAGAAGTATCTGAATTCTTCGGTGCAAAACAAATAGGCTTTAATTTTTATGATAGCTACACAGGTGAAATGCAAAATTATATGAATATAAATCAAGTATTTACTGGTTATCATTTTTGTCTCGGCAATGATTTCAATCAAAAACCCAAATATTTACGTGATAAAATCCAAAAATGGAAAGATTTTTACTCATAGTTTTGTATTCTAACCCTCTTCTGTCACTTTCCGGTTTTTCCTATTAAGAAAAAGCTAGCATGGCAAAACTTACTAGAGAAGTATTGTAAACGTAAAAAGTTCGTTTTACTTTGGACAGGACTTACGCAACTGGCACATTTTTCTTAAAACTGTCACATAGGATTTATTTGCTTGTATTTGGCTAAACATGCTTATGAATCAAAGTTTATAAGCTTTGACATCAAATTTAAGTATGTGTGCCAGTTGTCATTATTTTGTGACGCTTGCGTAAGTCCTATTTGGATTTGTGGGTAATGTAAATAATCTTGCAACGGGAAGGGAGTAGTTGAAACCTCTCCCTTGTACATGTTGGATTTCTTCATATTTTGCACCATTCAAGGGCAAGCACCAAGAAAGCGAGGCAGCGCGTTGCGGAGGACAGTTGCATGAGTGGGTTTCGGTGACTTGTGCAAACTGTCCGTTTTTGGTTCCCAAAGTTATAGCGACTGCCGGGGTTTATAAACTAACTAAAAATGAGGATTTTCACGGGTTAATATTCTGAAATTACCCAGTTTCCAAGGATTTCTACTCCATCCAACCGCGATAACCAGTGACAATCCGGCTACCATCTTTCATAATATGCACTTCAATTTGGTCGCTTGCCCAGGTAATCTGGTCTTGAAACGCGGGATTCAAAATATGAACCCGCTGATTGCTGGAAGATACCGGGGAGTTGGGATCGTTAATTGCTAAAGACTCCACAAATGGTCCATCTATAAGAATATCTAACTGTTCCAGCAATTCTTGGGAACCTGCGGGGGCATATTCCGATTGCAGTTGCTCTAAAGTGAACCCGGTAAAAGACATTACACTCAATCCCGCAGCTTTAACTTTCCCAGCCAATTGTGCCAAAGCAGGTGCTTGCCAAAACGGTTCTCCACCAGAGAAGGTCACCCCGGTATTGCGTTTATTACTAATAATTTTTGACGCTAAAGTATCAACAGAAACTAGTTCTTTAATTTCAAATGACCAAGATTCTGGATTAAAGCAGCTAGGACATTCCCGCAGACAGCCTTGTACCCACACCACTGCGCGACAGCCAGGACCATTAACTTCCGATTCATCCACATAACCCATAATATTAACATAACCGGGGGGAATTTCCATCAGGGCTAACAATGCTTGGCTGCGCTTAGTTTCCATGGGTTTGCTCCTTTTTATCCTTATCTGTAACTATCAATAAATAAATCCCGTTTAATACCATCTTCCCCTACCAGCCCAATATGGGACGCCATCTGAATGACGTAATTTCAGCAGGCGATCGCCTTTTTTGATTTCCCCTGCAATCATGGTAGACTGTCCATCATAGGTAATCTGGGAACCTTTGACCTCAATTTTGTCTCCTACTTGAATCTGCATGTCCTGTTGTTCCATATACCATCTGGGACCCAAATGAACGGGAATCTCTTCTTGGGAGGTTTTGATGCGTAAATGCACGCCACCCCCATACATGCCTCTACCTCTACCTCTACCTCTACCTGAGCTAGTATAGTCTACATCCACCACTTCCCCAGTAATGGTTTTTACAGTTTGCTGGTCGTACATCCTGTGGTAAGAACTTCCCCAAGCACAATAGCCCCCACCTCCACCTCCATCAATTCTTGGGTGAGCGATCGCAGGATAAGCAGACAGCAGGCTTAGTGCTAAAATAGTTGTAATTGTGACAAGTCTCTTCATAGTCACCTCCGTTAATTTACTGATACATTTGATTTCCAACTCCCTATTTATTTATCCTTGAAGAGAATTTACTTACAATTTACATAGAAAATATGAGAAACTTGTGAGCTTTATGAATTATGAGGCAAAGAGTTTGTAGGGGTGCAAAGCTTGCACCCACCAAGCGTGGAGTTACCAATTTTTAATTTTTAATTTTTAATTATTTGCTTGTAATGTCAGCACGGAACAGTGAGCATGATGTAATACATAATTGCTGACACTACCCAAGAAAAACTCACTCAGTCCACTCAAACCCCGACGACCAAGGATAATTAGATCAGCATCCCAACTTTTGGCTTGTTCGCAAATCACCTTACCTGGATCGCCAATATTTTGAGTAAATTCAGTTACAATCCCAACATTGGTTGCTTCTTCAGTGAGCGATCGCAACCAATCTAATCTTTCTTGTTTTAATTCTTCCCACTGCTGCCTATACTTTTTCACAGCTTCCATTTGCAAACTGGGGTATGGACTATCCATTTCCAAAAACATGGGTTGCAGATATTGTTCATCGAAGGGAGATAACACATGCAGTAACATTAAATTTGCACCCATTGCTTTCGCTGAAAATAAGGCTTCATCGAAAACTTGTTGTCCCATGTCTGTCTTGTCAATTGCAACTAAAATTTTGTGAAACATATTGTTGATTTTTGAGTTGGTAATGGGTAATTGGTAATGGGTAATTGGTAATGGGTAATTGGTAATTGGTAATTGGTAATTGGTAATGGGTAATTGGTAATTGGTAATTGGTAATTGGTAATGGGTAATTGGTAATGGGTAATTGGTAATGGGTAATTGGTAATGGGGGGTGAACGAAAAAATCTGTGGGAAAACCAAAACACTTATTACTTATTACTTATTACTTAGAGACCATTTATAAAGTAATTCTTAAGTCTATGGGTGAGGGAGAAACCGGGTTTCTATGGGTGGAGTATCGAATTCGCATCGTACTTAGTCTCAAAGAAACCCGGTTTCTTAGGTCTTAGGTTTACTTTATAAATAACCTCTTATTACTTATTACTTATTACTTATTACTTATTACTTAGAGACCATTTATAAAGTAATTCTTAAGTCTATGGGTGAGGGAGAAACCGGGTTTCTATGGGTGGAGTATCGAATCCGCATCGTACTTAGTCTCAAAGAAACCCGGTTTCTTCGGTCTTAGGTTTACTTTATAAATAACCTCTTATTACTTATTGCTTATTACTTATTATTGGCTAATGGGTAAAAAACCGGGTTTCTTGAGAATGACTGATGCTGAAAACCGCGTATATTGTGTTTATAAACCCGGTTTTTGTGGTCTTAGTGCTTTAATTTCCTTCTTCAGCGCTGGCGATTTCTAACATGGTTTTGAGTACTGAATCTGGGTTGAGACTGATAGAATCAATCCCCTGTTCTACCAAGAACCGAGCAAATTCTGGATAGTCGCTGGGTGCTTGACCGCAAATTCCAATTTTACGTCCGTGCTGTTTGACGGTGGTGATCGCTTTGGCTATCATCCTCTTCACTGCTTGGTTACGTTCGTCAAATAAATGCGCTACCAATGCAGAATCCCGATCTAATCCCAAGGTTAACTGGGTGAGGTCGTTGGAACCGATGGAAAAGCCGTCAAAGACTTTGCTAAACTCATCAGCCATTTGCACATTACTGGGTAACTCGCACATCACATAAACTTCCAAGCCGTTTTCACCCCGGACTAAGCCATGTTTCGCCATTTCAGCTAATACCCGCTTACCCTCTTCAGGAGTGCGACAGAAGGGAACCATGAGAATCATGTTGGTTAAACCCATATCTTCCCGTACCCGCTTCATGGCTTGACACTCAAGAGCAAAACCTTCGCGGTAGCGTTCATCGTAGTAGCGAGAAGCACCTCTCCAGCCAATCATTGGGTTTTCTTCTTTGGGTTCAAATTGCTTACCACCCAAGAGATTGGCGTATTCGTTACTCTTGAAGTCACTGAGACGAACTATTACAGGTTTGGGATAAAATGCAGCCGCAATTGTACCAATACCTTGAGCTAGTTTATCGATGAAAAATTCCGTTTTATCTGTATACTGAGCAGTTAATTCGGCAATTTTGTATTTAGCCAGTTCATCTTCTAATGTATCGAAGTAAATCAATGCCAAGGGGTGCGCTTTGATATGGTTAGCAATGATAAATTCCATCCTTGCTAATCCTACCCCATCATTGGGAATCGCTGCACAGCCTAATGCTTCTTCTGGATTACCCACATTCATCATAATTTTGGTGCGGGTGCGGGGTAAATTCTCCAGGATGACATCTTCGATTTCAAAGGACAATAAACCCTGATAAACTTTGCCAGTTTCCCCTTCTGCACAGGAAATTGTGACTTCTTGCCCTGTTTTTAACACGGTGGTAGCGTTATCGCATCCTACCAAAGCGGGAATTCCCAATTCCCTAGCAATGATCGCTGCATGGCAAGTTCTACCCCCTTGGTTAGTAACAATGGCACCAGCTTTTTTCATGATTGGTTCCCAGTCGGGATCGGTGCGATTGGTTACTAGTACCTCTCCCGGTTGAAATTGGTTAATGTGATTGACATCCAGAATTACTCTGGCTTGACCTTGTCCAATCATCTCCCCTACACTCCGTCCCGTAACTAGTACTTCACCTTTTTCTTTCAGGTGGTAGCTACGGAGAACATTGTTGACCTTTTGTGATTGTACCGTTTCCGGACGTGCTTGGACAATAAACAATTCCTGATTTATACCATCTTTTGCCCATTCAATATCCATGGGGGTGTAAACACCACGGGTTTGGGAATAGTGGTCTTCAATAATGCTAGCCCATTGTGCTAGTTGTAAAATTTCTTCGTCAGTAAGAGCAAATTCCTCACGGTCACAGGGAGAGACGGAGATATTTTTTGTCAGTTTAGAACCCCCTTCCTCATAAACCATTTTAATTTCTTTTGTGCCCAGGCGTTTGCCGATAATTGGGCGGTATCCTTGTTTTAAAGTTGGCTTAAATACTAAGTATTCATCCGGATTTACTGCTCCCTGGACTACGTTTTCACCTAAACCGTAAGCAGCATTAATAAACACAGCATCTTTAAAACCGGTTTCCGTGTCGATGGAGAACATTACCCCAGAAGTTGCTAAATCTGAACGTACCATTTTTTGCACCCCTACCGAGAGGGCAATATTGAAATGGTCAAAACCCTTAATTTGTCGGTAAGAAATGGCACGGTCGGTAAAAATGGAGGCGAAGCATTTATGACAGGCTTCTTGTACTGCTCGCAATCCGTGGACGTTAAGATAGGTTTCCTGTTGTCCGGCAAAACTAGCATCTGGTAAATCTTCCGCAGTAGCACTAGAGCGGACTGCTACATCGGTATCAGTGCCATATTGGGCACATAGTTCTTGGTAAGCTTGGGCGATCGCCTGTTGCAATTCCTCTGGAAAAGGAGTTTGTAACATTAATGATCTGGCTTGTTGACCGCACTGACGCAGGTTGTTGACATCTTCAACGTTTAAATCTGCAAAAATCTCCCGTAATTTGGCTTCCAAGCCTGCTGTTTTAATAAAGTAACGATAGGCATAGGCAGTGGTGGCAAATCCGTCGGGGACTTTTACTCCTTTCGACCGCAGTTGCTGAATCATCTCCCCTAGAGAAGCGTTTTTACCACCCACGAGGGGAATATCTGCAATACCAACTTCGGTGAAAGGTAACACCAGAGCTTGTTCTCGTTTGCTAGCTGTTTGTTTATTAACCATTGTTTCTGGCATGATTTAGCTTCCTTTTATACATACAGCTAATTGTTCGGAGTTGCAGTAAGTATTTTTGCTCTGCTCGTGCAACACCTATGGTTATACGAATACATTTTGAGGATCTTGTGAGGAACTAGCTCATGGGTAATCGGTAATGGGTAACTTACATCTTGCACCATTTTCAACAAAAGCAAAGAAACCGGGTTTCTAAACCAAAAATTAAGGTTTTTAGGTTCAGTGATGATCAATAAACCCGGTTTCTCACGGTGGTGCAAGATATGACGTAATCGGTAATGGGTAATCGGTAATGGGGGGTGAACGAAAAAATCTGTGGAAGAACCAAAATACTTATTACTTATTATTTATTACTTACCCCTCGGTGGAGTCTTTTTTGATAATTGTGTATTAATGTTAAAATTTTTTACACTTATCAAGGTTTCCTCACAACTTCCTCACAATTCCTAACTAGTGTGGAAGACATCACCAGATGAAATGGTCAACTAGTTATCCTAATTTGTAATCAGCCCAATTTTAGTATCAGGTTTTTATAAGTTATGAATTACTGTCCTTGCTGTTCTAACCAATTATTGCAACACATACGAGGTTCTGAAATTTTCTGGTTTTGTCGTCACTGCTGGCAAGAAATGCCAGTGCTGAGTTGCAAACATCATAGTTCATTCACAGAGTTAATTATCGGGGAATCATCAACAAAACTTCAGGAGACAGAACAAACTAATGCCAAAATCCCTGTTACAAAACAAGAAGTTATGTCTGAATGGATTGGAGTGAACAAAATACCTATTCTTGTTGAGGGGTGAGGTGAGGGTTTGTATTGGTTTAATTGACTTTCTCCCGGCTGGAAGCGCGGGAGATTCTACTAGGCACCTACCGTTTGAAGAGTGCAAGCGGCGATCGCAACGCCTCTAATAACCTGTTTGCTGGACATTTGTTGAAAAAGCGTACATATAGCCATCGTTGTGGTGAATTGATTTGCAATACTTGTGACGCACGGGGCTAATTTTACCTTTTGGCGTCCTCATTTCAAAAACTCCACTTTCTCGCACAGTTAATCTGCCGATATGAGTACCCGCAAACTTACCTGTAGGTAAAGTTGCCCGCACCATGTCGCCAGTTTGATACCCAAAGAAAGTTTTACACCCTGTTCTGTGCTTGGTAGGGAAACCATATTTATTAGGTGTACACATCCTCCGTGTGCCCCACCCCTTCGCCATAATTAATAGGGGCTCAAAGGTCAAAACTTTTAACACTCCTTGCGGGAAGTCCCCCGGTGAAGTCTTCGGAACCGGGGGATGAGAGCAAGGGCAGAGACTTGAACTCATAACGAATATATGGGAAGATATTCATGGTC
>JAAUYD010031055.1_pt1 | contig 18996 bp, 13 predicted proteins | sample 7278101 | NCBI WGS metagenome assembly JAAUYD01 (sample SAMN14350128, study PRJNA611818) | marine sediment metagenome | isolation source: surface marine sediment (0.6m) | place: French Polynesia: Moorea | collected 2018-08
CCTTTCCTTCATAAGGAGAGGGTGCCGCAGGCGGGTGAGGTTTTATAAGTATTCATCCGCACATGATATAACAACAATTGAAGAACAATTAGACCAAGTACTTGAAAGTCTTGATTTAATTGGAACTATCCAAAGGGGTATTCGGGCTGAGATGCGCGACACTTCACAATCAACTGCGAGATTAGAACGAACTGTAAGACAGTTGGCGGAAATATCAGCTAGAACCCAAGCTGTAGTAGTGCGATAGCAAGACACAATCAATCAACAGTAAGAAAATATTGAACGGATTTTAACTTATTTGGAAAATCCGAATCGTGGCGATACGATGCCCAATTAATTCACCGTACTTGTTACTTATTACTCATTACTCATTACTTATTACTTATTACTCATTACTCATTACTCATTACTCATTACTCATCTTTAGTATGGGTTTTCTGCTCCAAAATTTGCTTTAATATCAGGGTGACTAATGCTAACAATGCTAATAGTACTGCCGCAGAATAAGCAGCTTCAGTTTCATAATTTTTGTAAGCATCTTCAATGTATAAAGTGATATTTTGAGTTTTGCCAATAATATTGCCAGATACCACCGCCACTGCGCCAAATTCACCTAAAGCCCTAGCACTAGTTAAAATTAAACCGTAGAGCAAACCCCAGCGAATATTGGGCAGGGTGACACGCCAAAATATCTGCCAATTATTAGCTCCCAAAGTACTAGCAGCCTGTTCTTGATCGTCCCCTAACTCTTCCAACACCGGAATTACTTCCCTAGCTACAAAAGGCATGCTGACAAAGGCTGTAGCTAATACCATACCAGGAAAAGCGAAGACAATATTTAAACCATGGTCTTGCAACCATCCCCCAAACCATCCCTGCCTACCATAAAGTAATACCATCATTAATCCCGCCACTACGGGGGAGATGGAAAAAGGTAGGTCAATAATACTCAGTAATAGTGTACGTCCTGGGAATTTATGCCGGGCAATGGACCAAGCCGCACACAAACCAAATATTGTATTTAATGGCACGGTAATTAAAGCTAATCTCAGTGTCATCCAAGCTGCACTGAGGAAGTAAGATTGAGATAGGTTACTAAAAAATGGCCCCACTCCTTCTTTAAATGCCTGGAAGAAGACATTAAATGCAGGTATATAAATTACTAACCCTAAATAAGCGATCGCAATTCCAATTAAAATAACTGGGGCAATATTTTTTTCCTTGTCAGGTTTGGTTGTGGTCATGCAATTTTGGATTTTGATAAACAGATAATCCGTTATCCGTTGTCTATTTTGGATTTACCGATTGACCCCATGTTTAAAAGTCATGGGCTTGTACCTGTGTTTATTTTTCGGTCATATTCTCATGTCTTGTCATATCTTCTTCCCCAAGCTTGTAACCAATTAATTCCCAACAGCATGAATAGGGAAATTACTAGTAACACAGTACCAATTACCGTCGCCCCTGTATAGTCATACTGTTCTAAACGCTGAAAAATCAGCACTGGTGCAATCAAATCTTTAAAAGGGGTGTTGGATGCAATAATCACCGTCGAGCCGTACTCACCCACCGCCCGGGAGAAACCCAGAGCTACCCCGGTTAAAATTGCTGGTAATAAAGGCGGTAATATCACCCGCCAGAAGGTTTGCAATTGGGATGCACCCAAACTCCAGGCTGCTTCTTCTATATCCCTTTCCATTTCCTGAAGTACGGGTTGTACCGTCCGCACCACAAAAGGTAGGGAAATAAATGTCATGGCCACAGCCACACCCAATCGAGTAAAGGATACCTTAATCCCCATTGGTGAGAGTAGTGAACCCACCCAACCATTATCACTGTACACCGTACTTAATGTTAAACCTGCTACTGCCGTAGGTAGAGCAAACGGTAAATCTACGGTGGCATCAATAATTCTCTTGCCAGGAAAATCATAACGCACAAATACCCAGGCAATTAATGTGCCAAAAAAGCTATTCATTAAGGCTGTCAGGAGTGCTGTTATAAAAGTAACATTGTAGGTTCCCAATGCTACGGGACTAGTAGCAATTGACCAGAATTTTTCTGGGGTTGTGCTACTGGCTTTCTGAAACATTGCCACCATAGGTAATAGCAGCATTACCGTCAAATATCCCAGGGTAATTCGCCACGTCAAAGGCAGGTAGAATAGGCGAATGAAAAGGTTTCTTTTGTGAGGATTTCTCTGGGGTATTGATTGTAAGGATGTGGACATAGGAGGAGGGGATGAGGAGATGAGGTGGTGTGGGGAGTGTGGGGAGTGTGGGGAGTGTGGGGAGTGTGGGAAGAAATATTATTGATTTGTTTTATTCACTCCTTTACTCTCAACTAACAACTAACAACTACCAACTAACAACAGTCAACTGTCAACCGTCAACTGTCAACTGTCAACTCTTAACCGATTGATTTTGATTTGAATTTGATCGAATATTGCACCATCGGCAAAGAATTTTTTCTGGACTTGATTCCAACCCCCAAATTCACTGACTTGACTGAGATTTTTCACTGGAGGATATGTATCAGCTAATTTCTGTAATTCTTTTGTTGGCGCAGATGTATTATTCAATACTGGTCTGAATCCGGCTTTTGCAAATTCCTGTTGGGCTTCTGGGCTAAATAGATATTGAACAAACGCTTCTACCACTTCACGGTTGCCATGTTTGTCAACGTTTTTATCTACAATTGCGATGGTATTATCAATGGAAATATTCCTATGTGGAATTACATAATTCGCCTGTAAACCTTTTTGTTGCGCCAGAATTATTTCATTTTCATAGTTAATTAAAGCATCACCTTGACCCTGTTTAAAAAAGGCATCAGCTGCTTCCCGGGCATCCCGACTGAGAATAGGGGCGTTTTTATAAGCTTTGGTGACATAATCAATGGCTTTTGCCTCATTATCATTGCTTCCTACCCCTGCATTCCATAAAGCCAGAAAATTCCAACGCGCCACACCAGATGTTTTCGGATCTGCGGTAATCATTTTAATCCCATCTTTGGCTAAATCTGCCCAATTATTAATACCTTTGGGATTACCTGGACGGGTTGCTAAGGCTACCACAGATTGGGAAACAACACCATTATTAGGGACTTCCTTTTCCCACCCGGTATTAATTAATCCAGCCTGTTCAATCCTCTGGGTGTCTAACGCCATTGCTAAATGAACTACATCAGCTGGTAAACCATCAACAACAGCCCTAGTTTGGGCACCAGAAGCCCCATAACTTTGATTGATGCGGACAGTTTGGTTATGCTCCGTTTGCCACTTTTGGATAAACTTGGGGATGATAGCTTTGTAAGCATTTCTGGTGACAATAAAGGAAGCAACGGTTAACTCCACATTTTTTGTCGGTGCAGCATTAATCCTAGTTTCCATATTACACGCAGCGATCGCCATACTTAAACTTACCCCGATTAAGAACAGGGAAACCACTCGGGTTGGCGCACTCACTACTTTTATGGCTCCCTGCCATACTCTCATTATTTTTTTGCCTCTCATGAATCTACGGTAAGTCTGTCGGGATACTGTATTTAGTTCCTCATGCCATAGATATTACAGAAACCAGAGGCAAAAAGCAATCATTTAGTACTTACCCAACCAACATTAAGGTTACTCAAGGTTCGTAGTAATCCTTAAGGGTGATTATCCCAATAATTTCTTGTGGTGCAGGCATCTTGCCTGCTAATAATACGGGCAAGATGCCCGTTCCACAAGATTGGATCATCTTTTTTGTGGAGTTCTCTAAATGAAAAAGCCCTCACCGGAGTGAGAGCTATTTAGTGAAGTGTTCAGTGATATTCGGGAATATAAAGGTCGAATTCAATATAAGTGGTTCCGTATATGTGACTATGCTAGCAACAAAAAATTTTCCTGCAAAGAGCGATCGCTTACTCTTCAAAATCACTTCACACAAACTGAACAAAGTATTATATTGTTGATTAATATATACTTATGACAAAAATGAAGGTAAAATAGGAGACTTGCAAGCCGCTTAGTTTTTCGTATTATAACGCTACAGGTGTTAAAAACACACGAATCATCTTTTCTTCCAGCTTTAAACAGCTTGTCATTCTCAACATTTTTCTCAAAAATGCCTTGGCTGGAAGATCGGATTCCAAAACTATACGGAAAAAAGCTCATCTATACCGGCTAAATTAAACGTGCATTTAGATAAAAATTTTATTAACAGCACACAGAAGACTGATAATATTATTCTATTAACTACAGGAAATAGTGAGGTATCTTAACCCCTAATTATATTAGGTGTATTTCACTTTTAGGTTTCACCAAATTTTGTCATTTTTCAAATAGTTGACCATTTTTTGGATTAAATAGCCATGACATCCCCAAATACTCCTCCCGAGGATAATTCTGTGGAAACTCCAAATTCCCAACCTAGACGTTTTTGGGTTCATAGAACGATTGCAGGGTTTGGATTAACCTTGGTGGGAATTGGTATAGTTGGCTATGTCAGCGTCAATAATTGGATTCGCCAAGAATTACCATCCTTCCTAGAAACTGAACTGAGCAAAATCCTCAAACGTCAGGTGAATGTGGGAGAAGTAAAAGGTTTAGGATTGACAGATATTCAATTTGGTAATTCCTCAATTCCAGCAACTTCAACTGATTCTGATTATGTTTCAATTGAGGCGATAAATGTTAGTTTCAATCCCATACCTGTATTACTTTCTCGTACCCTCCCTTTTAGTGTTACTTTAGTCAAGCCAACTGTTTATATAGAAGAGAATAATCAGGGAGAATGGGTAAACACAGATGCTTTTGAACTAGAAGAAGGTGAACCGCTGCCTATAAATTTTAATGCAACTGTAATTCTACAAAATGCGAAGGTAGTTCTCTCTTCTAGGAATCAAAATACTCCTTTCAATACTCAGATTAATGGATTTATTAACTATAATCAAACTCAACCAGAAACAGTTAAATATAAGATTAACGCCGATATTGCCAAGGGGAATTTAGATATTCAAGGTGAGACAAAAATCAAAACTGGTCAAACCCAGGCAAGCACGAAAATAAAACAGCTTTCTTTAGGGGAGTTCAATACTTTTATTCCTCAGAATTTTACCAAAATTTCCCAAGGAAAACTTAATGGTAATTTACAGATAAATCTGCCTTCATTTTCTCAATTACCAGTGGTTCAAGGTCAAGCTAATATCCAAAAAGTTAGGGCAAAAATCAAGCAATTACCATTACCTATAAATGCTAGCACATCGTTAAAATTTGCCGGGAAGACAATTAAATTTACACAAACAACAGGTAATTATGGTAACTTGAAAACATTTGTATCAGGTGATGTTGATTTAAATCGAGGGTTTAACCTGAAAATTGATACTAATCCTGTTAATTTAGCTGTTTTAGCGAAAAATTTACCGATCAAACTGCCCGTAAGTATCGATGGTAAATTAAAAGCTCAGATGTTTCTCAGGGGAGCTTTTAAAAACCCGCTTCTACTTGGTAGTATTACTAGTAAAGAAAAAATCAATATTGCTAAAACAGAAATTGCTAACTTTCAAGCTAAATTTGTAGGTAATACTTCCCAGTTTTTACTCCAAGATTTACGCCTGACTCCAGCAGCAGGTGGTGAAATTACAGCTAAGGGTAATGTTAAATTTATTGACTCAAAAACAGGTAAGGTTAATTTCAATCAGGCTCAATTAGCATTTGATTTAGATGCTAATTTACCAAAACCATTAGCAATCCTTTCCCCCTATGGTGTAAATCAGCAACTAGTAAAATTGGATCGGATTACAGCCCAGGGAAAAATTCGTGGTACCCCGCAAAATCCCCAGGGAATTTTATCCTGGAATTTACCCAATGGCAATATTTCATCTACTCAGCTTTCTGGCAATGGCGAAATTTTACTTACAGGTAAACAAATAACTCTACAGAATACAGCTTTAGAAACAGATAAAGGTAATATAGATATTAGTGGTCAAGCTAATTTACCACAACAAAATTGGCAGGTTAATGTTGATAGTCAAGACCTACTTTTAAATCCCTTAATTTCAGAGTTGGCAATAGATAATCAACTAAGCAATGAACCCATTTTTTTAAATAAAGGTAGAATCAAATTAACAGGCAGACTTGATAATTTTGACCTGAATAATATTACAGCCAATGCTAACTTAAATTTGGATGTTACCCAAGGGAAAGTTGTAGTTAATACTCAAATAAATCGAGGCAATTTACAAGCGATCGCAACAGCTAGGGAAATTATTTTAAATAAATTATTACCAGATTTACCCATAGCTTTAAATGTAGTTAATAGCCAAGTCAAAGTTGCTGGTTCAGTCCAACAATTATTGTCCTTGGGTGATGAAAATAATTTAGATAGTTTTCGTGTTACTACTTCTGGACAATTAAAAAGTCCTGCTGTTCAAGGCAAAGGTATCATTAATTTTAATGGTAAAGGTAACTTGGCAACTCAAAATTGGCAAGCATCAATTCAAGCTAATTCCTTACCATTAACCCCAGTAATATCACAATTACAACTAACTGATTTTCAGGTTAATCAACCAGTTACCCTTAACCAAGCTAATATTGATTTAGCAGGAAAAATCGACAATTTAGACTTAGCAAATAATTTAGCAAATATAGAGGGAATTGCTAATCTTAATTTAAATGTTAACGATGGTAACATAGCCATCAATAGTAGATTAAATAGGGGTTTGGTAGAAACACAAGCCACAGCCAGAAGTATTGCTTTAGCTAAATTAATCCCAGATTTATCTTTACCTGTAAACTTAATTGATAGCCGCATTAATTTTTCTAGCTCAGTTGAGCAACTACTAGCATTAGACTTGAGTAATATCACAGCAAATGCTGCCGCTCAAGTTGCAGTGGCTCAAGGTAAAATCAACACCTTGGTACAGTTAAATAATGGGGAATTTTCTAGTAACATTACAGCAAATAATGTTAACACCCCCATAATTTGTCGTAGCATTGCATCGCCATGTCCCCAACTAGCAAATTTATCTAGTCAAGTGAGTTTAGTGGGAAATATTCAATCACTATTGCAAGATAAATCTCCCGCCACCATCCAAGCCAAAACTGCATACTTAAAAGTTGGCGAACAATCTATCAATGCCAATGGGAAGATACTACTCACCCCCGTATCCAATCAACCAATTCCCTGGGATGTTGCAACAGAGTTAGATATAGTCGCTAATTCCAACTTAAACAGACTTTATGCAACATTAGTACCACAAAATCAATCGGAGACTACAGTTGACGGCAAAGCGAAATTTCAAGGTAAACTATTAGGAAAGAATCTGCTTTCAGCACCTTTTGCACCTGGTAACTTCACATTGCTTGGTGACTTACAACTGAGGAATTTTGCCATCGATGAAATTAAATTTCAACCACTACTTGCAGGCACAGTTAATATAGACTTAGGTAAAGTTATTGCCATTGATTTACAAGGAGTAAATAACAATAATAATCAAGATCGTATCGCGGCCAATCTCCAACCTTGTAACCGGCAAGAATGCCCATATCCATACCTCCCCACCTCCTTTGAATTAAAGCAAGGTACCGGGGAAAAAGCCATTCTCCTCAGTGGTAAACGCCAAATTGATACTTTAGATATACAAATCCAAAACTTCTCCTTAGCTCTATTAAATCCCTTACCTATAGTTAAAGAACAAATTCCAGGCTCCATAGCTGGTAATGTGACTGGAGAAATTGACATCAACCTGTTTAATTTAGCAACCACAGTTAATATTCAAGTTGATTCTCCAGATTTAGGATATATTAAAGCCAAGGAAGTTGCTGCTAATTTTGCCTATGATGGGGAAGTTGCCCAGTTATCATCTGCTTCGATTAAATTGAGAGACAGTCAATATGATTTCCAAGGAAAATTAGATATCAATTCTGGGGATATAAATGGTAAAGTAGAAACAAAATCAGCACAGTTACAAGACATTTTTGCAGCTATCAATTTACCCCTGATAGAATCCCTATTTACAGATAACGTAGCCGAGGATTATGGTAACGCCAGTGATGTACAAACAAAACCGGTAGGTAATCCTCAAGCCACAATCTTTGCCCAATTACGTTTACTTTCAAGAATTAGAAACCAACTCCAGCGACTAACAGCACAAACAGAAAACCAACCAATACAATTTAATCCCTTAAATATTCAAGGTGATTACAGTACGGAAATTAATATTGCAGGTAAATTAACCAATCCCGAGGTTGACTTCCAACTAGATGGAAAGAATTGGTTATGGAATTATCAAGCGCAAGAAATTACTAATCAGTCCAGTAATAATCCCAATCAAACAAAAAATCAACAATTAAAAATCGATCGCATAATTGCCAAAGGTAGCTGGAAAAATGGAGTCGTCCAATTAGAACCAGTGCGGGTGAGTCTAGAAGATGCTCTCATTGCTTTCCAAGGAAAATTAGGACTAGAGGAAGTATCTGGATTATTCAAAATCGACAACTTTCCCATCAATACAGTACAACGTTTTGTTGACCTGCCTGTAGAACTTGCTGGAAAGTTGAATATGCAAGCCAATTTGGATGGAAGTTTATTTGAACCACAAGTATCTCAAGGACAAGTATCTTTAGTTGATGGTACTATCGATAGACAGCCCATAGGAGAACTTGCTGGTAAATTCAGCTACCTTGATTCTAATTTTAAATTTAACACCACTCCCACCTCATCCATCCAATTGCAAGCATCCATACCCTACCCTGACCAAGAAGATGGAAATAATTCTGTGTTGATAGATACAAAATTTGGGAGCAAATTATTTCCTCTCCTTGGGCCGTTAACCCAAGGTCAACTACAATGGATTGAAGGGAATGGGGAAATTGCATTTAAACTAGAAGGTCCATTAAATTGGCAAGCTAAAACCGCACCAGAATTTATTAGCAATGCCACCGCTAATTCTACCATCCAGATTGCCAATGCCACCGTTAAAACCAAGCAACTGGGAGAAGAAATTAATTTTCAAGTTGCTGGTAATTTTGCTTTGGAAAATGACATAATTCAGTTAGAAAAGCTAGAAGGTAACGTGGCTGGAAGTCCATTTTTAATCGCGGGGGTTTTACCTTTATTTCAACCCATCCCCGACACCTCCAACCCCCTCACCCTTACCATGGGACCAGGAAAACTCAACCTTCAAGGACTATATAAAGGCGAAATTGATGGGAATGTAATTATTTCCGAAACAGTAATGAATCCGGTGATTGAGGGTAAAGTTCACCTCCATGATGGACGGGTATTTATCCCAGAATCTAATAATAATAGTAGTAGTGATAGTAATAACAATAATAATACTCCAACTCCGGTTAAAACTAGCAAAAAACAAACTCAACCTGAAAACCCCAGTCCTGGCATTTTACCCCGCTTCCAGGATTTTCAAATCGTGATTGGTAATAAATTTAGATTTAAGCAATCCCTACCGAAAACAAATTTTAAATTCGCGGGACAAGTAACCCTGAATGGTTTATTAAATCAATTACAACCACAAGGAACAATTAAATTAAAACGGGGAAGAATTAACTTATTTGATAATAAATTCGCCTTGAGTCGTACCTACGATCAAAAAATTGAATTTGTACCCGAACAAGGCTTACTCAATCCCAAACTAAATATTCAACTACAAACCATTGTTTTAGATGCTTCTCAATTTGAACGTCGCCAACCAATTGACACAGAAATCCGAGAAGATATAGTTACACCTGCAAATCCCAATCGCATAGACGTGCGAGTTACTATTCAAGGTAATGCTAGTCAACTGCTTTCTAACTTAGATCCATCTACCTCTCCTTGTAAATCCCAGTCAGGAAATATTCCCCCAATCACAACCACAGAAGGTGTCCCCCAACTATCTCCTCAAGCATTACAAACAATAGCTAATTGTATTGATTACAACTCTGAAGTTGGTATCCAAAAAAGACAGTGGTTGACAAATCCTGCCATTGAGATGACAAGTACCCCTGAACGCAATGAAACCGAAATTATTGCATTACTGAGTAACCGTACTATCGGCTCCATCTTAGATATTCAGAAACAAATCTCCTCAGGTAATGGGGCTGAAGTAGTAAGTTCTGGTGTAATTCAATACTTAACCGGCAATTTACTTGCCAATGTGGAACAAGAAATATTATGGGGAATTCAGCAACCTTTCGATACTGCAGCGAAAAACATTGGTCTCACACACTTTCAGATTATTCCATCTGTGCAGGGAGTTAGGCATATAGATGCAAATTCCTCTATCAGATTTATTTACGATTACAGTAACTTCTTCTATCAAAGTATTTTTTCTGGTAACAATGATGACAGCTTTGATAGTCAGTTTCGGGTGATATATCAAAGAAGATTTTAATCAAGTTGATAGTTGACGGTTGATGGTTTTTGAGTAGAACAATAATTGTCCTTAATTCCCCTCTCCTTAATAAGGAGAGGGGTGGCTTTAGCCGGGGTGAGGTTTTATATTTAATTTGACCCAGTTACTTATTCAGGACTTACGCAAAAAATGTCGAAAGTAGTGATAATCCGTTCATTAACACGACGAAAAATTAGGGTTTCCAGATGATTCTGCGTAAGTCCTATTATTATGAAGTAGGACTTGTAAAATAGAATGTCCGGGAAATGATATATTGCAATAAACAATGACTAAAGAGGATCATCTTGGGCATAGAACTACGCAGTTTCGTATTTCTCGACAGTTTACAGCCTCAGCATGCGGCATATATGGGAACAGTAGCCCAAGGATTCTTACCATTACCAGGAGACACATCTCTGTGGATTGAAATCTCCCCCGGGATTGAAATTAATCGGATTACGGATGTAGCCCTCAAATCTGCTTCCGTCCGTCCTGGGGTACAGATGGTAGAAAGATTGTATGGTTTATTGGAAGTTCATTCTAGCTCCCAAGGGGAAACCATATCCGCAGGCCAAGCTATTTTGGCACACATAGGAGTAAAAAAAGACGAATGTCTTAAACCCCGGGTGGTTTCTAGCCAAATTATCCGTAATATCGATCCTTATCAAACACAATTAATCAATCGCACGCGACGGGGACAAATGCTACTAGCAGGACAAACCCTGTACGTATTAGAAGTTGAACCAGCTGCTTATGCTGCATTGGCTGCCAATGAGGCGGAAAAAGCCGCAGCCATTAATATTTTGACAGTGCAAGCGGTGGGCAGCTTTGGCAGACTTTACCTGGGGGGTAAAGAACAAGATATTCTTGCAGGTGCAGCTGGTGCATTAACTGCGATCGAAAGTATAGCAGGTCGAGTACATTCCCAGGGTGGCCGTCAGGAGTAAAGGAACAGACTATGGCAAATCAAGAGCATCTGGCTTTACTCAAAGCAGGTGCAGTCAAATGGATGGAGTGGAAAAATCAAAATCCTCAAATTGAGGTTGATTTGAGTGGTGCTAATCTTTACCAAGCCCGACTGATGGCAATTGACTTGAGTGGTGCTAACTTCAGTGTTGCCAATTTGAGTGGTGCGATTCTCACCCAAACGGATCTCAGTTATGCCAATTTAATTGGAGCAAATTTGCATGGGGCAAATCTCAGGGGGGCTATTATCAGTGATGCGAACCTCATTGGTACGGACTTGCAAGGTGCGAATTTAAGGGACGCAGACTTGGGTACAGCCAAGCTTCATCGCAGTAATCTCTGTTTTGCCAATCTCATGGGTGCTAATCTGATTGCAGGGGATTTGAGTAAGGCAAACCTACATTCAGCAGAATTGATTGGTGCTTATCTTTACCAAACCAATTTGTCCCAAGCTAATCTTACCAAGGCTCATTTGGGTGGTGCGTACCTTGCCCAAGTTAACATGGAACAAGCTGATTTAAGCCAAGCTGACTTGAGATGGACTAACTTAACTAAAGCCAATTTGAGTGGTGCGAATTTGAGTGGAGCTAATCTCAGTGGGGCGAACTTGAGTAGAGCTAATCTCCGTGGTGCTAATCTCCAGGAAACGATTATGCCTGATGGAGAATAGGAAAAGATTTTGCTGTTCTATCCTAGTACTCCACCACATTAATTTTGCTGGATAAATTGAATATCTCTATTTCTCTTCTTCTGTCTCTTCTTCCTTCCTTCCTTTGCGCCCTTTGCGCCTTTGCGGTTCATTAGCCATTACCAGGAGTGAATTGCTTGTCAACTTGGACTTAAATTTATTAGCTGAATATGTGCGACACCCCCACCAGTTGCAAGCAGTTAAAGCTTTTCGCCAACATATTCGCGGGGATAGGTGAATATGTTAGATCCCCGACTTCTATCCTCAAAATCAATTTGATGTGCGGATATTGATTCAGAAGTCGGGGATCTTTGAGAAAAATCGTCTCCCTTACCTTTGCAAATTTCTAGGATCGAGGGCATCCCTTAAACCATCCCCCAGCAAATTAAACGACAACACCGTCAAAATAATCAACACCGCCGGAGGCCAAATTAACCAAGGCTGTAACACCAAAATCGAAGCATTGGTTGCTAGGGATAACATATTACCCCAAGAAGGATCTGGTTGTTGAATCCCCAATCCAATCAAACTCAATACCGCTTCCGCACCAATAAAACTAGGAACTGCTAGGGTTGCAGAAATAATAATATAGGTAGCCGTTTGGGGCAAAACATGGCGGATAATAATATAAATCGGCTTACCCCCCATAGCCCGTGCAGCTTGCACAAACTCCCTTTCCTTAATTGATAATACCTGTCCGCGCACCACCCTGGCTAAACCAGCCCAACTAATCAAAGAGGTAATCGCCACAATTAATAAAAACCGTTGAGTACTAGTTAACCCTGGTGGTAACACAGCCCCCAAACTAACTAATAGGTAAATACTGGGGAAAGTCATTAAAACTTCCACCAGACGCATAATAATACTATCCGTCCAACCACCTATGTAACCAGAAATTCCCCCAATTATCATCCCTAAAGGGAAAGTCAGAGCAACCCCCACAATCCCAATAAATAAACTAATACGTCCACCATGAAGTAAACGGCTAAATTGATCCCTTCCTTGATCGTCAGTACCTAAAAGATTAAACTTAGCTTCACTAGTAGTACCAAACAAATGCCAATTACCCTTAGCATCTGGGACAAACAATCTTAAAGGTGAAGGCTTGGTTTCATCTACTTCAATTAGCCGCTTACCCGTTTCTAGATCCGTGTCTCCCTGAATGGTAGGATAAATATAGGGTGAGGTAAATTGTCCAGACTTAGATACCCAATGAACCTTAGTTGGTGGCAATAATGAGCCATTAGCTTGTTGATCGTTGGGAGCATAGGGAGCAATAAAACCAGCTGCTATTACTGACAAATAAAATATGATCAGCACAATTGCCCCAAACTTCGCCAGTGGATTTTTTTTCAGTTTTTGCCACCAATTCATATTCACCCCGCATTGAACTAAATTTATTGCCTAAACTTGAACTTGTTCAACTAACTTACGCTGTTGTTCTAGTTGTTTTTCATGTTCTACCACAAAAACATTGGAATAGAGATTTGCAATAATTTGTTTTCCTTGTTGTGTCAGAGATAAATAGTGTAGTGCATCTTGGATGTAAGGATAAACACCATTCCAATAAAATTTGGCATAATTATTTCTCAAGTCCGCCGGAGTCTTGTAATTCAAGATTTTATTCATGCCCGTTTCTTCAAACTCATAAAATAAAGAAGTGATTTTCTTTAAGTAGCGCGGGTCACTTAATTGACCAATCAAATCCGCAGCCCTGACTAAAGCTGCAAAGCTATTGGTTCCTTGATGATCCTCAGCATTGGGGACGGGAAAACGGGTTAACTCAATGTTGATTTTAATCGCTTCTGAGTCGATTAACTTGTGACCACCAAACCGTTCATCAATAAACAGTTTAGCGCGATCGACATGATAAGGAGTCAGGCTAGCATCGGAAGCCCCCAGGGGTAGTGATACCATGGTTCCATCCTGACCAGTAGCATACAACGATTCTTGCTCTCGGTCTTCCCGACACACACCCTTAACGTAGCCAATGTCATGGCATGCCAGGGAAATCATAAAATGTAACCAATCTTCACTTGATACCCCTCCTTCCCTAATCTGCTTACCCCGTAAAATTTCTTGTCCCACCAATGTCACCAAAATAGAATGTTCGACATTGTGGTATAAAGCATCACTGTTAGCAATATTTTCCAAGGCCATGCTACCAGCCCAAGCAATAATATCTTGATAATCATGTTTGAAGCCGCCGTAGGTACGACGATATCCTTCTCGAATCTGCTCGACAAAAGAATCAATTAAAATTTCTGTGGTATTGAACATATTGGTTAATCAATTTGAATATGGGTTTAATCAAATGCTAATTAGACTTAGCTAATTGGTGAGTCAGTTTGATGTTAATTGATTGAGAATTTCCCAATTTAGGGTGCCATTGGCTATAAAGTAGGGGTATAAATATTTCTGTACATATAGAAATCCGGTTTGATTTGTGGTAAATATATTTAGGGTATAGGTAACAGCGTAACCCACTAAACCTTTGATAATAGTGTGTTACGAACTCCGTTCTCACACCCCCCACAGCACTTAAATATTTGTGCAAAAATCAAATAATAATCCTATATTCGTAATTCTGTTTTATAGTTAACAAAACGCAGAGATAATTACCATTTCCAATAACTCTAAATCCTCTAGATATACTCTAGCCGATAAACTTTTGACTGACAGCACATGGGGAAAATTGTATTACTTGTAATTTGTGTACAAACGATATTTTATTCAGACATATAGTAATAGATATATTGGTTAGGACAGTATTGTTTGACTCGGGGACAGGAGGAGTGAAGGAGGAAAGGAGGGAGGAAGTTAAAACTGTCAACTGTCAACCGTCAACTGTCAACTGTCAACCATCAACTGTCACCTGAAAAAACAGAAGATTGATAATCTGTTGTAGTACAACCTCCGGTGATAGATCCCCATTGATAGTTAAAAGACGGCGACGGCGATCGTAATATTCTAGAATAGGGATAGTGCGATCGTAAAACAACTCTATACGACGCTGGACAATTTCTGGTTGGTCATCCTCTAAGGAGCGACTCAATGAACGATTAACCATGACTGCTTCTGGTACTTGTAAATAAATTGCCCAGTCCAGTTTTTGTTGACAATCATCCAGTAAAAAATCCAATTCTTCTGCTTGGAAAGGTGTACGAGGATAACCCTCTAATACCCAACCATCTTGGAAATTAGGCTGAACCAGTTTTTGCCGAATACATTCAATCATAATTTCATCGGGAGCTAAATCACCCATTTGCAAATATGACTGTGTATTACGGCCCAATTGAGAATGATTAGCAATCTCCTCTCGTAATATGGCTCCAGTGGAAATTAGTGGGATGTGCAAGTGTTCACAAATTCTTTGTGCTTGAGTACTTTTACCGGCTCCCGAACCTCCCAAAATAACTAATTTCACAACAAATCTCTCCTTACCCTGTTAAATTAATTACGATCTAGATTTGTTTTTCCCACAATAATACGCAATCTAACATCCAGAATAATTTTGATATTTAGAATATTTAGAAAAAAAATTGATGTTTTAATTTTTACATCATTATTTATCGTCAGTAAGAAAAATCACAAATTTCACCACTGTTGACTAAATTGTCAATCTAATATTCGCCCAGGAATGCAGCAACAACAAAAGTTGAGGGGTTTTAAACCTATTGGGCGTAGTTTATAATTTAATTGAAAGTCAAGTCGATCGAGACTTACCCACAGACAAGGTAATACCATTTTAGATTTTGGATGGAGAATCAACTACTTTGTCTGTACTCTACCAATCCATCTGTCCCATTCTTTTTTCAAATTGGTATCAACACATTCATTGCAAAAATCGCGTTTGCGTAGCTTGTGCCGAGGGGGACTTAGTAACACCAAAACCTGATTTTCGATCGCGAATGTGTAAGTCCCATTGATAAATGTATTGAGTACAGCCTGCCAAGTTCTTGTATTGTTTTGAACATTTACCTATGGTTGCCCAATTGGAAACTCCCAGTATAAATACAACACACAAGTTATCATCGGCAGTAACAGGAATAGTACAGGTTTTTACTAGCCATCACCGGAATTTTTTTACTGTCGTCATGGCTCAAGCACTGAAAATTGCTGGGCAAGGTACACCTGTTTTAATTGTCCAGTTCCTGAAAGGAGGTATTAATCAAGGCCATGAAAATCCTATCCAGTTAGGGCAAAATATGGATTGGATTCGTTGCGATTTACCTCGCTGTATTGATACACCCCATCTTGATGATACTGAAGCCCATTCCTTACAGCAGTTGTGGCATTATACACAAAAGATTGTCTTAAGTGGTAAGTATTCCCTCGTAGTTTTAGATGAATTAAGTTTGGCAATTAACTTTGGTCTGATCCCAGAAGCAGAAGTGTTGGCTTTTATGAAAAAAATTCCCACACATATGGATATTATTTTTACTGGGCCAGAAATGCCAAAGTCAATTCTCGATTTAGCTAATCAAGTCACCCAAGTGCGCCATATTAAACGTTCCCAAGAAGCTTAGAAGTTTTCATTTGCATAATTAAGAATCAACCAATTCCTGAGTGGATGAGTCAATTTCTTTGATCAAAGATGTGGGATTAAGGAGAAATTGAGATGCTCTAGTCGCCGTTTCTGGGGATAAATCAATTTTGTGTAGTTTAACTAAACCCTCGTCAATAAATGAATCCCGAACACGGGCTTTATCTCCTTGATTAAAACCCGTTTCATAAAATATTTCTTTAATCCCTGCGGAAATGACTAACTTAAGACAATATAAGCATGGTTCTAAAGTTACATATATACTTGCTCCATCCGTAGAAATACCGTGTTTAGCAGCTTGGGCGATGGCATTTGCTTCCGCATGTACGGCCCGTGAAGGTAGGGTTTTACTAGCATCACAGCTACTGAGGTCTGGGTAACAGTAACCTTGGGCAGTACAATGGGCAGAGCCAGATGGGGGGCCGTTATAACCCGTAGCCAGGATTTGTTTGTTTTTCACAATTACAGCCCCCACAGGAAAGGCTAGACAAGTTGAGCGTGTGGCTGCTAACTTAGCCAACATGAGAAAATATTCATGCCATGTTGGTCTGGCATAGGATTGACCATTAGTGGAAGAATTGTGCATTTTTGATTGATACCAAGTTGCCTTCTATCATAGTAGTTCGAGTCAATGAGATTGCTTCCTTACGTCGCAATGACAGGGTACTATCTTTGAATGCAACTTAGTATGAGAAGCAAAGGTAGTGCCAATATTCAAAATAACTCTTCACGTACAACCAAGCTCCAGGCGTTTGCGATTAACTTGATCTGATACTTCTTTGTGATTACTTTTTGTCTAAGTTTCATTAACGGGACTTAGACATTTTTTCGTGCAAAAATAGCTTCAAAGCTTTATATCTGGAGTTTAGACTAGTTCCCGGTGCGAAACTCCAATAATCAGTGTAATCCGTATAATCAGCGATCCTCCAGTGATTGTAAAGGTTGCCAACCAGCTTGCCACTGAGAACCATCATCTAATAACTTAGCATTCATCCAGAAACGCACCTGGGAATCACAAGCAGAAACCATTTCTGCATATACCCACTTCCCTTGATTTTTGCGATTAACCACTTGAAAATGTCGCCACCCATCAACTTTTTGCTGCGCCGTCCACTTAGAACCTAACAAGTGGGGAAATTTTTGCTTTTTTGGCATTGCCCGATTTTATTACTCAAGTTTTGTTATAGTCATACAACTTTACATTTTAAAATTAAACTACATCTTATTTCTATACTTTCGAGGTATTGACAAAATACATTTGCTTTTAAATCATTACCAATGATGTGACAGAGGTTTAGAACTTACTAGGTGATATACTGAGAGTAAATTACTGAAAAAAAGAAAACCAACATAAAAATTAGTTATTTATACGCACAAGAACAGGAATTTCCTATTTTGGTGTTGTAGCTAAACACTATTCCCCTCTCGCAAATCCAAATGAACAAAGGTGAGGAGCTACAAAAACTATTCGATTTGCTAGAAGAAAAGATAATGTGCTTGCGAGTAGCTAAAGTGACAGAAACAGACGCTTTAGCCATATTTAAAGTGGAAAAGCAGATTCAGGAAGCGGAAGCAGAACGGGAACAGATAAAACAAGAGATTGAAAATCAAAATACATCAGCAGCAAGTTGTGATTTATACCGTGCATTATTAAAGCTTGGTTATCGCCAACAAGTACTATCATTTAAAAAATTTCTCAAAACACAGGCAATTGCATCTTTCCTGATTCACGGCTCGCCAGATTATGGACAACGTTGGTTACTGAATAGATTAATTACTCAGCATATTCACTATGGCACTACGGGTAAGTTGATACGAGTTCAACTCAATCGCATCGGACGCAGAAGGGATATTAATGCTTTATGGCGAGAGCTTGCTGGTAGAGTGGGTTTAGTGGGAACACAACACACACCTTCAGAGATTGTTGAGCGAGTTTATGGGTGGTGGCAAACCCAAAATGTCATCCTGGTTTTCCATGATGTGGATTGTATGCCACAGAAATATTTACAGGAGCTAATTCAGGATTTTTGGCTACCATTGGCAAGTCAAACACTAAAGGTTATATCTGAAACAGGGAACTATCAACTACTGATGTTTTTGGTAGATTATGAAGGTTGTGTGGGTAGGCAGAATACATTGTTTGTGGAACAATTGGAACTCACTTGGGAGCCGAAAATTCCCATTAAATTACCATCAATTACTCAATTTGGCGATCGCACATTAAATGATTGGATTGAGACAATAGAGATGGAATTTGATACATTGCCTCTTGTGGAAGCGATTAATGATAGGGAGGATGAACTAGTCCAAAAAATATTAGACAATAGTGAGAATGGGGTGCCAGAACTAGCAATGTCAGAAATTTGTCACCTGTGCGGCTGCAATTGGTATGAAGAGAAGGACAGATGGCTGAAATACTGAG
>JAAUYD010003096.1_pt1 | contig 18993 bp, 3 predicted proteins | sample 7278101 | NCBI WGS metagenome assembly JAAUYD01 (sample SAMN14350128, study PRJNA611818) | marine sediment metagenome | isolation source: surface marine sediment (0.6m) | place: French Polynesia: Moorea | collected 2018-08
AGTTCTGCGCCGGGGGCAATGATCAGGTCGTTGGATTCATAACGGCCGACCATCAGCCCACTGATTTCAGTTTCGCTGAGCGCGGCTTCAAAGACGGCCACTTCGTCAATCCGGCCGTCAAATGTCTCGTTTATCGGCGCGACACCAATGGTCATAAAGCCACTACGATGGTTAATGGCACCGGAGACGGGGGTAGAGCCAACTTCACTCCCATTGAGGTACAGGCGCATCGTGGTGCCATCATAGGTTCCGGCGACGTGCTGGTAAACGCCAGTTTGCACAACGCCGGGGACAATAACAGATTCAGATAAGCCGTTTATCTTGATGGTAAAGACCAGTTGGTTGGCTGAAATTTCCAGTACTGCATCTTGATCACCAATATTGATGATTGGGTCTATGCTGCTGAGGGCATCTGGGTTAATCCAGGCCGCCAGCGTCACTTCTGTGTCGAGGTCAACTTCTTGTCCAATTAAAGTGATGTTGTCACCGGGGCTGAAATCGGCCGCGCGGCCGATTTGACCTGGTTGGTCGGCCGTGGGGCAAGTGCCACCTGCTTGATTACATTCAAAGCGCAGACCAAAGCCGGACACATCGCTAAAGAACGCGCCAGTGCCGGTTTCTTCAAAGGGCAAGTAGACGATTGGGGTGGATTTTTCAGCAACCCCTAGCCCTTCAAAGGTCACAAACGTGCGCAAAATAGAAGGGTCGGTCGGGACATATGGGTTGGTGGCAAAGGTCAACTCTTCAAGGTCTGTTAGGCTGTCGTTGTCTTCATCGGCCAGGTTGGGGTTTGACCAGACGCGGGTGAAGCTGGTAGCGGCCGCGTTGATCGGTACCAACCAACCGGTAACCACTTCTGTGTAGTCGGTTAACCCATCGCCGTCGCTGTCGGCCGAGAGCGGATTGGTTTCATAGACAAATTCATCATAGTCGTTTAAGCCATCCCCGTCTGTATCAACACTGCCTTCATTTAGACCACGCGCCAGTTCAAAAGGATCACTTAATTTATCCCCATCGCTGTCTACTAGGCCGTCATTGGTGTCTGTACCACCCTGAGTAATGCTCAGCAGGCCGTCGTTGTCCAGGTCAGTTTGGATGGGGAAGGCCACACTACTAGGGTGGTTGTCCCAGGCGTAGACTCTGGAAAACTCCGTGACCGTGTTGGGCAAAACATCAAAGACAAGATATTCACCTATTGGAATCGTCGAGTTGTCCTCGACTGGGTAGAACGTACACCCAAATGTCCAGGCGATTTTCCAACAGCCTTCATAGAAAACGCGGAAGTACTCATTCAGCCAGACCTCACCTTCCATGGTGCGGTTAACCCCAGAGCCAACTGCGCTTAAGGGAATCGCCTGAGTGTTGGTAATATTCTGTACATTGCGAATGTAATGCCAAGGTAAATAGCTACAGAAATCGCCAGTAGCATTACAAAAAATCGGCTCTTGATGATACGCAGGCTCAACAATTTTCCAGCCCCTACCATCACTAAACGTGTTAATTAGCGCAGCAATCTCTGGGCTACCATCATTAATTGACAGTTTCTCCAGTACGGGGTCTTGGGTGAGGGAATACTTGAAGAATGTCTCATCAAACCCGGTTTTGTTGATGATATCAACGCGTGAGCGGACATCTAATGTCGAGGTTACCACGGATGTGATCAGCAAGCTGTTTCCAACAACAAACCCCTGCTCTGGATTAGAGAGCCTAACTTGGTCAAACCCTATCCCCAGCCGGTTTCCGTCTGAGAGATTGTGAACCAGCAGGTCTGTTTTATAAATGGCTTTGGCAATGGCGTTTGTTAACCACTCCTGGAACCCTCCTTGACCAAAGATCGCCAATGCCGCATCTACGAGAAGAATGATGAGGCTGATAAGGGCACCAATCCACCCTAAGGAGAGGGTGATCACCAGGAGAAGCAACCCTACGATAATTTGAGCAACTGCCGACACCCAAATCAGCGTAAATTCAATACTCCCCGCTTGGGCACCGGTTAAGCCAGCAGCTATCCCAGCAAATGTGAGACTAAGCACCACTGTAAAGATAAACGGGATAACGCCAAACAACTGAAAACCCTTGGCGATGGCGGTTAGAGATTTAAACGAAGCATTTAAAGCAAGGCCGGCGCTTGCTAGCTGAAATGACAAAGTTGATAGAAACATCGACAAAACGATGACTGAACTGACATTTAAGACAATGATGCCGACCTTTTTAACCACTTCATTGCCGGTGATATAACCGGCCAAGACCAACGCTGCGCCAATGACAATTAGGGCGTGGGCCGTCGCAAAGGCTCCTGCAAAAGCCAGCTTGGTCTTGTAACCCGAGAATCTGGCATAGTCCGCAAGGGCATTATTATACAAGAAGGAATAGGTGCTCTTGAAATTCGCCCAGAATGCGGTACTTGAATTTTGAATTTTTGTTTTGAGGGCACTACCAGCGGAAAGGAGATAGATTAGTGATACGTAGACTGTGCCTTTCCATGTGGCCGTTGGAAAACCGGGCTCATAACCAGCCTCTTTAATTTCGCTGCTTTCTACCCAGGCTACTTTCCCATCAGTTTCCACCATGCCAATAGCCCCTCGATACATCGCCTGATAGTAAAGCTGAACAAAGAGGCGCTTGCCTTCAGCGGCATCAGCGTCTAGCAGACTATTGCTGGCCGCTTGGAAATATTCTTGGGTTTGGAGCTGATAGTCAAGCAGGGTTAGATAACTTTCCAGATCATATTTAGCCCACTTAACTTCATTTGTGGCATCTGCATCATAGTAGGTGGCCCAGTTCATGCTGACCACGGTGAGTTTGGGCACTTTGGTGTCATCAAAATCAAAGCTGGTTACGGTATCAGTAATCTGTGCAGTAGCGTCCAGGTTAACCGTCTGTTTGGTACCCTCCTTGAGCGTCATGATTGTGGGGTTAACCGTTTCGTTGGCGTTGTTTTGGTAAGGAGTAAACTTTTCATCCAGCAGGGCAACTGTTTCAGTGATCCAAATGTGGGTCAAGTAGGCTTCATGGTCATAGGAGAATGTTTTTCCAGCTATGTTGCTGATTCCCCCAGACCAGGTGTCAATGGCGGTAACAGCATTGGCCAGGGTCACATCCCGTCGGCCGTCTTGGGCAGAACTATCGCATAGACCATTATTGGTAATGACAGGGCAGTCAATACCGCGAATAAATGCGTTGCTCAGAAAGGCTGAACTAGCCCATAAGAAGTCATCTGTGGTGCGGTCTGTGTCAATGGCTGGGTCTTCATACAGCAAGGCCACATCTAAGCCATAATCCTGAGAGGCGGAGATACCACCCAGTCTCCACTGATCATCATAAACATGTATCACCTGTAATGACTCAACCCGTTCTGCATCGGTGCAGTTTGGTTTAGCTTGGGGGCAGTTGTCGGTTAACATCTGCACCATCCAGACCAGCCGCATTTCATGGTCTTTCCCCCAGTTCACCACGTTGCTGGTGCCTTGTTCGGGGTAGTAAAACATCTTAGCAGAGAAGGCGACAGGGCTGTTGTCTCTATCGCTGGTCACAATATTTAAGGGCACAAGCACCTGTAGATCGCCGGAGGTTGCATCTGCGTCGGTTACACCAATGCCAAATTGGCTGAGTTCAGAGTCATCTAGCCATTGGCTCACGGGCGTGCCGAGTGTGCGGGGCTGGTCTTCAAAAGCTGTTTTAACCGGCAAATTACCATAGTGGCCTGCTTCATAAGGAATGTAAATCTCTAAAAACGGCACAATCCGCACATCGCCGTCTCCAGCGTTGGCGGCGCTACTGCGGTTATTTGTGTCAATGGCGTTGGCGAAGGTGGTGTCTAGCACCCGCTGAATCTGCCCTTCTCTGTCCCCACTCGGCCAATCATAAACATTGCCAAACAGCGTGAGGTTGTGTGAATCGGCCGGAACAATCTGCATATCGACATAGGTCGGCGTGTCTATCGTAAGGTTCTGGAAATTAACTTTGAATTTTTTATCTCCGCTGAAATTACCGGCCGGAGGGGTATACGGAGAGAGGTCGATGTCATCAGAAATGTTGTCGTTATCGTTGTCCCCATCAAATATATCTGGTGTGCCGTCCCCATCGGTATCGGCACAGCCTTTGGTCGGGTCAAAGCTGGTATCAGCGGCGGCCAAAGTGGGGCATTCTGAACCATCCGCAATGCCATCTCGATTGCTATCGTCCCGTCTTGGATCGAGGTACCACATCACACCACTACTATCTGTAAAACCGGTTACCTCATAAAAGTCACTAATCCCATCCCCGTCTGTGTCTTCATAGGCAGGTTCTGTGCCGATGAAGTTCACCTCGTCGCCATCAGACAGGCCATCCCCATCGGTATCGGTTGAATCGGTGACCCCTGAGCAGTTAGTGGGGGCACCAAGATAAGCACAGCTGTCCCAAAAATCTTCGTCGGCGTCGCTTAGACCGTCATTGTCCGTGTCCGTGGAAGTGATGGGTGTGGAGCTTTGGAGCGTCACCGCACTGACATCGGCCAGCCCGTAATTTTCTATGGTGAAGGGGTCTGATGTCTGTGCATCAAACTCTTTTTGAAGCGCATAATCAGACGGGGTGTCCAGCGGGTTGCTGTGGGGATCAAAATCTGATTCGTATTGAGAGGCAATAATTTCTTGATTTTCCCGCGCTTCTTCCTGCACGGCCTGATTTTCTGTTTGGCGGGTGAACTGCGCGTCATAAAAGGCATGGACTTGGGTGCTTTGCAGGAGCGGGCCGGCAACCATGGTGCCGGTCACGACAAGGACGACGATACGGTAAATTACTTTAGGGTCCCAATGTTGGTACGCCCAGAGCGCTATGGCCATGAAGGCGAAGAGCAGTATGGCTGAGGCGATGAGGTCGTTTTGGATCGTGGCCGGCAAACGATGGGTAAACCAAACGGACGGGTCTTCTACCAACCCCGTCTGCGCGGCCGTGAGCCGCGCCATGTCATAATCCATAAACTCAGTTTGAATACGGGCGGTAATTTCATCCCCGTTTGGTTGCCGAGGGAGTTCTAAATCGATCGCCAAATAGCTGGGCAACCCCTCTGGGTTGATCCAAATTTCCCCTTGCCCTGCCGCCTCTTTTAGATGATCTGACACACAGAGTGAAATACCGTTAGGTAGCTCACCTGAGGCTCGAAGGGCGGCTTCCATGTCGTCTCTGACATACTGAGCAAAGGCCTGCCCATCAACATCAAAGGTGTAACGAGTAAAAGACAACGTGAGGTCGCTGCCGTCTGGTTTGGTAAAACTGCGGGTTTCTTCATCACCGAGCTGGATATTGACCGCACCAGCCAAAAATGCCATCGGGTCACCGGCCGGGGCGAACATATCCGTGTATCCATCAACCTCTTCCCATTCGTTGAGACCGACACGGCCGTAGCTTTTACCATTGACAACGCGCATAGAAACGGCTTGCTCTTCAAAACCTGCTCGCCACAATTTCGTGAGCAGCTCTTCGTTTAGCCGGTCTGCTTCACCCTCCACATAAATGCGATCTTGGCGGTTATCTCGGCCGGCGTTTTCCAAGCTGTTGGCCGGAACGGTGGTCTGCAACATGTCTGTGCGGAAGGCATAGCTGCCGCTTTCATAGGCCAATTCCCAAGCAAGCTCCACCGCTTCCTGGGCGGAGGGTGAACTGCTTTCTTGGCGTACGGCTGTTTCTGAACCGACCTCTCCGGGAGCGGCCGAGGTGGAACCGGCTGTGCCAAATAGGATAATACTGACAATAATAGAAAGAAAAACGAAAGAAAAAAAGCGAAAATGTTTCATATTATTGGTTTCCTGAATATAAATTGTGAAGAGCAATTTTGGAAGGTTGTTAGCTGCCCAAAGTTATAGATGTATGCTTTGGTTCAAACGCGACACTGTAGGACGGTGCTTTTGCTGTAATGATCAAATTACGCTTGAGACCGATCCGCAGATATCGGTACAATAGTACTAATGAAGCGTGAGGTGAACGTGAGGTGACGTGATTTAACGTGAGGTGATAGCCAATTAGCAGCCCAAATCTATTTGAGCGTGATTTTTTTCAGATATACTAGATAAGGTCCAATACAGGGGTTGCTTACCAATCCGATCTTGCGCTTTACCAATGGTTGGGAGCTTTAAATTGAAGCGTTTTGATCCGATGCTTAACCGGGATGTGCATGCTCAAATGCAAAATATTTTGATTCTGGTATACAGTCTAAACAACTTGACAACTTTATAAAATGATAGTGGGTGCAAATAACATCGACGGGGAGCAACCACTCAGTAGGTTATCAAATTGGCACAATATAAATTGTTGGGGTCTTTTACAATTGAAGAAAACGGTCAGCCATCTGAGCTGCTGAAAAGTGACAAAGGGTGTGCGCTCTTAGCCTATCTGATTGTCATGGGTGAGACACAACCGCGTGAAAAAGTAGCTGATTTGGTATGGGATGCAGAATCGACGAGGAAAGCCCTGCAAAATCTAAGACAGCTTCTTTCCTCCGTTTTACGTGGCAAAGTGGCTGAATTGCAGATCGAGCGCAAGCGCCTGACGTTTACGGCCGTTACGGAAACGTTTGTTGACTTGTACCAGATGGAAGAAGCGTTTGTTAGTCGCAATCTGGAGCAAATTGATGCGGGGTTGCGGCTTTACAAAGGGGATCTACTGGCCGACTTTTATCTGCATGATGCCCCTCGTTTTAACGAGTGGCTGCTCGTGGCCCGGGAGCAGTTGCGGCAGCGGGTCTGGGATCGGTTTCATCAAGTTTGTCTGGGATATGAGACTCGCCGGCTGTGGCCACAGGGGATTGATCTCATCCGCCACTGGTTAACTTTAGATAATCTTGATGAGGTGATTCATCGGCGGCTGATGCGGTTTCTCGCGGCCGATGGTCAAGTCGACGCAGCACTTCAGCAATATGCATCTTGCCAACAGATCATACGAGATGAACTGGGGATTGAGCCGGAGAAAGCAACGACGAATCTAGCCGCGCAGATTGAGCAGATGATACGGCCGGCGGCGGGGAATTTGCCAGCTCCGGGGGCACTCCCGCCCAATGCCTATTTGCCGTTTCACCGTAATGCGGCATTTACGGGACGGTCAGATGAATTAAAGCAGGTGGCCAAGTTGCTGTTGCCACCGCAGGGGGTGGAGCACCGCCTGCCGCAGACGGCTGTTATCTCTGGCATTGGCGGTTTAGGGAAGAGCCAATTGGCGGTAGAGTACGCGTATCGCTACGGCCGTTTCTATCCCGGTGGCGTTTTCTGGCTAAGCTTTGCTGATGCTGAAAACGTCATCGAAGAAGTGGCTTTTATTGGGGGAGAGCGCGGCATGAAGCTGTATCAGCAGTCAGACAAGTTGACCCAATCTCAACAGATCGCCAAAGTACAAAATGCTTGGCAGGAGTCGGAGGCAAGACTCCTCATTTTTGACAACTGTGAAGATGAGTTGTTGCTGACGGAGTGGTTACCGGTGACCGGGGGATGCAGCGTCTTGGTTACCAGTCGTCGGGGTGCATGGCCGTTGGAAATGCCGCTGGCTGAGCTGCCTTTAAGCACTTTATCATCGTCTGCAAGTGTTGCCTTTTTGCAGGGGATGGTAAGGCGATTGTCTGCCCAAGATGCGGCCGAGATCGCGGCAGAATTGGGCAGCCTGCCTCTTGCGCTGCAAATGGCCGGTCATTATTTACAGAGGCATAAACAGGTACAACCAAGCGATTATTTGACCCAGCTTGAAGCAGCCGCATTGCTACATCATGATTCCCTGCAGGGGAAATTTAGCCGCTATTCGCCTACCGGTCATGAGCTGCATGTAGCCCAGACTTTTTATCTGAGTTTTCAGCGACTGGATGTGGCTGATCCTGTAGATGAGATGGCGCGAAAGTTGCTGGCGCGGACAGCAGTCTTCACGCCTGGGAATCCCATACCGAAGGCTCTGCTGCTATCGGCCGTCTTGAGAGCTTCCCCAGTACCTTTGGGGTTAAAAAGATTAGCTGAAGCAGGCTTGAGACGGTTGGTGGGAATTGGCTTTTTGACCGTAGGGGCGGATGAAACAATCATGATACACCGTTTGGTCGCCGCTTTTGTGGAAAACGTTTTGGAGAATGATGTTGATCATCAGCCGGCCCAAAAAGACGTGGAAGCGGCCGTGATCGACACGCTTACTGCCTACAAGCAAGAAGGTGATCAATATTTTATCCGCCTGCCGTTTGCGGCTGTTCATCTGCGTTCGATTACGCGTAAAGCGCTTGTGAAGGAAGATTTGCAAAGCGGCCGGTTGGCCGCCTTATGGGGATCACATCTATTTACCTCTTCTGAGTACGACCGCGCGCGGCCGTATCTTGAACATGCCTTAAGGGTCCGGCAGCAGCTGCTAGAACCCACAGACCCAGAGGTTTTGGAAAGCCTAACCCATATCGGCTGGCTACTTTACCGCTTAGGCAAATTCGATGAAGCAGCACCGATATTTGAACAAATTTTAGCGATTCGAGAATTGCAGCCGGAACCAAATTTAGCCGAATTGGCCATTGCTTTGCGGGACTTAGGCGCATTGTATTGGCGGCTGACTGAACATGACAAAGCACTGGCTTACCACGAGCGAGAGTTAGCCTTGCGTCGTCAACATTTTGGGTCAACACATCCGCTCGTTGCCCAAAGCTTGAACACAATCGGCAGTATCTACGGCTCGATGGGGCAATACAACCAAGCCAGATTTTTTCAAGAGCAGTCCCTGGAGATTTATGAACAATCTGAAGATCAAGAAGAATCGGTTGGTGCCCGTCTACTAAGTAATTTAGCGACAACATATAACCTGCTGGGAGATTACGCCACGGCCAGAAAGCATGCCGAACGGGCTTTTCAAATTCGCCAGAGGATTTTCAGCGAAAATCATTATTATATGGCCAGCAGTATGTTGACACTTGGGAGCATCCTGACAAATCTTGGAGAGTTTGAAGCGGCTCGGCCGTATTTTGAGAAGTCACTCTCTACTCTAGAAGAGAGGTTGGGTCGTCAGCATTTGCAGATGGTGCGGGGAATGATCCACTGGGGCAACTGGTTGTTTCGCACGGGGGATCGTCAAGCGGCACAAATGGTGTTGCTAGAAGCGTTAGAGATTCAAAAAATGCTTAAGCCGGTTCACGGACAAACGGCCTTGGTTTCAAGCTTACTGGGTGAACTTTATATGGAACAAGAGGAGATGACGACCGCACGGCCGTTTCTAGATCGAGCATTGGAGATTTGGAGCCAGGTTCATAAAGAAGAAAGTTTGGATAGAGCTCGATCATTGATGTTACTGGGGCGGTGGCATCAGGCAAAACAGAATAATAGATTAGCTATGGAAAATTTTGAAAAAGCACGAACCATTTACAAGAAGAATTTGCCAATTGACCATCCTGATATTCAACGAGTTGAGCAAAGCGTGACAGATCTGGCAAAAGACATGGTTGTTTAGCAAGTGAAAGACAATCTAGGTGTCTATTACAAGTTTTGATCTGAAAATGAGCGTCGAGAAGCCAACAAACGACAAATGGGCCGAGATTACCTGCATTCTCGAGGCACATGTTTTACCAACAGCGTTTAACGGGACCGGTTGTATTGATTTTCAAGGAAATTAAAGGGTGATTTGCCAAAAGAATATAGAACTTTTTTCCTATATAGGAGGGGGTGTTTAGTAAGAATTTTCACAAAGTTTTAACTATACTACAACATAAGGTTAAATTAGCGTTGGTGATTTCTTTCTCGCCTAAATAGAAAGCTACAGTCAAATATATCAAGCAAAAGCGGCAGATAAATCAAGGTGCCAATTATCATATTAAATCTGTTTAATGTATCATTTTTTGAACGTGTATCTTTAGTGGTTTTCTGCAGCAAGACCCAAAGGTCCTTTTTGGATTTACTCCGCTAATTGTGTACAATCTTAGAAATTGCTTAAGAAAGTTTACACCAGCGCGTCAACCTCAGATTTATTAAAACAATCCCTTAAGCATAGGAGTGCCTCATGAAGCGAGTTTGTTGGGTTTTTTCTTTATCATTTATCGTAATTTTGATGCAAGCTTCGCTAGTCCTGGCTCAAACACCGCGTCCAACTCCCACAAACGAACCAGGTGATATCAATTCACAGGATTCAGCTCCCAATGGCTCGATTCGGGGGACCGCTTATTTAGATCAAAACGGGGATGGCCAATGTGTTGATACCGGTGAACCAACCCATGCCGGTGTCCCCATTGAGTTTGTCAGTGATGACGGCCAATTTTCCACATTTCTAGCTACTGGCGACAACGGTACTTATGGTTTGGTTGCGGCCGGTTATGGTACCTGGACAGTAAGCGCCCGGCCGAATGCCAATGATTTTGTCGTTACGTCGGCCAATTCTCAGAGTGTTTTCATCAGTAAGGAAGAACCGCTGGCCCTAAATATCGATTTCTGTGTTCAGGAAACGAGCGGCCCCGTTACTTCCACTACTCTTCTTCCAGCGTCTGGGGCGGCGGCCAACAACTTCTTTTACCATGTCGCTCTGGCGGCCGGCTTGCTGTTAATCATTGCCGGTGGTGTGGTTCAGTTAAAGAAACGCGGTGGAGCATAATTAATTAAGATGAGACGTTGAGTTGTTTTAACAGGAAGGAGCAGCTCATCAAAGATTTTCATCCGCTCTCACCACGGCTGCCCTCACATCTTCATTATTATTGGCTCTTATCCGTGCTCAAGCCGGGAGAGCCATCTTCTGATTTACTTTGCCAACATATTTTTTCATGATTAAGTAATTATTTTTTATCCACAAAATATTATTGATTTATTTGTAAAAGGAGTCCTTTCATGTTCATCAAATTTTCCCACAAGCGATTGGAAGAAGGCCAGGGGCTAATTGAATATGCCCTTATTTTGGTCTTGGTTTCTATCGCTGTCATCATTACTCTTTCACTTTTAGGGGACAGTATCGGCGGTGTTTTCTGGCAGGTTGATGCGGCTCTTAGCGGCCAAACGATCACCGGCAACGGCACCGAATATGTCGTTGGTGGATTCTCCGCTTCCAGCAGTGGTGGCCCTGCAGTTTGCTCTGTCCAAACATCCACTTTTGTCGTCACCGTATTACAAAACGGCTCACCTGCAGCCGCTGGACAAACCGTTTCCGTTTCTATCTCCGCAACTGGGGGGGCCTCTGGTTCTGCTTCAGCCACAACGGATGCCAGTGGACAGGCTTCTTTTGGAGCTCAAACGGTATCGGGCAATTGCTCAGGCAGCGTAACAATTAGCGCCGGTGGCAGCTCGCGCAATACCAATTACTAAACTCCCAAATTCCGGGCAGGAGAAGAACAAACTCCTGCCCTTTTGTTATTTCTCTCCAACGTGCCCAAACACTCCGCCTTAACAAAATTAACGCCACGGGGATTAACGTGACCGTGGCTGCCTCTTATTAGGACAATCGCATGAAACGCTTTGCTTCTTTTGGTCCCTCCACTCGTAATTTTCAAGCTTTAATATGGACATTAGCCACCTCTTTTGGGCTTCTGGCCTTTTCGCTGGCGGCGATGGATAGTCAGACGGCCGCGGCCTTTGCTCCCGGTGCCGTTGACACAGCCGTCAATTTCAGTCAGCCCGAAGCCGCTCTCGCCAACCCCAACGTACTTTACGTCACGGCCGATGGCACCGGCACACAATGTTCCATCGCTCAGCCGTGTTACCTACACACGGCCGTGGACCAGGCCGCCAACGGATACGAAATTCGCGCTGCGGCCGGCCTCTATGACCAGGAGCATGCCGTCGGCGGCGTGACCAACTTGCCGACCCTCTACATCAATAAAAGCCTCACCATACTGGGTGGGTTCACAACCACCAACTGGACCGACTTTAACCCAGAAGTGAACGTGACTATTTTGGATGGCCAAAATACCCGACGGGTCGTCTGGCTGCAGAGCGGCATTGGCTCTCTGGAAGGGTTTACCGTTCGCAACGGTTTAATCAACGAGGACAATGGTGGTGGTATCTACGTGGACGCCAACGCCACTCAGGTTGTCGCTTTTAATCGCATTCACGATAATGATTCCACTACTGTCAATGTCAATGGCGTTACTACGGGGGGTGGAGTTGAGATTCTGGGCCAGGCCACGGTGCTTGCCAACCAGATTTACAATAACACGGCTAGCTTAGGTGGTGGTGTGTTTAGCCGTTCTGGCGGCACGATTAATCTGATTAGCAATGTTATTTACGACAACAGCGCGACTTTTAACCCTAGTGGTGGTGGCGGTGTGGGTTCCCAAAGCACGGGCACGCTCAATATTTGGCACAATACAATCGTCAGCAATCAGGCAGCTGCTTCTACCACTGGTGGTGGTGGTATTGGCCTCTTTGATGGAACGGTAACCGTTTACAATAATATCATCGCCAACAACACGGCCGCCGGAGGGGATGCGGGTCTGGTTATTGATACTTCATTCGGCGGTAATCCCACCGTTACCGGCAGCCACAACAACCTGTTTAACAATACCACCAATGTAACCCTGACCGATCCGATTTCAGGGGACCCACTCTTTGTCAACGCCGCCGCAGATGATTACCGCATTCAGGATACTAGCCCTAGCCAGGACGCAGCCACGGCCGCCTTTTCGTCCGATATCGATTTTGAACGCCAACCCAGACCCTTTAATGGAGTCGCTGACGCTGGTGCGGATGAATATTACCCGGCCGGAGCAACCTGTTTTGCCCGTGTAAATGACGGCACAGGGGATGGCGAGGTGTTTGTCGACCTGCAGACCGCCGTTGACCAGGCTCAAACCGGTGATTTGATCAAAATTGCTGGTGTCTGTACCGGCACCGGCACGGAAATCGTCACCATAGACGAGGAAGTCACCCTTCAGGGCGGCTATCAGCTCACCAACTGGCTTCCCAGCGAACGAGGCCAGGTGCCCACGCTGTTGGATGGGGAAAATAGCCGCCGCCTGATCGTGATTACGGCCGGTTCCCCTACAGTTGACAGCCTCCGCCTAACCAACGGCAATGCCACAACCGGCGCGGCCGTTCACGTAACCGGCAGCAGCCCCCAGATTTACAACAACGTGGTCTTCAACAATACCGCCACCAGCGGTGGGGCAATCGCCGGTGAGACGGGCACGGCACCCAGCGTGGAATTTAACACGATTGTGGACAACAGCGGCGATGGGGTTAACCTCGCTGCAAACGGCACGGTTCAAAACAACATTATTTACGACAATACGGGGACGCCCACCAGCGGCGGCCTGATCACCGCTTTTAACCTCATTGGTGTAGACCCTCTGTTTGTCGACGCACCGGGCGGGGATTACCGGATCACTTCCACCTCACCCGCCCTCGATTTTGGTGATCCCAATGCCACCCTGAATAGCGACTTTGAAGGGGACCCCCGTCCACGAGGCCAACGGCCGGATGCCGGTGCGGATGAAGCAAACAGCTATCCTTCCGTCCGCTTCAACCCTGCCAGCAGCACGATTGACATAGAGCGCGGCACCACCTTGAACGTTCCGCTTGACCTGATCAACGATGGGACACTGGCGGGAAACTGGGACATTATCGTGCAGCAGGTGCAGGGGTGGTCGCTCAGCTTTCCAGCTCAGATTTCTAATTTGGCCGCTGGCGCCCAGGTAGATTTGGGTGTTGTGGTCACCGCTCCGGTTGGGGCCACGCCGTTGACGCCGGAAACACTCACCTTTACCGCCACCTCTCAGCTTAATACCAACGCCCAGGCGGTGGCAACGGTGCAGCTTAACGTCATCCCCATTCGCGGGGTAACCGTCACCCCCGTTTACTCTGAGACCCTCCTCCCCGGGGAGGTGATCACTTTTGAGCACACTATCGAAAACACCGGTGAGTTCACCGATACCTTCCGCGTCCAAATTTTGGATGATCCGTTTGGATGGGGCACGCTGTTTACGGCCGATTTGATCGAAGAATCTGATGGGCAATACGATGTGGTCATCGCTTCCGGAGAGACAACCCAATCATTTGTGCGCATCGACGTTCCGGAATTCGCTCCGGCCGGATTTGCCAATGAGCTTCTTTTGCAGGCGTACTCCCTGGCGGAGCCGGCCGTGCAGGATACGGTGACCGATACCGTCACCGCCAAGGCCACGGTTGGCACGCGCTATGTTTCTACCCAGGGAAATGACACCGACAATAACTGTCGCGTGGCCACGAATCCCTGTCGTACCGTTGCCCGAGGTGTCAGTCAGGCTTCCACCGGAGATGAAGTTCACATCGCCGTCGGTAACTATCAGGAAACGGTAGAGATGGCTATCAACACCACCCTGTCTGTGCGCGGGGGCTGGGATAACTTATTTACCGAACAATCCGAAGAGCTGGATGAGCAGAACGGCACGGTCATTTCCGCTGCCGGGCAAGATCGTTTATTTAATGTTTCAGGTGGGGCAACCAACCTGACAATGGAATTTGTAACCTTGAGAGACGGCAATCGCACCTCGGGTGGCGCGATTTTCCTGCGGAATGGCGCTCAGGCCACCTTAAGCAGCATCGCCTTTTTGGACAACCAGGCCACGCGCGGCGGGGCTGTCTACATGGAAGCAGGCACAACGGCCACGATCACCGGCAGCCGCTTCCGCCGCAACCAGTCGGTCACCGATGGCGGTGCCATCTACAGCGAAGGGACCCTGAATTCGTTCAACAACCTGTTTGAATCCAACCTCGCCGGTGATGAAGGTGGCGCAATTTATGCCAGCAGCCCGGCCGCTGTCGCCTTTTGGCACAATACGGCGCATGACAATGAAGCCCAAACCGGTGGCGTGGTTTATCAGGCTGGTGGCACGCTGATTGCCCGGAACAACAATTTCACCAGCAACAGCGCCCCTCAAAGCAGCGCGATTCACAGCGCGGCCGGGTCCTACGATGCCGACCACAACAATTTCTGGAACAACAGCACCCCGGTCCGCAACCAGCCGGCCGGTGCAAACAGCACCACCCTCGATCCGCTTTACACCGACAATTTGTATCGCCTCGCCCCCACATCTCTCCTGCTCGACATCGGTGATCCCAACGCCCCTGTCGATGATGACTTTGAGGGCAATCCGCGCCCCAGCGACCAGGGCTTTGACCTGGGCTGGTATGAGCTTGCAGGGTGTAGGGCACAACGAGACAGCACCATTTATTTCAGCATTCAAGAGGCGCTTGAAGCTGGCGGCAGTAACTTGATTCAGGTTTCAGGTATTTGCCGCGGCGTCAATACGTTTGTGGCTGACGGCACGCCCGTTAGCCAAACCGTCTATATTACGGAAAGCGTGACCATCCAGGGTGGATGGAATGCTGATTTTGACAATGACGTGACCGAGGATCCCGTAGAGACCTTTATTAATCCGCAGGGATTGGGACGCGGTATTTACATCGGTGATGGCGCTTCTCCAACGATCGAGTCGATTGCCATTATCAGCGGTACAGCCGAGGGCTTGGGCGGTGGCCCGGCCGATGAGGACGCCGGCGGCGGCATTTATGTGGCCAGCGGCGCACCTACCTTTAGTCAGGTTGGCATCTACAGCAGTACGGCGACCATCGGTGGTGGCTTCTACAACCATGAGGGTGCCCCGGTCTTTACGATCATTGGTGACCACGAGACGGTTCTGGAGAACACGGGCGAGGTACGCGTCAGCGATTTGGCTTATAACCAGGCCACAATCGGTGGGGCGCTGTACAGCTACAGCGGCACTCTGACCCTCAGTCACGCGTTTGTGCGCTGGAACGATGCGGTGACCGGCGCCGGCGTGTATCTCGATACCGACACGGCCGCAACCCTGGTCAACAACGTGCTTTACCAAAACGTGGCCAGCGGTGACGGTGGCGGCCTGTATAACAGCGCTTCTAATGCGCAAATCTGGCATCAGACCTTTTATCAAAATGAGGCTGCAAACGGTGGGGCATTCTACAATGCGGGTAGCAGCGCCACCCTACACAACAATATCTTCCAGGAAAATACGGCTGCCACCAGCGGCCCGGCCATTTTCCACAATGCCACCGGCCCTGACTTTGACTACAACTATTATCATGCCCATGCGGGTGCGCCGGTTACCGGCACATCGCTGGGCGCAAACTCCCTGGACAGCGCCACGCCTCCTGGGCTGCTCGCTCCAGGTTTGGGCGATTTCCGCCTCGAATCAACCAGTGCTGCAATTGATATTGGCGATCCGGCCACGCCGTTTCTGGTTGACTTTGAAGATGATTTGCGCCCCTCCAACCAGGGCTTTGACCTGGGGGCGGATGAACTGGCCGGGTGTTATGCGCGGGTTGACGGCATCATCTATGGTAGCCCGCAGGTTGCCCTGCAAAATGCCGACACGGGAGATCAAATCGATGTCGCCGGGCTTTGTCTGGGGGTCAATACCGTCAACACCGGCGGGCCACTGGGCACCATTAGTCAGACGGTGTATATCAGCAAGAGCGTGACTTTCTTGGGCGGCTGGCGCGATGATTTCTCTCAGCAGGATGCAGTTACCACGTTTGACGCCCTTGGCCTCGGCCGGGTTGTTTACATCGCTCCCGGTATTACCGCCACCCTGCAAAACATCGACCTTCGCGGCGGCGATGCCACGATAGCCGGCGGAAACGGTCACGGAGGCGGTGTCTATGTCGATCAGGCTGATGCGACGCTGGAAATGCTCAACATCTTTGAAAACAACGCCACTCACGGTGGCGGCATTTACATCGCCAACGCTTCGGCCGTCGTGCAGATGGGCAACCGTATTTCTGAGAATACGGCCGTCAACGGGGGGGCGATCTACGTCAACAACAGCACCGGCACCGCCCAAATTCACAACAACTTTGTCTTTAGCAACACCGTGACCAACAACGGTGGCGGTTTTTATAATGAGGCCGGGAACAACCTCTGGCGCCACAACACGCTGCACGCGAACGCGGCCGTCAACAACGGTGGTGGCATCTACATTGCCGCTGCTTCGCCGCAGGTACGCAGCTCCATCTTCGTTTCCAACACCGCAACCACCGGCAGTGGTGCGTTTGGCCAGACCGGCAGCTCTCCGGTGGTGGGGTACAACGATTTCTTTGGCAACAGCGTGGGGGGCACGGTCGCCGCTGGGACCGGTGACCTGGCCGTCGATCCGGGCTTTACTAACATCACGGCTGGTGATTACACCATCAGTTTGGGCTCGCCCGTGGCCAACGCCGGTGACCCCAACTCGACCGTTTCTGAAGATTACGAAGGGGATGTCCGCCCCTCGCAACAGTATCACGATATGGGTGCTGACGAAGTGGGCGACTGTTATGCCCGTATCGTTGGCCAAGGCCAAATTTATTACTCGGCTCAGGTGGCCATCGACGCGGCCCAGGCGGGTGATACAGTTGAGATTGATGGCTTGTGTATGGGTGTTAATCAGCAAACGATTAACGCCGTTCCCAGCACCCAGGCTCTCTACATCGACAAGGATATCATCCTCGACGGCAGCTGGGATTCCGGCCTGACCGATCGTATTATCACCGTTATTGATGCTGAGGGGAAAGGACGTGTCCTCTATGTTGCCCCGGGCGTGACGGCCGAAGTGCGCAGCCTGCACCTTATTAACGGCGATGCCAACAGTGCCGGCTTTGCGGCCGGGTTGGGCGGCGGTGTGTACAACGCCGGGGCGCTGACCCTATCCCAAAGCCAGCTGCGCAATAATGCCGGAACGGATGGGGCAGGCTTCTATCAGGCCGGCAGCGGTTTGGTAGAACGGAGCAGCTTCAACAACAACATCGCGACGGGGAACGGTGGGGCGATTTACATTGACGGTACGACAGACGTGCAAAATAACTTCATGTTTGACAACCAGGCCGTCAACGGTGCGGGCATCTATCGCACCGATGCCACCGCCAATATCTGGCACAATACGCTTGTCGCCAACACGGCAACTAGTAATTTAGGTGCCGGTATCTTTGTTGAAACGAACAGCGGTACAATTGGAAGCAATATCGTTGATGCCAATATTGGCTCCGGTATCCATGCCCTCTTGGCCGGGGGCAACATCCGCTACAACAACGTTGTCGCCAACACCAACGGCAACTACTCTGGCCAGGCGGCCGACGTTCAGGGTGGCATCTCAGCCGTCCCCACATACGTCGGAGGATCGGATTTCCATCTGCTCGATGGTTCGGCCGGGATTGATGTAGGTGATCCCAACTCCCCGATTGTCGATGACATTGATGGGGATATTCGACCCATCAATCTGGGCTTTGATATCGGTGCGGATGAGGTTGGCTCCTGCTTGATTCGCGTCGTTGGAGATGGCAGTACACCCACGCAAGATTTTGGCGTGCTGCAGGACGCCATCGACTACGCCGAAGCCAACGGCCTGACGGAACTGCTCGTGGCCCGTGGTGAATGTACCGGGGTGCGCGAGCGAAACGGCCAGACTCAGTTGGGCTACATTAACAGCGATTTGAACTTTTACGGGTCCCGTGCCCGGCCGGATTTTGCCCAGACTGACGATTACAATATGGATGGGCTATATACGCCGAGCACTCTTTTCAATGCGACCTCTGACGGCCGCGTTCTCTACATTGCTCCCGGTGCTAACCCAACTTTTGAAAACATCGCCTTTATCGGCGGACAGGCGTTGGGTGAAAATGGGGGCATCATTTACAACGCCGGTAACAGCGCTTTTACCGATATCGCCATGTGTGAAGGGATCGCCGAGAACGGTGGCATTCTTTACAATGCGCCTGCTGGCACCGTAGACGTTTCCGGGACAACCGTGCGCCTCGGCTCTTGTATCGTGCGCATCATCGTCGAAGCTGATGACGGCACAGAAATATCAAATGAAATTCTGCCTCTCGAGGGCGGTGGCTTTGCTACCCAAAACGGGGGCGTCGTCTATAATGACGGCAGTATGCAGCTGGGTGGCGTCGGTGTGTACGATGGCCTGGCCCAGGTGGGCGGCGGAGTTTACAACAACGGGCAGCTCGATATTCGAAACGCCCTGATTCGAACCAACGAAGCGTTATTCGGAGACGGTGGTGGTCTGTACAACACCCCCAACGCGCTCAACTCGCAATTTAC
>JAAUYD010100650.1_pt1 | contig 18976 bp, 14 predicted proteins | sample 7278101 | NCBI WGS metagenome assembly JAAUYD01 (sample SAMN14350128, study PRJNA611818) | marine sediment metagenome | isolation source: surface marine sediment (0.6m) | place: French Polynesia: Moorea | collected 2018-08
CAGGTCGGTCGCTCCGAATTCGGCTTCCCCGTATGGGTGGACCGGCACGCCGCCGAGGCGGACGGCATCTTTGTGGTCAATCGCATCAAGCCCCACACCGATTTCGACGGGTCGGTGGAAAGCGGACTGATGAAGATGTTGGCCATCGGTCTCGGCAAGCACACCGGCTGCCTGGACGTCCATCGCCAGACGGTGCAGTACGGCTACCGCCGGGTGATTCCCGCTATCGGCAAGCTCATGTTGGAAAGACTGCCCGTCATCGGTGGTCTGGGGATCGTGGAGAACTGCTATGACCGTACGGCCATCATCGAAGCCTTTCCCGCCGCTGAACTGGTCGATGGGGAGACGGCGCTGCTGACCCGCGCCAAAGCCCTTATGGGCCGCCTGCCCTTTCAGCAACTCGACATTCTCATCGTCGATGAGATGGGCAAGAACATCAGCGGAACGGGCATGGATACCAACGTCATCGGCCGGATCATGTTCGTGGGCGAGCCAGAACCGGAGACACCGCGGATCACCCGTATCGTCGTCCTGGGGCTGACCCCCGCCTCCCACGGGAACGCCATCGGCATCGGCATGGCCGACTTCACCACCCGGCAGGTTGTGGAGGGTCTGGATCTTTTCGCCATTCAGACCAATGCCATCGCCGCCATGACACCGGAAAAGGGCCGCATTCCCATCGCGCTGCCCACCGATCGCGAGGCGGTGAACGCCGCACTGACCACCATCGGGGCCATTGCGCCCGAAGCGGCGCGCGTGGCCCATATCCGCAATACCCTCGATCTGGCCAGCATGTCCGTTTCCGTCGCCCTGCGGGCCGAGGCCGCCGCCCATCCCCACATCGAGATCTGCGGAGATGCGGCGCCGTTGGCCTTTGATGACACCGGACGCCTGAAGCCGCTGGCAACCGATTGAGAGGCGCCGCCCGAGGCCCCTGGATCTTGGATCACCGATCATGACCACTTTCTCCAATGTCTCCCTTTTCGTGCAGTGCCTTGTCGACAATTTCTACCCCCAGGTGGGCGATGCCATGGTGGAGATCTTCCGGCGCCTCGACCTGAAGGTCGACGTGCCCCTGGCGCAGACCTGCTGCGGCCAGCCGGCCTTTAACGCCGGCTACCGGAAAACCGCCCGCAAGGCGGCCCGCCATTTCATCGACACCTTCGCATCTGCAGAAGTGATCGTCTGCCCATCGGGATCCTGTGTCGACATGGTGCGGCATCACTACCCGGACCTCTTCGCCGATGACCCGGTCTGGCAGGCGCGGGCGACACAGGTGGCGCAGAAGACCTTCGAACTCACCGAGTTTCTGGTGGATGTCCTGGGGGTGATCAATCTGGAAGCCCGTTTCGATGGCCGGGTCACCTATCACGACAGCTGCCATCTAACCCGCCACCTGGGAGTGGCCCGCCAACCGCGCGCTCTGATTCAGGCGGTGCGCGGCACGGAACTCATAGAGATGGCCGACAGCGATCGCTGCTGCGGCTTCGGCGGCACCTTTGCCGTCAAGTATGCCGACATCTCCACCGGCATGCTGGCGGAAAAAGTGGCCAACATTCTGGCCACGGAGGCGGAGGTGGTCATCGGCTGCGACCTGAGCTGCCTCCTGCACATCCAGGGGATGCTGAGCCGGAAAAAGCTGCCGGTGCGCGCCATGCATATTGCCGAACTGCTGGTCCAGAAGTAGTCTGCATGACGGCTCAATTGAGAGGGTGATCGATGAGCGCTATCCGTACCGAAGCATACTGCCAAGCGGCCCGCGAGGGAATGGCCGATCCCGTCCTCCAGAAAGCCCTCTCCGGGTTTCAGCACCGGGTGGCGCCGGCCACCGCCCAGCGGTACCGCCGACATCCAGAGGGGCCTCAGGTCCGTCAGATGGCCCACGCCATCCGCATGCATGCAGTGGAGCACCTCGACACCTTGCTTCCCCGGCTGGCGGACGGCATCCTGGCGCGCGGCGGACAGGTTTACTTCGCCGCCGACGCCCAGGCGGCGGTGGCCTATGGCCTGGCCGTGGCCCGGCGCTGCGGCGTGCGCCAGGTGGTCAAGGGCAAGTCCATGGTGACCGAGGAGATCGGCCTTAACGAGGCCTTTCAAGACGCCGGCATCGCGGTGGTGGAAACCGACCTGGGAGAGTATATTCTCCAGTTGGCCGGTGAGACCCCCTCCCACATTATCGCGCCAGCCATCCACAAGACCCGCAAGGAGGTGGGCCGGCTTTTCGCCGAAAAACTGGGCATTCCGTACAGCGAAGACCCCCCTACCTTGACCCAGGCGGCCCGCGCCGCTCTGCGGACGCAGTTTCTCAGCGCTGACATGGGTGTCTCGGGCTGCAACCTGGCCTGCGCCGAAACCGGCCACATCACCACAGTGAGCAACGAGGGCAACATTCGGATGAGCACCACCCTGCCCAAGGTGCATATCGCTTTTATGGGAATGGAACGCGTGGTGGCCCGTCTGGCAGACCACGCCCTGCTTTTTCGCCTTCTCTCCAACGCCGCCGCCGCCCAGAAGATGGCCGGCTACATCTCCTACATCGGGGGGCCTCGGGCCGACTTCCAGGCCGACGGTCCCGAAGAATTCCACCTCGTCATCGTCGACAACGGCCGCAGCCGCATCCTGGCCGATCCCGAGTTTCGTGAGATTCTCTGCTGCATCCGCTGCGCCGCCTGCCTCAACGTCTGCCCGGTATACGGCAAGATCGGCGGGCATGCCTACGGCTACGCCTACTCGGGGCCCGTCGGCGCAGTGGTGACCGCCCTCCTGGTGGGGCTCGACCGCGCCAAACATCTCTTCTTCGGAGAAACCCTCTGCGGTGCATGCAAGGAGGCCTGTCCGGTGGAGATCGATCTGCCGCGCCTGCTGCTGGCCCTGCGTCACCGCTGGGCCGAGGGGCGGGCCGATGACCTGTTCCGGGGCGGCGGTGACCGCCTCGAAGCACTCGTCATGCGCCTGTGGGGCGAACTGGCCCGCCGACCCAATCTCTATCAAGGGGCCCGCCACCTGGCAGTCGCCGGCCAACAGATGTTGCCGGCGGAAGAGGGCCGCATCACCCGTCTACCGCCGCCCCTCCACGGCTGGACGCAGGCGCGCGATCTGCCCCGTTTGGCGCGGCGGCGATTCGTCCAAAGATGGGCCGCCGAGCAGGCGCGTGGGGAGGGTGGCAGATGACGGCCAACCGGGAAGCGTTTATGGCAAGGGTACGGACGGCCCTGTCGGCGCCGACGAGCCATGGACGGGGAGCGATAGCGTATGCCGAGCTGGCGCCCCTTGCCGTGGCGAAGCGATCGGACGCCCCGTTGGAACTTCTGGCGGAAAACGCCGCGGCGTTGAACATTCAGCTGCAGCTGGCGGCGGATCCCGCTGCGGCAGCGGCCCTGATTCGACGAATAGCCGTTGAGACGGAGGCCGAGTGGGCGCAGCAAAAGGCCCTCGTGCGGTGGGATGATGCGTTGTTGAACGAATTGGATCTGGAAACCGCATTGGCAGATACCGGCCTACCGCTTTACCGGGCGCCGTTGGCGGCACCGGTCGACACGGTGGCGCGGGACCGCTTTCACCGTCAGCTGCGATCGGCCGTCATCGGGATTACCAGCGCTGATTACTGCGTGGCCGACACAGCGACCCTGGTGCTGCGCAACCGCCCCGGCCAGCCCGGCGCGGTAAGCCTGGTGCCCTCGGTCCATGTGGCCGTGGTACGAGAATCTCAGGTGCTGGTTGATTTCGTTTCGCTCTATGCCGAGCTGGCGCAAGAGCGCCGGCGGGACCGCGAGGCCCTTACCGGCCGGATGACCTTCATCAGCGGTCCCAGCAAGACCGGCGACATCGAACTGGTCATCGTCCATGGCGCCCACGGCCCGCGGGCCCTGCACCTCATTGTCCTGCGCGATCCGTCCGCCTGATCCACACCCCGGATGGGCGATCGAATCGTCCGCATCCGTCAGAGGGCCGCCAGCAGGCGATCCAATTCCACCAAATCCAGATCGATGACGGTTGCCTTGCCGATCTCTTCGATCAGCACATAGTGGATCTGGCGGCCGCTCTTCTTCTTATCCTTGCGCAGGGCGTCGGAGACCTTCTCTGGGGAGAGACCCAACTCGGTTGGCAGTCCATAGCTTCGTAGAAGTTGGCCGAGGGCCTCCGCCTGATCGAGCGGCAGACCGGCCAGGGTCGTCGACAACCGCGCTGCGACCTGCATGCCGATGCTCACCGCCTGGCCGTGGGGCATACCGGAGAGCTTCTCCACGGCGTGTCCAATGGTGTGGCCGAAGTTGAGGATGCGGCGCCGACCCTGTTCGGTTTCATCTGCATTGACCACGCCGGCCTTGATGACCACCGACTGATGCACCAGATGTTCCAAGACGACCGGGTCCAGCGACAGCGCGCCCTGAATCTTGTTCTGCAGGTAGGCGAAGAGCGCCTTGTCGGCGATGGCGCCGTGCTTGATGACTTCGGCCAAGCCACAGAGGACTTCCGCCTCCGGCAGGGAGACCAATAGGTGGGGATCGCAGATGACAAAGCGAGGCTGGCTGAAAACGCCCACCATGTTCTTGTATCCGCCAAAATTCACGCCATTCTTGCCACCCACGCTGGCGTCCACCTGCGCCAGCAGGGTGGTGGCCACGAAGCCGTATGGGATCCCCCGCATGAACGTGGCGGCGGCAAACCCGGTGATGTCGCAGACGATACCGCCACCAATGCCCACAATGAAGCTGGAGCGATCGACACCCAGACGGATCAGTTCCGCGTAGATCTGCGCCAGGGTGTCGAGGGTCTTGTACTGCTCTCCCTGGCCAATGGAGATGGCGGGATATTGGGAAAATGCCGTACCATATAGATCCTTGACAGTATCGTCGGTGATCACCACCACTTTGGTGGCGGGCAGGTACTGCGGCAGGTTGGCCAGCACCTCGCCCACCAATATGCGGGAGGTGCCGCTATGTCCCTGGATTTCGAAAACCTTCATGGACGCTCCTCTGTCGTTGGTGTCGGTGGCGGGACTCTCGTGGGTCTTTTACCATACCGACCGAGCGGTGCAAGAGCGACGCCTTGCACCAGTGCGTCTTCATCACCCTACTCCGGTAGCGACGCTGCGGTGCGCCACGCTGCCCGGACCGCCCTGCCGATGGGGGGGTGCCCCCAGTGCGCTCGCAGAGTGCCGGGAAACGGCGCAACTAGGGGCTTGAGTGAGGAAAGCGCAGATGCGATAAAGGGGGACGCGCTTGACCGAAGCGGACCCCCATCCAGGAGCCACCGATGAGCCGATGCCCAAAGTGCAGAGCCTTGACGGCCGATGCGGATCATTACTGCCGACGTTGCGGCACCCGCCTCGATCAACCGCCCCAGGCCGTGGGCTTGCGAATTTTCTGGCTGCTCCTGGTCGGCCTGGCGGCTGGCGCCGCCTTCCTCTTCTGGGTAACCCCGGAGCGGTCGCTCTCCCCGCTGCCATCGCCGCAACCCGCGGATCCGGGCGAAGAGATTCCGCAGACCGCCCCCCTCGCGGCACTTCCGGCGGCATCCAAGCCCTCAGCACAGGCGGCGCTCCTGCCCTTTCCCAGCGTCTGGGTCCGTGTCAGCGACGCCAGCGGGCGCGAGATCGCCGCCTTACCGGCACCGGTGGTGGGTGCGGGCTGGGTGGCCCTGCCGCGCCAAGAGGTGTTGGGGGGCGCCCTCTGGGAGGCCGAACTCCCCGATGGCCAGCGGGTGCCCATATCCGCTGGGGTTCAGGCGGATACGGATGTCGTGGGCCTCTGGCAGTTGGATGCGATCGGTGATCTGCGCCCACCACCCTTGGCGGCGTGGGAGCCGGGCGCTCCCATCGTCTGGCGGCCGCTGGCCAGCGACGATCTCTTTCCGGTCCGCCTTCAGGAGGGCTGTACCCCCTTGATCCACTTCGAGCACTGCCCCGGTGGGGCTGCCCCGGCCACCACCGGCATTCTGCTCCAAGACCAGCGCGTGGTGGGCTGGACCTTCGACAAGCGTCCGTCCGGGCACTTCCTCTGGACGAGCGCCACGGGGGACAGACTGCAGCCCACGCTGCGGGTGAACGATTTCTATCGGCTCAGTTTCGAGGATGGCCGTGAGGAGCGGCTGCTTCTGGCGATGGAAAATGCGGATCTGACCACGGCGGAGCGCCTCGCAGCGCTGGCGGATGCCTTTGGTCGCGATCCGCGTCTCGCGGACACCGAGCAACGCGCGCTGTTCGACGAAGCGCCGGCCCGTGCCCGCTTGCATCAACTGGTGGACATCCTGCTGGCCAACGGACAGGCGTTGACGGTCGCCGATAGCTTCGAAAGCCGTATTCTGGCCCAGATCGCCGATCCGGCACTGATCGGCAAGGTGGCAACGGCCGGCCTGACGGCCTATGGCGCGGCCTATGCGCTGACCCTCATGGAGGAGGTCCTCTACTGGTCGCCCGCAGGTGGCCAGGCCGATGGTCTGGAGGTGCTCTATCACGATGTGGCGGTTCAGGCCCTCAAGAGCTTGGCCGCAGAGGAGGACGTGGCAGCCCTGCAAGTGCGCCTGCCACCATTGAGCGAGCGCTTCAGCGACAGCGCGGCCATCTATCTCTTTCGCGTGGAGGCCGCCCTGTTGGCCGGGGAGATTGCGCTGGCCGACGACCTCCTCGCGGCGGGCACTTATCCCGCCGCACTTCAGGAGCGCGCCACCGCTCTGGCCGCCCGAATTGACGAGGCCGCCGCATTGGCGGAAGGGATTCTCATCCCCTTCACACCGGGCAGCACGGTCATCGAGACCGAAGCCCGCCTCAACGGCCTGCTGCGCCAGCGCTTTGTGGTGGATACCGGGGCCACCCTCACCACCATTCCCACCGCCGCCGCCGAAAGGTTGGGCCTCTCTGCCGGGGCTGCCCGCCGTCGCCAGGTGACCACCGCCGGCGGAACGGTTACTGCCTGGGAGGCCCGGTTGGAAAGTGTGATCCTGGCCGATGTCGCGGTCACCGATCTCACGGTGCTCGTGCTGGACATTCCCGACAATCCCGATCTGGGGCTTTTGGGGATGAACTTTATCCGCAATTTCGAGATGGATCTGGACAATCAGAAGGGCCAGCTGGTGCTGCGGCCCCGTTAGTTGCCTGTACGCCGCTCCCCGCTCTGCCGGCCTGCTTGTCGCAACCGCCTCCAAAGTGGTTTGCGCCGGTCAACGAACCCCCTCCCCCTTTTCCGGCAATACCGGATCGCGCAGGATGGCGTTCATGGCCGCTTCGGCGCATTGGGCGGCATTGGGGAAGACAGCGCTGAGGGTGCGCACATGGCGCAGATGATCGCCTGTTCTGAGGATCAGCATGGAGAGGTCGCCTTCGGCCATTTCGTAATCGCGGGCCACCATCTCCCAGGGAATACCGCGGGCCCAGGCGTAGAGGGTGGCCGCCGGCCGCAGGTAGAGGTGGCGCACCGGGAAGCCCCTCGACACCAAGTGGCGTAAGAACCCGTGGAGTGCCTTGTGGATCCGACGCATACACTTGGTGAGCTTGTTGGGCAGAAGGCGCCCCTCCATCCGGTCATTGCTCTCGCGCTCATTGACAAAGGCGGCCATCACCGCCGCCAGCAGGGCCGGGTCATCGTCGGGCAGAATCCCCTTGCGCAATCCCTCCGCCACCACCAGGGGCTGGTCGATGCGCAGTTGACTGGCCCACACCCCATCCTCGGTGAGCCGGTCAGCGGCATCCACAAAGCCGGTCTCCTTTAGGAAGGCCAGGTGGTCTTCGAAGTCCTCCCACAAGATACCGTGGATCTCCTCCTGACGTCGCTGATCGTCGCTGGAGCCCGCATTGCTGACCAGCAAATAGGTCGCGAAGCTGCGTTTGAGGAGATCTTCGATCTCCAGCGGGGTGTGGGAAAGGAGGAGATTGAGGGCCATGGAGAAATTGATCCGGATCTGGCTATGGACCGGCGCCGGACGGGCGTTGGCAAGCTTGGCCATGTCGCGGACCTCCATATACTTGCCGGGAACGGTGAGGGAAAATCCGATGCGGTCCATCCCGCGACGGCCGGCGCGGCCCGTCATCTGGTGAAATTCGGTGGCGTCCAGCGGCAGGAACTCGGTGCCGTTGAAGCGGTCTGAATGAAACATCACGATGGTGCGCGCCGGGAAGTTGACGCCCGCGGCCACCGTGGAGGTGGCGAAGACGGCATCGAGAAGCCCTTCGGTCATGAGCGTTTCGATGACCAACTTCCAGGTGGGCAACTGGCCACTGTGGTGGGCACCCACGGCGCGCGCCTCCAGCAGGCTGCGCTGACCATGTGCGCTCAGATAGGGGTCGTTTTCGATGAGGGCCGCCACGCGGTCCTTCAAGAGCGCCTCCCGCTCATGATCCAGGGGAGGGCGATGGCGGCAAATCTGGACCGCCCCGTCGCAGTCGGCCCGCGATTTGAGAAAAAAGATGGCCGGCAGGAGACGATAGCGTTTGAGAACTTTGAGGATTTCGTCAAAGGGGGGCAGTCTGCCCGGCGGGGCCAGATAGGGGGGACGGCGCTGTGCCAGGTAGCTGGCGATCTTTTTGTGCAGGCGCCGGCGCTTGCCCCCCTTGTGCTTCACTAGGAGGGGCAGCAGCAGGCCCGAGGGATGCAGAAAAAGGTGCACCAGCGGCACAGGGCGTTTTTCCGCCGTCACCAGGGCGCAGGGACGCTCACGGATGGCGGCCAGCCAATCGCTGATCAGGTCGGCATTGCCGATCGTGGCTGAAAGCAGGAGCAGCGGGATGCGCCGTGGCAGGTAGATCATGATCTCCTCCCACACCACCCCTCGCTCGGCGTCGCCCATGAAATGGGCCTCATCCAGGATCACCAGATCTGTATCCAGGCGATGGCCGAAGTTCATGGCGTCGTAAAGCTGATTGCGCAGGATCTCGGTGGTACCCACGATGATGGGCGCGTCTGGATTCTCTTTGCGATCGCCGGTGAGGATGCCCACCTGGTCGGCACCGAAGACGTCGGCGAATTCAACGAGCTTGGCGTTGGTGAGGGCCTTCAACGGGCTGGCGTACCAGGCGCGCTTGCCCTGCAGACGCATCCGCCGGATCGCCTCGACGGCGATCCAGGTCTTGCCACTGCCTGTGGGAGCGGTCACCAGACAATCGCAAGTGCCGATCGAATCGGCGCCCGCGATCGCTTCCACGGCGGTGATCTGGAATGGGTCGGGGGTGAAGGGACGCTGTTTGGGGATCCCGATGCGCGCGAAGAGCCTTTTGAGGCTCCCATCGGACTGGGGCTTGAGCCGCAGGGGCGGTCCGGAGCGCCGGGGGCCGGTCCCCCGGCGACGTCTGTGACCCCGAGGATGGCCGGGGCGGCGCGTGGATGTACTCATGGGATCGGCGGGCGACGCTTACAGCCTGTCCAGCATGGTGGCCACGACTTGCTTGGCCGTGCTGTCGATGTCGTAGGGCGATTGACCGCCCAGATCGGCCTCGATGAGGGTGTCCTCGTAGGGGAGGAACCCCAGAAATTCAAAATCGCTGAGATGTTTCCGCAGGAAGTCCTCGTCAGCCGAACGGCGAATTTTGTTGCCCACCACGGCGATTTTATCGAGGTGGATCTCGGCGGCCAGCTTGCGGATATGGCGGGCGGTGTCGATGCTGCGGCGACCGGGCTCCACCACCACGATGAGCTTGTCCACGGCGGTTGCGGTGGCACGACCAAGATGCTCGATGCCGGCCTCCATATCCATCACCACCACCTCATCACGGGCCAGTACGATATGGGTCACAAGGGCTCGCAGAAGCGTGCTCTCAGGGCAAAGGCAGCCGCTGCCGCCCTTTTGAACACTGCCCAAGCGCATCAGCTTGATGTTGTGCTTCTTCACGGAGAGGCTGTCCGGCAGGTCGTCCACCTTGGGGTTGAGCTTGAAGAAGCCGCCGATCGTGCCGGGTTTGGCCTCGGTGCGCTCGAAGACCATCTCCTTCATTTCGGCGATGGGGGTGATCCGGTTTCCATTCTCGATGCCCAGGGCCATGGCCAGGTTGGCGTCGGGGTCGGCGTCGATGGCCAAAACCCGTTTGCCGCGGTCACTGAGGGTACGTGCCAGTAGGGAGGAAAAGGTGGTTTTGCCGACGCCGCCTTTGCCGCTGACTGCCAGTTTCATCTGCGCATTGTCCTTTCCGCATTCATGTACATGCTGCTTTGCCGGTCGCCGTTATCTGGCCAAAAATCCGGACGGTTGGACCGCTGTTGGTTGGAGCAAAACATAAGGCTGATTTGTGCGCTGGCAACTGATTGTACCGGATCAGATCCGGAAGGGCAGGGGACGCCTTAAGGCGATCTGCTCCAGGTCGATGGCCGCATCGTACACCAGGACCTCGACACCCCTGCTGACCGCGCGGAACAGCTCGGCCGCGTAGGCCGGATCGATCTCACGGGCAGGCGCGAAGTGTTGGGCATCCATGCGCTGGACGAAGTAGAACATGCAGCCGCGCGCCCCCTGCGCCACCAATCGCTGCAATTCAAGGAGGTGCTTTTGGCCGCGGGTGGTGACCGCATCTGGAAACTGGGCCAGGCCGTGCGTTACCAGGGTGCAGTTCTTGACCTCCACGAAACAGGGCGGCAGGCCCGCGCCGTCCAGGCGGATATCGAGCCGGGATCGATCCGCCACGGTGACCTCCGTCGCCACCTCGCTGTACGCGGCCAGTTCCGGCACTGCCCGGGCTCTCAGGGCAGCGGCCACCAGGCGGTTGGGGACACTGGTGTTGACACCGACCAGCGCTGCGCCGCCGTTGCGTTCGTCTGGCATCTCGATCAGCTCCCAGGTGTACTTCAGCTTTCGGCGCGGATTGTCGTGGCGGGAGAGATATACGGGCCGGCCGGTCTCACAGCAGCTGGTCATGCGACCCGAGTTGGCGCAGTGGGCCGTAACGCGCTCACCACTGTCCAAGCGCACGTCCGCCAGAAACCGCTTGTAGCGTTTCAGCAGGATGCCGCGGGTGAGGGGCGGCCAGGGCAGGGCGGCGCCGCTCGTCGGTGGATGGGCTGTGGTCATGACGTTGTCTCACGGGCCGGTAGGGCCGGCGGCCGTAATCGGCGCTGACAGGCCCAGGTATCATGTATCGGGATGTGCTGCAAGAGACAGGCTGTCTGTGTGGATTGCGGCATCCATAAAAAAGCCGGATACCAACAGGGTATCCGGCCAAGGTCGCACATGGGCGGTGAGGAGGATGGGCGGTGTGGGATCAGGCTTTGGGTGCCAGTTTCAGAACCCCTTTCGCACGCTCCACCAGTTGCTCCCCTTTGAACGGTTTGACGATGTAGTCCTTGACGCCCATCTTGACGATCTTCATGACGTTTTCCTTGCCCGACTCCGCCGTGAGCATGATCACGGGGATATCCTTCAGCTCCTTCTCCGCCTTGAGCTTTTCCAACATCTCGATGCCCGTCATCACCGGCATGGTGATGTCCAGGATGATCAGGTCCGGAATCTCCTTGTTGGCCAGCGCCAGCCCTTCCACACCGTTCTCCGCTTCAAACAGATCGCAATTGTACTGGGAAAACGCTTTCTTCACGATCATGCGGATGGTCTTACTATCATCAACGGTTAGAATTTTGTACGCCATCGGTATCCTCCACGCGGTCCTGCCGTTCAGGTCTTTTCAGCGTCCAGGACCTTATCTGCCTTGGTAAATCTAAGAAATGTTAACGTTGACAACATATGCCCTTTGGCATAGAGTCGGGCTGCCGGGTAAACCTGTGTTTGTCGGGCTGGCGGTAATACGATGCGTCCCCTTCAGCGGGGGCGCGAAACTTACTACTCATATCGTCCATGCCGCTTATGGCATTAGCAAAAAGTGCAAGGAGGCGCGCTGTGACCCTATTCAATCCCAGGACCGAGTCCTTTGCAACCCTTGATGAGCGATCCCGGGCGATTATGCAGAAAACGATCGCCTTCTTTGAGAACAAAGGCAAGGCGGAGATGAAGGCGGAGGATCATGAACGCCGCTGGTACACCGATTACCTCGATTTCCTCAAGGCGGAGCGGGTCTTCGCCACGCTGCTGACCCCGTCTGCTTACGGGGATGCGGACTGTCGCTGGGACACCCATCGCAACTGCGCCTTCAATGAGATTACGGCTTTCTACAGCCTCGCCCACTGGTATGCCTGGCAGGTCTCGATCCTGGGCCTGGGCCCCATCTGGATGGGTTCCAATGAGGCGGTCAAACACAAAACGGCCAAGCTCCTCGAAGAGGGCGCCATCTTCGCTTTTGGCCTCAGTGAAAAGGCCCACGGCGCCGATCTGTACGCCTCGGAGATGACCCTTACCGATCTGGGAGAGGGGCGCTATGTGGCCGATGGGGGCAAGTATTATATCGGCAACGGCAATGCCGCCGCCTATGTGTCCACTTTCGCCAAGGAGAGTGAGACGGGCGAGTATATCTGGTTCGTGGCCGAAAGCGACCACCCCAACTATGAATGTGTCCAGAACCTGGTCAATTCTCAGATGTACGTGAGCGAGTACGCCCTAAACGGTTACCCGCTCAGCGACGGGGAGATCCTCAGCCGGGGCCCGGCGGCCTGGGATTCGGCCCTCAACACGATCAACGTGGGCAAGTATAACCTGGGCTGGGCCAGCATCGGCATCAGCACCCACGCCTTTTACGAGGCGATCAACCACGCTGCCAAACGCAGCTTGTACGGCCGCCATGTCACTGACTTCCCCCATATCCGTCAGCTTTTCGTGGATGCTTTTACCCGTCTGGCCGCCATGCGCATGTTCGCCTACCGGGCCGCCGACTACATGCGCATCGCCTCCCCTGAGGACCGCCGTTACCTGCTTTACAACCCCATGGTGAAGATGAAGGTCACGACCCAGGGAGAGGCCGTCGTCAACCTGCTTTGGGACGTTATCGCCGCCCGCGGATTCGAGAAGGACACCTATTTCGAAGCGGCCGCCCGCGATATCCGCGCCCTTCCCAAGCTCGAGGGCACGGTACACGTCAATATGGCCCTCATCGTTAAATTCATGGCCAATTACTTCTTCTATCCGGGCCAGTTCCCCACTATCGGCCATGCAACCGAAGCGGTCAACGACGACTTCCTCTTTGCGCAGGGCCCCACCCGTGGCCTGGGCAAAATTCAATTTCACGACTTCCGCATCGCCTATGCCAGCTTGGACCTGCCCAATCTGGCGGTTTTCAGAGAGCAGATCGCCGTTTTGGAGCAGCTTCTCCTCAACGCCGCCCCCGATACCCATCAGCAGAAGGATATCGATTTCCTCCTCGCCTTGGGCGAGATGTTCACCCTGGTGGCCTATGGTCAACTGCTTATCGAGAAGGCCGCCATGGATGCCGTGGACGCGGATTTACTGGACCAGATGTTCGATTTTATGGTGCGCGACTTTTCTGGTTACGCACTCCAACTTCTCAGCAAACCCAGCAGCAGCCAAGCCCAGATCGACCTTTGCCGGCAGATGATCCGCAAGCCCGTGGTGGACGGCCAGCGGTTCGAGCGTGTTTGGCGCAAGCATGTGTTCAGCCAGGTGGATGCCTATGAGATGAACCCGTGAAGTGCTTTCAGTCACTCTCTGGCAGTGTCTTTAGGTGCCGGCGTCCCGCAGGGGCGCCGGTTTTTTTACGGGGTGGACAGCAAGGAGAGAATCTCTTCACGCGTGTAGCGACGGCCCTGACCGATACCGGGGCACCGCTTTGCAACCTGCTTCCAGCGGGATTGCGAGCGCAGGTTGTTTGGCCAGAAGGGCCAGGTGCGGCATTGGGTGGGACGCACCCGGTAGATGGCACAACCCTGGTCATAGAATAGACAGCGGCCGTCGATCGCCTCGCGGATGGTGTAGCTGTCCCGCCAGGGGGAGAGATAGCGCTGGATAACGGCATCTATGGATAGCTGCAGGTGGATTGCCAGCCGGGACAGATCCGCGGCAGACACGAAGACGATGCCCGGGTCGCCAGTACAGCAGTGACCGCACTGGACGCAGTCAAAGCGCAGGCCCTGATCGAAAAAGTAGTGCTGAGGGGCCCAATATGAAAGCGGTTGATCTTGCATCCTGGCTGGCCTCGGTATCGTTATGGGTCTCCGTCGATAAGCAACCAGCAAATCGGTATCACATTCGCATCGGCATGCAAACTGGGTCTTGCCGACACCAGTATGGGTAATAAATAACCAGATTCTCCAGCTCTCGATCGGATTTCCGGGTAACTTTTACGCATATTGATCTTGACCTCTCTATCAACAATCCTAGTTTGGAAATGGCGATTCTATGCTATATCAGATCATTAGAAACGCTGCGCCCCCACTCCTGACCGGCGCCTGGCAGGCGATGTGCACCTTTGCCGGGTGGCGGATCCGGCTTTGATCACCCATGGTGACTGTGCCGCGTCACACCCGAAACACAACTTGCTGACCCCTTTCAGTGGAACCGGCGGTATGAAAGTGCCCAAGACGTCATTGAAAAGATCGATCCCATCCATCATGCAGGGCGGCCTCTCTCCCTGGGCCATCGTCGGCGGGATCGGGGTGGTGTTCGCCGTGCTGGCCGGCCTGACCATCGACAGCCTCCACCGTCAGGATCGGGTCAGTCTCGACCTCTTGGCCCAAAAGGGCCTCGCCCTGATGCGATCCTTCGAAGCGGGCACCCGGGCCGGCATGATGGAGCGCGAATGGGGCCTCCAGCGTCTCCAGCACCTCATGTCCGAAACGGTTCAGCAACCCGACATCGACTACATTCTCATCGTCGATCTCGCCGGTCACATTCGGGTTCACAGCGACGCGTCCAGCGTTGGCCGGCGTTATGCCGCGCAACTCGATCTTGCAACCGTGGTGACGTCGCCAGATGCACACTCACGGGTGGTTTCAGGTGAGAACGGACGAGCTATTCTAGAAATATACAAACGGTTCACACCGGTACCGCCCGTCATGGGGCGTCCCGATCACCGCAAGGGATTGCAGGGGCGGCCCGGCGATATGGGAATGATGCGGATGCGGCATCTGCATCTGCAGAAAATGCCGTCCCTTTTCTCCGCAGAGGCCACCCAATCCGTGATCTTTGTCGGCTTGGACATGGAACCCTTCCAAGCCGCCCGCAAGGCCGATATCCGGCGGGCCATCGGCATGGCGCTGGTGATGTTGGTGGTGGGCGCCAGCGGAGTCCTACTGCTTCTTCTAAATCAGGCCTATCGGACCGCCCGCTCCTCCCTGCATCGTGAAAAGGCGTTTTCGCAACATCTCGTGGAGCACCTGCCGCTGGGGGTGGTGGCGGTCGGCCCGGACAGCGAGCTGGTCTCCCTCAATCCGGTCGCACAGCAACTACTTGGTTTGGAGGAGACCGAATTGGCCGGCCGCACCATCGCCACGCTGCTGCCAGAGGCGATCGTGTCGGTGCTGACGGAAGCGGCCCATCGCCAGCGACCCGTTTCGGAGGAGGTCGTTTGCAATATCGGGGCACAGACCCTGACGTTGGAGGCCATCGTCGCTCCGTTGGGTCGAAGCGCGGAGAAGGGCCTCGGCCAGGTGCTGTTGCTCAGGGACCTGACCCCCCTCAAGCAACTCCAGCGGGCCGTGGCCCGCAACCAGCGGCTGGCAGCAGTGGGACGTCTCGCTGGCGGCGTGGCACATGAAATCCGCAACCCTCTGAGCACCATCAAGGGATTTGCTACCTATTTTAGGGAGCGCAACCAGCCCACCGCGGAGGCCACCGAGATGGCCTCCATTTTAATCCAAGAGGTGGAGCGGCTGGATCGGGTTGTCGGACAATTGCTCGATTTTTCCAGGCCCGTCAAGCCGGCCCTTCAGACGGTGGTACTGAGGGATTTTCTGGCATCCGCCTTCAAGCGCATTGCCTCGATGGCGACGGAGCAAGCGGTCTCCCTCGATCTGTCCGTCGAAGCGAGCGAAACGGTGGCCCGCTTCGATCCCGATCTAATCCACCAGGCGCTTCTCAACCTCTATCTCAACGCCCTGGAGAGCATGCCGGCGGGGGGGCGTCTTGCGGTGGACGCCAGGCAATCCAGCACCGGGGCCCAGCTGGTGATCACCGTCCAGGATACCGGAGGGGGAATCGCCGCCGAGCGCATCAATCGGATATTCGACCCCTATTACACCACCAAATCGACAGGTACCGGCCTGGGATTGGCCATCGTGCATAACATCGTGGAAGGCCACGGAGGGGAGATCCAGGTGGAGAGTGCCCTCGGCGAGGGCACGCTGTTCCGGATCTCGCTGCCTGCCATGGCGGCGGTAGAGGAAAACCATGACCCGAGACGTTGACATTTTAGTGGTCGATGACGATCAGGCCCACCGCACCATGTTGAAAACCCTGATCAGGGGCTGGGGGTACACCGTGAGCGAAGCCGATGACGGTGGCAAGGCGGTCGACCTGGTGGCCCGGAATGCATACGACCTGATCCTCATGGATATCCGTATGGTCAAGGTCTCGGGTCTGGAAGCCCTGCCGGCGATCCAGGCGTTGAACCCGGCCATACCGGTTGTGATCATGACCGCCTATTCGTCGGTGGAGACGGCGGTGGCAGCGCTCAAGGCGGGCGCCTATGACTATCTGACCAAGCCGCTCGACTTTGACAAGCTCAAGCTGACCATCGAGCGGGCCATGGAACACCAACAGCTTAAACGCGAGAACCGCCAGCTCCGCGACGCCCTGGGGCTGACCGTCGATCGCGGCCATATTATTGGACAAAGCCCTGCCATGGTGCAGCTCTTGGATACCGCCGCCCAGGTGGCGGCCTCCGAGGCCACTGTCATGATCAGTGGGGAATCGGGCACCGGCAAGGAGCTGGTGGCAGGGCTGATCCACCACAACAGCCCTCGCAAGGCGGGGCCCTATGTGACGATCAATTGTGCCGCCCTCACCGAAACCCTGCTGGAGTCGGAACTCTTCGGACACGAGAAGGGCGCCTTCACCGGCGCCGACCGCCGCAAGGAGGGCAAGTTCGTCCAGGCGCATGGAGGCAGCCTCTTCCTCGACGAAGTCAGCGAGATGCCCCTTGCCATGCAGGTCAAACTTCTGCGGGTGCTTCAGGAGCGCGAGGTCACACGGGTGGGTGGAGAAGCCGTCATTCCGGTGGATGTGCGATTGGTCGTGGCCACCAACAAACATATCCCCGATCTGATTCGCGAGGGGGTATTCCGGGAAGACCTTTACTACCGGCTCAATGTGGTCAATCTCGACCTGCCACCGCTGCGGGCCCGCCGCGGCGACATTCCGCTGCTGGCCCAGCATTTTCTGGAAACGTTCAATCAGCGCAACGCCAAAGAGATTCGCGGCTTCAGCCCGCAAGGCATGGATGTGCTCGCCCGCCACCGCTGGCCCGGCAACGTGCGGGAACTGATGAACGCCGTGGAACGGGCCGTTGTGTTGGCGCGCGACCCCTTTCTTGACGCGTCGGATTTTGCCTTCCTGACCCCCGCAGGGGCCGATTCGACTGAATTGGGCGGTGCGCAAGAGATGCCGGCCGGCCTGTCCTTGGCATCGGTGGAGCGTGAGGCGATCCTTCGCACCCTGGAGGCTGTCGGCGGGAATAAAAGCGAGGCGGCCCGCCAGCTGGGCATCACCCGCAAGACGCTGGCCAGCAAGCTGAAGAAATACGGGACGATGTCCTGATACCATACCTCGCTGGCTCGCTTGCAATTACGCCCCTTGGCATTATCTTTTCCGGCGAAAGCGGACGCTTCCGATTGCGTGTATTTCCCATTTGTTTCATGAGGAGGGGGCCTCAGCCATGGCAAGACCCGCCGGCATCATCATCTCCTGTTCCCAATGCGGCGCCAAAAACCGCATTCCCGAATCAAAGCTCGGCCAGGCCGCCACCTGTGGCAAGTGCCACGAAACCTTGCCCGGTCGTCCCGACGGCGTGCCCGAGCGCCTCACCTTGCGCTGCAGGGAGTGCCATACCCGCAATCGGGTGCCCGTGAATAAGCTCTACCAGAGCCCAAAGTGCGGTCAGTGCAGCGCCCCCATCGACGCCCGGGGAGTGCTATCCGGCCAGCCCCAGATGGTGGGAGACCAGGATTTCGACCGCATTGTCGCCGCCGCCCCGCTTCCCCTGGTCGTCTATGCGTGGGCCAGTTGGTGCACCGTTTGCAGCACCACCGGGCCCATGGTGGAGCGACTTGCCTGGCAGGGCCGCGGCCGTTTTCAGATCGCCAAGCTCAATGTGGAAGCCAATCCGGTGCTCGCCTCACGGTACAATCTTCTCAGCGTGCCCAGTTTCATGATCTTCGACAATGACCAGCTCAAGGAGCATATCCCCGGCGCCATCCCGGAAGGACAGCTGCTGCAGAAGTTGGCGCCTTTTCTATCCAATTGAATCTGCACCATTTCTGCTTCCCTCACCACCTGTGCGGAGATTAAAGTGTCTTCGGCCGCATGCCGATATTCGCTTCTGAAACTGCGAGGGCCTTCATCCCTCTCCACTGCACAGCCGACGCATCAGACTGACCTCTCCGGGGAAGAGCGGGCCGATGTCCAGAGATACGACCATCATCGAGCTGGTTAAAAAAATAAAGGCGCTGGAAACGGACCAAGCGCGATCCTTCGAAGCCCAAGAAGCGCTGCGGGAGAGCGAGGAGCGTTTTCGTCTGATTTCGGAGACCCTCCAGGTCGGCGTGTTCGAAAGCGATGCCAACGGCAGCTGCCTCTATACCAACACCCGCTGGCAGGAACTCTTCGACCTGACCCTGGTGGAGAGCCTGACCGTAGATTGGCTCGATCACGTCCACGAAGCGGATCGCGAGCGGGTCTCCGCGCGCTGGCAAAAGGCCCTCAAGGAATTTGAACCGGTCGATGAAGACTTCCGGATCGTCTCCGCCAGCGGCCGTGAATCCTGGGTGCACCTGCATTCGGCGCCAGTCTTCAATGACGAGGGCGCCCGCTACACCGGGACGATCGAAGACATTACCGAGCGCAAGCGTGCCGAGGCGGCGCTCAAAGATGCCAAAGAGGCGGCCGAGGCCGCCAACCGCAGCAAGAGCCAGTTCCTGGCCAACATGAGCCACGAGATCCGCAC
>JAAUYD010212365.1_pt1 | contig 18966 bp, 13 predicted proteins | sample 7278101 | NCBI WGS metagenome assembly JAAUYD01 (sample SAMN14350128, study PRJNA611818) | marine sediment metagenome | isolation source: surface marine sediment (0.6m) | place: French Polynesia: Moorea | collected 2018-08
ATTCGTCAATTCCTGCGACTTCGAAATCAACGACACCGATAACTTGCTGGCATCCATGCAACGGGTTCGCGATATTGCCCCGTCAGGCAGGATTGTGCTGGAAATAAACGAGAAGGCGGCCGCGGAAACCAACAATCTGGCTCTGATACGTGATGCCTTAAAGGGGATGGATATGGGGTTGGCGTTCGATGATTTTGGTGTCGGGCAAACCCGTCTGGTAGAGCTTTCCAACTCGCCGCCGGATTACCTCAAATTCGATATCTCCTTGATTCAGAAGATTCACCTGGCCCCGAAGCGGCTGCATCAAATGGTGTCAACCTTCATCAAAGCGTCCCACGATCTGGGCATCCTCACTATCGCCGAAGGGATCGAATGCGCCGAAGAAGCCAGGGTCTGCCAAGATCTCGGCTTCGACCTGGGGCAAGGCTATTTTTTTGGAAGGCCGACAGCGATCGATAAACTGAAAGTGAACCTGGATGCCGACATGCCTGGTGCAGTTCCGGCCTACCTCAATTGATGCACATACAGGCGATGGGGATGGCCCAACCTGGCAGTATTAGGTTCGAGCGATAATGGCGCTAAGGCCTTATCTCAACCATCGTTCCGTTGGGCACGAGCCTGTATATTTCCTCCATTTCCTGATTGGTCACCGCGATGCACCCTTCGGTCCAGTCCCGCTCGGCGTGGGAAGCGCCTATCGGTGCGAAGCCATTTTTTATGCCGTGGATCATGATATCGCCGCCCGGGGAAACGCCGAGTTCCTTTGCCCGCAGCTGGTCTTTCTCGTTGGGATAGGAAATGTGCAGCGACAGATGAAAAGCGCTGTTTCCGTTTCTTGCATCGATGCGGTAAGTCCCCTCCGGGGTTTTGTTGTCACCCTCGCGCTCTTTGGGGCCCACTGGGTTGCCGCCCAAGGCAATCTTATAGGTTTTGATCACTTCACCCTTGGCAAATAAGGTCAGTCGCCGGGCCTGCTTTTCGATCAGGACTCTGTCGGCCGGCTCTGTGCGGAGGGCAACAACCGTCGCTTCCAGCGCCGCAACCTTCTCCTGCAACTCGGCAACCGCATGCGTTTTACTCTCCAGCGCCTGCTGGGTGCGCGCCAGCTTTGCCTGCTGAGCAGCGATGCGGTTATCCTTGAAGATCGAGTGATGGATCTGCTGGATCATCATCTGACTATCGTGCCGATAGTCGCTGTCCGGATAATCCCGGACGACGTTTTGAAAACAGTCAAGCGCTTTGTGGTAGTCCCTGTCGGCGTTGCGAGGATAGGCATTGGTAATGCCCATCTCGAAAAGGACCCGATCCGCCACCGCAGGATGAATCTCGATAATCCGGGCGTATGTGGCCAAGGCAGCAGCGTAGTTGCCCTGGTTGAAAAAATCATTGGCCTCTCGGGTGAGGGCGCTGGCCTTGTGCGCTGGATCAACATGGCTGCACCCACCCGTGAGAATGGGGATGGTCATGATGCCCACGACGAACAGGGTAAGCAACCCGCCAGCAGCTTTCAGCCGTTTACCCGTAACCGCTGTGGTGGATAATAATCGCAACACCGCTCCCCTTCCGATTGGATCGGTGACATGTCAAAAGGTGCCCGGTCGGCATGACCGGGCCACTTCACGGCAATCTACTTCTTCATGGATTCCTGGAACTTCTCTTCCGCAGCTCTGGCTTTTTCCTCGGCGAGCCTGGCCTTCTCCTCGGCGATGCGCTCTCTTTCGAGTGCTCTGCGTTCCGCCTCTTCGGCCCGCGCGATGGCCTCATTTGCTTTTTGCATGGCCTCGTCGGCAGCCATCTTAGCCGATTCCGCATCCATCGCGGCCTGATCCGCTTTGGCGGCGATCGCCTTCTCCCGGGCCTCTGCCGCCTGAAGGTCTTTTTTGGTGGCGCACCCCCCTACTGTAATGGCGAGCACAAGCAACACACCACTGGTCCAAACCATCTTTTTCATCATGGGATCTCCTCCTGTTGTTTCGGTTCAGGTTTCAAACACGACAGCGTCCAATTCCAAATAAATTCTCAAATGTTTGGCCGCATCCCTCGCTGCGCTGCGATTATCGAAAGGGCCGGCCAGGACGCGGTGGCGATTATCCTTTGACAATACCCTGGCGGGTATTGGCGGGCCCTGGTGATTGATAATGGCAGCAAGCCTGAGGGCATCGGTCTTGTCACGCAAACTGGCCGCCAGAACGTACCAGGCGTCCGTTCGGAAGGCCGGTATCTCCGGTTTGCCATTCAACGTACCCGGATGCCTGAGGTTGATGGCTTCCATAACGGCCATGTCACGTCGATGGCCGATGGCGGATATGGGGACGGGAATTCCGCGGGCTTCGGTCACGACCAGCTTGACCCTTTCCCAGTCGAGCACGTGCCCTGAATCCACCTGGATCCGTTTCAATTTGGCATACAATTTCTTCAAACCGCTTGTGCCGGATTTTGCGAAGGGGGTATGCGCTTCCAGAAAAACGATGCCGTCCTGGCGACCGACTAGGTAGGGCTGGTTGACGATCGTGACGGTGGTGTTGACCGGCGTCTTGCGGAATAATCGTTCGATGTCTTCCGGGTAGAGCCTGATGCAGCCGTTGGTTGCCCTGAGGCCGATGCTGGCCGGCTTATTCGTCCCGTGGATCAGATACTCCGCGGCACTCAAATAGAGCGCATACTCTCCCAATGGATTCAGGGGACCAGGCGGCACTTGAGGCGGCAGAGGGTCTCCCTTTTTACGATGGTCCCTGGCAATGGAGGCCGGCACATACCAGGTTGGCCGGTGTTTTTTTCGCGTGATGGCCATTTCACCCATCGGGGTGGGCTTCTCTTCGGTGCCGACACCGACCGGGTAGGTCGACACGGTCAACCGGCTGCTCTTGCTTTGAAAATGGAAGAGCCTCATGGCGGCCAGATTGATCACAATGCCGTTTCGCAGGGTGTCGGGCAGGACAAAGCGCATGGGCAGCAGGACAGACGCCCCGGCATCAGGCACCCACATATCGACGTCCGGATTGGCTGCGTTGATGTGATTGATTCCCAGACTGAAGTGCCGGGCAATGTCCGGCAGCGTATCGCCCCGTTGCAGTCTGACCGTCGCCAGGCGGCCAATGACGTCATCGTCGGTGGCAACCACAAAGTCATTGCGTTCAATCGTATCGGCCGGATATCCCGTCATCGGCAGTGATTTGGCCAGATATCCGCGCATATCGGCACAGCCGGACACAAACAGGATGGCCATAAGCAATATCAGCCTGTTGGTCAAAATGGGTCGACCGTATCTTTGCTCAGGGGCCATATCGCCACCAATGTTCATCGAAATAAGTCGGAGGCCGCAATCAAGTGCCGCGGGATTGTCAGATAAAATATACCAAGCCTGGTCAATAATTACAAAATGTGCGCACTAACATGCACGCCCAGGCCGTGAGAATCTTGATTGACACGGCCGATTGATTATTGTCAGGCCGTGTCGGTTGCCTGACGTGCGGCGCAGATGATGACCAACCGGTTCAGGCCAAGACGCCCGACAATGCCAGCGACAGCCTTGCCTGACTCGGGGTTGACGATTTGGTCGTGCCGGCAGTCCCGAAAGTCCATCGGCGTCAGTCAACGGGTCAGGATTGTCCGAGCGCCCCTGGCTGCAATGCGTCACGACTCAGGCAATGCAAAGTCTGTTCCCAAGGAAGCAGATCAGCAGGTTGGTCTAACCGATCTTCTGATCCGGCACACATTATGTTGGTTTGTCGATTTATTGGTCAGGGATGATTCAAGATGCTTGATGATGTGGTATCATGACCTTATAACGTGTGTCCTAAAAAGTAGAATAAGCGACCTGATTCTGCGCCTCAATCCGGCCATGGCGATTCGGAAAACTATTCAACAAACAGAATTGACACATCGTATGGAACACTCCCTAAACCGCTGAGAAAACCAGTGCCACCGATTTAAAGAAGGCGCAGGGCTTCAGCCATCTCTTCAATCCTGTATGGTTTTTGAACAGCCTTTGAAAAGCCATACTCCTTGTATTTTGAAATTACCTGATCAGTTGCATAACCACTCGAAACAATGGCTTTTATGTTGTTATCCATTTCCCTTAGTGCTGCAATGGTTTCTATTCCACCTTTACCGCCTGGGATAGTAAGATCTAATATCACAGCCTTGTAAGGAGATTTTTCAATCTGAGCCTTTTTAAAAAGCTTAATGGCTTCATCCCCATTATGCGAAATATCTACTTCATAGCCCATTGTGCTTATCATTGCGGTTGCCATTTCAAGGATAGATTCATCATCGTCCATGATTAAAATTCTTCCGCTTCCCTGTAAAATAGGAGGTCTTGGTTCCAATCGTTTTTCTACAGCAACAGTGGATGCAGGAAGATATAGGATGATCTTTGTTCCGGCTCCCGGCGTTGATTCGGCCACAAGACGGCCATCATGGTTTTCTATAACGGAATGAGCTACGGCCAAACCAAGTCCGCTACCTTTTTGCTTGGTGGAAAAATATGGATCGAAGATACGCATCAGGTTTTCTTTACGAATGCCGATACCTTGATCTCTTACTGTTATTTTCAGATATTTTCCACCGGCAACCTTAAAAGCATTGCTTTCGGGAATTTCTATTTTTTCTCCGATTATATCAATAGTACCCCCACTCGGCATAGCCTGGTCTGCGTTAATAACCAAATTGTGGATCACCTGTGAGATTTGGCCTTCATCAATTTCACACAGGGGAAGGTCTTCTTGGAATTGAAACCGGCAGCTGGATTTTGAACCTCTAACGGCGAATGTCGCCGCATCCTTGATTAAGTCGACAACCTTGGTAGTTTTTTTAATTGGCTTACCTCCTTTTGAGAAGGTCAGCAATTGTTGGGTTAAATCCTTTGCTCGCATGGCAGCATTTTCCATACTGACCATCCGGTTCAGAATTGGATGATTTGGGTCCAATTCAAGCCTGGCTAATGAAAGATTTCCAATGATGCTGGTTAAAAAATTGTTAAAATCATGGGCTATCCCACCGGCGAGAACACCCAGCGATTCGAGTTTTTCAATTTTCAATAACTCATTTTCAGTTTTACGCTTTTCACTGACATCTCTAAATACCAAGACTACGCCAATGATGTTGCCCCTTGTGTCCCGAATAGGAGAACCGCTGTCTGCAATTAGGTATTCCTTTCCTGATTTACTTACCAGAACAGTATGGTTGGCAAGTTCAACGATCTGCCCGGATTCCATGACTTTTTCGAAGGGATTATCACACGTCAAGCGGGTTGCCTCATTAATGATTTTAAATACATTTACCAAAGGCTTGCCAATAGCCTGGTGTTGGGGCCATTCGGTGAGGCTTTCAGCTACAGCATTCATTAGGGTGATTCGTCCTTTTGGGTCAGTAGCAATTACCGCATCACCAATGCTCTGAAGTGTGACCTGAAGACGCTCCTTCTCCTGTGCAAGAGATTGTTCCGCTAAAAATTGTTCAGTAACGTCTCGAAAATACCAAACACGACCATAATAAGTGTCGTCCAGGCTAAAGATTGGACTCGAACGCCGTTCAATGATGCGTCCATCAAGGAAGTGAATGATATCTTCACTGCTATCTTTTTTATGCGTATACAAGTACTGAACCCGGGCGAGAAATTGATCTGGATCGACCAGCATATCGAGAGCGTGGTTAATGGCACGTTCATCTGATCCTGAATCAATGATTTCGAGTGGTATTTTCCAAATATCGATATATCGTTGATTACAGGAGAGTATGTTACCATTGCCATCGACGATCAGGATACCTTCCCAAGATGTCTCTTGTTGAGCCTTTAATACATTGTTGCTGTGTTCAAGTCTTTTCTGGAACTGGCGCTTTTCCTCAATCCCAGCCCTTATTCTGATACGCATGTCATTGATCGCAGATACGACCTCTTGCAGTTCATCATTATTGGTGGGACGATTTAAGGCAAGGGAATGATCAAAATGATTAATGTCCAGTTGCCTTGCATACTCCGATATGGTGATGAAATGGCGTAGCAATAGGTGATGAATAATAAATAGCACTAAGGATGCAATAAAAAAGACTTCTATTCCTCGGCTAATTAGGACGACCGAACTCATTTTAGTTAATTCTTTGTAAATGCCATCAAAGCTAGCCGCAACAACCAGAGTTCCAACTGACTGATTGTAAATCTTCAAATCGAAATTCTGAATCATATCTTTGTGGGCGCCTTGATTGCCTTCCGCAATGATCATCTCATTTGTATCTGTATGGTCGCGCACAGAACAAAATTGAATATTCGGAAGTTTCAATATACCTTTCAACTGCAATCGAATATTGCTTTCATTGACATCCCATAGGCTGTCAGTGATTGGGGCTGTGTAGCTGTCTGATATAAATTGGAATGTGCTGTGCACCCCGGCAACTCTATTTTTAAACTCAAAATACAGCTGCACAGCGGTTGACATGACGGTCAGGACTATGCTGGCCAAAAGGATTTTCAAAAAAAGATTGGTTTTGAGCCGACTTTGGAGAACGTTAAAGCCCATTTGCATCCTTGAGATTTAATTTTGAATTTTATACATTATAGCAACAGATCAGTGGTGTACGGTGAACTATCAAATAAATTCAGTTCATGTGCCCATTAGTAATTTGATTTAGAGCCATCGGCTGTGAGGGCCTGCAGAATGGGCATTTTCTCAAGCAGAGTAATGCTCAACATCTGTAAAAATGTGTAAAGAGCCAAGTCGATCCTCGACCGCTTCTTCATGATAGCGACCAAGACATAGGTCGATATCGCTATCCAGATTAGAGTTATCACAACATTTTTCAATGTGCCGGAAGAGCTCTTGATATGCATGGATGATGCTGGTCAAGGAGGCTACGCGGGCACCCCTAAACGGATTTCAAGTCGATTCCCTCCAATTTGTACTGTACTTTCTGCGCTTGCTGCAAGCAGTAAATCAAACTTGAACCAAACCAACAGTGCTGTTATGGTGTCCGCATTCTTCCACCACTGGAATTGATCAGCGTATATTGATCCGCATCTCTGGTGGCCTTCGAACTGAATATGTCGATTGTCACTGTGTTTGAATCTTTAAATTGCATAGATTTCTTCAACTGTTTTGCTGAAAGACGATCAAAATAATACAAATATTTAGGAAAGAATCTATGAAGGTAATTGCATTGAGTATTGCAGTATTTTTTTGTCTATCCGTTCAAGCTTTCTCTGATGAAAAACTCACTGTCTTGACTGAGGATTGGCCTCCATTTAACTACAAGGAGAATGGAAAAGTAGTTGGTATTAGCACTGATCTTGTTTTAGCTACTTTGGTGAAGGCAGGGTTTGCTTATGAAATTAGAATGTATCCATGGAAACGAGCATACCAAATCACTGTAGGAACCCCGAATACTATCTTATTCACGACAAGTCGTACAACAATAAGAGAAAAACTATTTAAATGGGTAGGCCCATTGTATCCCAGGCAAATAATCATGTATAAGCTAAAAAAAAGGGCAGACATTGTCATAAACAATCTTGATGACTTGAAAAATTATAAACTGGGAATTTTATTCGGCGGTTCAGTTCAAGAATATTTAACCTCAAATGGATTCAAAGATGGCCAGCACTATCAAGCAGTCGCCACAGAGCATCAAAACTTGCTTAAACTGTTTAAAGGTAGAGTTGATTTGATTCCAGGATCAGAGATGAGTATGGCTTTTCGTATGAAAGATATACCATATAAATATGAAGATTTACAGAAAGCTTTCGTCATGATTGATGAAGGTGGATACTACATAGCGGTCAACAATAATACATCTGATATTATTGTTGAACGGCTACAAACCGCATTTGACGCATTGATTGAAGATGGCTTAAGAGAACAGATTTCCATGAAATATTTGAGTGTCTCAATTAAAAAAGAATCATTTTGAACTGTACGTTTTGGGATTCTTTGGATTTTACAAATTTCAACCACTCCGGCTAAAACGACTTGTACCATCAACACATACCAACCATAGATACTCACAAACCAAGATCTGGTTTATCTTTCCATGTCTGAACAATCAGAATTAATATCAAGTAAATAATGCTCATCCAGAAATAGGGTAATTGGGTCGATGGAATAAAAATTAGAGGGGCAATCCCGTTGTCGGGCTGATTGACCAAATATATACGGGCATAGATGATCGTTTATCCAACTTGGGCTGCGTCTTACATGCGCTTGACCCATCAACTTTAAATTTCCTTTAATCCCTCCACCAACCGATCCACATCCTCAACCGAGTTGTAATGCACCAGGCTGATACGGATCACACCGTCCTCCGGATCGTCGATACCCAGTGCCTCGAGGCAGCGCAGCGCATAGAAGTGACCGTTGCGCAGGGCGATCTGCCTTTCAACGAGTCGCTTGACGGCTTCACTGCTGCGCATCCCATCGATGGTAAAAGCGATGGTCGCGGCCCGCGATCCGCTGTCGGCCCGCTCCTGACCTATAATCCGGGCACCGCGAATGGCGCGGACAGCATCCAAAATCCGATTGGCCTGGACGGTTTCGTGTTCGGCAAACAGCTCGAAGACTCGGGCGGCCCGCATGTGATTGCCGTTACCGGCATCATCAAAATGATGATCGTACAGTGCATCGATGTAATCCGTGATCCCAGCCAGGGAACCGATCTGGGCATGCAGCGGCCCGGCCGGATTGAGCCGGTAGTGCGGCAGGTCGCGGTTGAAATAGTGGCCCTGGGGTTCTAAGGTGGCGAGCACGGAGGACTTGCCCCACATGACGCCGATGTGGGTACCAAAGGTTTTGTAGGTGCTGAAGAGGTACAGATCCAGGCCGCTGCGGTTGACGTCCAGTAGCCGGTGGGGGGCGAAGGAGACGCCGTCGCCGATGGCCAGAGCCCCGGCCGCGTGGGCGATGTCGCTAATGGCGGTGAAATCGTGCATGGTCCCCACGATGTTGGAGCAGAGGGTAAAACAGACCAACCGGGTGCGATGTCCCACCAAAGAATTGAGATCCTCGATGTCCAATTCTCCGGTTTGTGGATCGATCCGCCACTCCCGGATCACCGCCCCGAATTCCGCCAGCCGCCGCCAGCAACCGATGTTGGCCTCGTGATCCTGGTTGGTGACGATGATCTCGTCACCGGGCTCCAGCAGGGGGCGGAGCGCCTGGGCCAGCACGTAGAAATTCATGGTGGTGGAGGGTCCCAGGGTAAGCTCGTCCGGATCGCAGTTGAGCAAATCGGCAATGGCCCGGTAGCCAGCCTCCATGGCTTCGCCAGCCCGGATGGAGGCGTCGAAGGGACCGTAGGGCTGCACTTTGGTGTAGCGGTAAAAGTGGTGCAGGCGCTCGATCACCTGGCGGGGCACATAGGAGCCGCCGGCATTCTCGAACATGGCCCAGCGGGCGGTGTCGGCATGGGTGAAGACCGGGTATTGGGAGCGGATGAAATCGGTGTCTAAATCCATCTATTCTCCTTGGTGCCTATCTCGGCATGATGTTTATGGAAACCTGCCGGGGTTGTCAAATGCTTAAATAGTGATCATTCATCGATGAGCTCATCCATCGATGATCTGAGCGGCTAAATTGAATTTGCCGGCCGAATGCCTATTTTTACTGTTTGATATGTACCAGCAAGCAGTCGTCTCAAGATGGAGGGCATCCGATGAACACACACCAACCGATTAAAACAACTTTTCTCGCAACCATCATCCTGGCCCTGGCGGCATCTTCCTGGGCGGTTAACAGATTCCCCGCACCAAAAGCAGAATTCTCTGCCGACATGACCATGACCGTCAAGCAGGAGGGCATGCCCCGGCCCCATGTTATCCAGGGAAAGATCTATTCCATCAAGGGCAAGGAGCGGCGGGAGATCTTCAGTTTCGGTCGTCAGACGGCCATCATCAACGACCGCGAGAACGGTCAGATGTGGACGCTGATACCCGATCAGAAGATGGTTATGGCCAATCAGGACCCGCGTGCCAGGAAGAGCCCGGATCAGATGATCCGCGACGGGGAGCTCAAAATGACCGAAGTGGGCACGGAGAAGGTCAACGGCCAGACGACCACCAAGTATAAGATCGAGTCCACCGACAAGGGAGAAATGGCCTTTTCAGGATTCGCCTGGCTGAACACACAGAACATCCCGGTTCGTTTCGAAGGGTCTACCAAGGAGAACGGCATCCGCCAGGATATCGAGATCGAATATACCAATATCGTCGTCGCCCGTCAGAATCCGCAATTGTTTGTCGTGCCCGCCGACTATCGCCAGATGAACGCCGGCATGGACCCATCCGTCAATACCCTGACGCCAGAGCAGATGGAGCAGGTCATGAAAATGCTCAAGCAGAAGCAGGGCGCCAATTAGCCCATAACAAAACGGCACCTTTTATTCATGGTGGTCGTCCCGGCTTTTGTGGGTATTCTGGATAGATTTGCCTTTACTGGTTTCATTTAAACCGCTGAACATATGGATGTCACGGATTCGGTTTCTGCGTTTCCATTGTATCCCCTAATTATCTGACGATCCGGATAATCTCCTTGAACGCGTTTCCCTCAGCTACGCCCAGCAGTTCAAACAGGGCCGTCTCGACGCTGGTCAAGGTGGCACCGGCGTCTTTCATCTTCTGCAGCCCAATGGCCTTGTCTGGCTCGGTTCGCGAAGAGACGGCGTCCGTCACCACCTGAACCGCTAAGCCCATGGCCACTAAATCGACGGTCGTCTGGTAGACGCAGATGTGGGCTTCGATGCCTGCAACCAGAACCTGATTGCGATCTAAATCTTTCAGTGCTTGCAGAAAGCGGTCATTGCGGCAACTGCTGAAGCTCATCTTGATGATCGGCTCGACATCGGGCAACAAATCGGCTACCTCGGGTATGGTCGGTCCCAGACCGGCAGGATTCTGTTCCACCCATAAAATCGGAACATCCAATGCCCGAACCCCTTTGATGAGTTTTCGCAGGTTATTGAACAAAAGGGCTTTGTCATGCATCAAGTGGGCAAGCTTGCCCTGAATATCGATCAACAACATGGCGGTGTTTTCATTTTTCAACATGGCGACTCCCCTAACTGAAACGACATGAGTGATGTTAAGCGTGCCGTGCCGTACCAAAGATGATGCCCAACGCTATGGCGGGCTTCTCAGGCAATCGTCTCGTATGCTGCCTTGACAGTTTTATGCCCATACTTTCTTTCAAGCCGCCTTACAATAAAATGACCGCGTGCCATATCCTGAAAATGGTCCATGAACAGGGTATTGACGATGGCACCGCCCGCTGCGCCGAGCGCCGGAACAGCCTGCGCGGCGGCTTTCTCCGACACCTGAATGCTGAAGCGCTTGGCAATCTGAATGATCAACCGAACCAGAGCCGGGGCACTTCCTTCGGACAGACCCTTTTCGGCAATGTGTTCGACGGCTTTGGTCACCGATTGTGCCAGGGCGGCGCGGACCGCAAAATATCCCGATTCGGACGCATCATCGCTCGTACCCGGTCCGCCCAGCGCAAACACTTCGAGGCATGCGATTTTGGTGTCAAGAGTAAGGATCGTTTCATTTTCGCTTCTGGCGATGTCCGCGATAGAACGCAACATGATGGTGGTCGATATGGGCAGCTCGATGGCCAGCGCGGGTAGCCCGAAAAAGCCGCCCATACCGCCGGTGGTGGCCACCGCCAGTTTATGCCAGATGGTGGAAGCGACCTCTCCGGGTGAATCTTTCATTGTCCAAACTGCGGTGTGGATCGCCCGGGTTAAGGCTGCCTGGGTTATGCCATCAATTTTGGAACTCCAGTTATCAGGCAGCAAGGCAAAACTTTTTTCTATCGGTGTGCCCAATAAATTGGATATCTTTGCCGCCAGGCCCGGGTGTTCCAGCAGAGCCTTGGCTCTTTCTAAATCATTCAGATCACTTGGTTGCATGATAGGGGGCATGTCTTGATTTGACCTCCCAGCCATCACCTCCAGCCTCTCCGGTATCGCCGTTCACCGTGCACCTCTGCCAACCGCCAGCCCTTCGTCGATCAAATCCAGAACCTTCTGCTTTTCCCGGGGGAACTGGTACCCCTCGTAGCTGTGGGAAAAGAGATGACCGCCCCGACGGTTTTTCCAGTAGTTGCCGGCATGGTCGAAGCACACCCGGCTGCTAACCGACAACACCTGCATGGTCAAACGCAGCTCATGCAGCTGCTCGGTCGGCGTCAGCATCTCAAAGCGACCTTCGGCCTCGGCCTGCGCCATGGGTGTACCGGGCCAGGCGCGAAAGGGACGCGAGCGGATGTAATGCGGATCGATGGCATTGAGCACCCGGGCCGTGTTTCGGGCGTGTTGCGCCCACCGGGCCTTGCCGCCCAATCCCGGCATCCAGTATTCCGAGAGCTGGAAGCCGGCTGCCAAGGCCTTTTGGCCGCCCTCGATATGGATTTTGGCCGTGGCGCCCTTGCGGACGGCTTCCAGCACGTTGTCATCCCCGCTCTCCAGGCCCACATGCAGCCGGTCCAGGCCGGCCCGACGGATGGCCTTGAGATCATCCAGGGATTTCTGCGCGATGGTTTTGGAGCGCGCATAGGTGGTGACCCGCTCGATGGTTGGAAAGGTGCGCCGCAGGTGGTCGAGCACGGCCACCAACTGATCGGTTTTCATGATCAGGCTGTTGGCGTCCTGTAAGAAGGCAGTTCTGCCGCCCGACAACAGCCAATGGTAGAGCATGGCGAATCCCTGGTGGTGGTTCAGTTCGGGATGCCTGCCGATCAGGGCCATGGCGCCGGCGTGGGACACGGCGCCGTTCGGGGAAAGGGCCGTTAGGTCGTCGCGCAGGGCGGCCATGGCACCGATGTCGGCTTTGATGTCGGCCAGCGGACGCACCTGGAAGCGCTCGCTTTTGTACATGCCGCAGAAGGTGCAATGGTTCCAGGGGCAGTTGCGCGTCAGGCGAAGCAGCAGCGAATCGCTGCCGCCTTCGCTGGGTGGCCGGTATACACCGGTCTCGAAGGCGAATTTTTCAGGGATGGGTCCTGTCATACATCTCCCCTGTCTGCTCGGTTCTGCATGGTTGATCGTTTTGGTTTCCGGTTCACTGATCACACGTCACGAACCACCGAATACCGCTCACGGATCATTGTTCACTGCTCACCGGCGTATTCAATTCGAAAAAAGCCGCCGCATTTTTATGCAGCAGAAGCTTCAGCCTATGGTCGTCCAGCCCGGCATCTCGAAGCCATATCAACTCTCGATCCCAGGCGTAAGGGATGTTGGGAAAATCGGAGCCGTACATGACCCGGTCCGCACGATAATCACGCAGGTCGACGGGTGGGTCCATGTGAAAATAGTCGGTCAGCACCATGGTCGTGTCAAGCCAGAGGTTGTCGTAGCGTTTGATGCATTATCGTCGAACCAGCGCCTGACGGCGTCGAACATGTGGTCCGGGAAAACATGCACATGGGCGTCGACGACCATGGGTAAGCCGGCGGGAATCGTCCGGCCGGCGGCGTCTTCGAGGCTGGGCATATTGGCATACAGCATGATTGCGGGTGTGGCTTGCGGGTTGGCGGTTCCATCGCATGCGGTTGCAATTTTCTTTTTAGGCATGCAACACACCCAGGGCGCCGGAAATGAGAGATCGACCTGAACCGACCTTGTCATCCATGGGTTCGGTGGTCCGCATGTCTCGGAGAATTTATATGGAAACGCATTGCTTTTCAACCATAAAGCAGCAGGATAATCGGGTAGGCGTAAATTCAGGTGCCTGGGTGACGGGCTCGGGATGCTGTTGCTTTACAGCAAGTTAGTCAATTGTGATCGCATCCAATTTATACGGTGCTGAGTTCTATTACAATCCGTTGCCGTGACGGGTCGGCAACGCCTTGCGTTCTCATGCCGGTGCCCCTGCGGGCGACCTGACTTTACATCTCCTCATTCGTACTTAAAATTTCGACATTACATCGAATTTGCATCAGCGCAACAACCTCCGGGACGCCGGATGGCGCTTCAACCACCTGACCGATCCATCTCAATACGAGGAAAGCCTGCCATGAAAAACGCCGTGAAATGGATACTTGTGATTACCGGTGCGATCGTCGCATTGATCGTCATCGCCGTGATCGTATTGCCCATGGTGATCGATGTGGAGCAATACAAACCGCAGATCGAGCAGCAGGTCACCAAAGCCACCGGCCGCAGCTTCAGGCTCGGCGGCGAGTTGAAAGCCTCCGTCTTTCCCTGGATCGGTGTTCGCCTGTCGGATCTGCACCTGGGTAATCCACCAGGCTTTCAGGAACCGGATTTCGTATCGGTGGCGTCGTTCGAGGTGCGCGTCAAGCTCTTGCCACTGCTGTCGCGCAATATCGAAGTCAAACGGTTCGTGGTCAACAAGCCCGTCATCGTGCTTGAAAAACGCAAGGACGGCAAGGGCGGCTGGGAAGGCCTGGGACAGCCCGCAATGCAGGAGAAGGCTCCCGGCAGCGACGAGAAGGCGCCGGCCGACGCCGGTGGACTGCCGATCAAGGGGTTGGTGGTTGGAGAATTTGCCATCACCGACGGTCGCATTGTTTGGTTGGATCAGGCCGGTGGCACACGTAAGGAAGTCGAAGCGATCAACCTGGCCCTGACCAATGTCTCCCTGACCACGCCCATCGGGGTGGCCTTTTCGGCCCTGGCAGACCAGAAACCGGTCAAACTGGACGGCACCATCGGCCCGCTGGGGACCGAGCCCGGCCAGATCCCGCTGCCGCTGGACCTGGTCGCCGGATTGCTCAACCAGTTGGAGATCAAACTGAACGGCCGGGTCGATCCGTCTACGGCGCCGCCCACCTTCGATCTAGGTGTGGAGGTGGCCGAATTCTCGCCACGCAAATTGCTGGCCCAGCTGGGTCAGCCCCTGCTCCTTGAAACCGCCGATGCAACGGTGCTGGAGGCCGTAGCCGTAAAGCTGGCGCTTAAGGGCAACCCCCAAGACGTTACGGTATCTGACGGCACATTGAAGCTGGACGACTCCCAGGCCACCTTTTCCGCTCGGGCCAAGGAATTCGACAAACCCAATTTAGCATTCGATCTGGATCTGGACCGCATCGATCTGGACCGCTATCTGCCGCCGCCCACGCAGGGCAAGGCCGCGCCTGAGGCCTCAACACCGGCGCCGGAGAAGACGGGTTCCGCAAAGACCGACTACACGCCGCTGCGCCGCCTGGTTATGGATGCGCGCATCAAGGCCGGCGATCTGAAGGTTAAAAACGCGCGCCTGCAGAATATCGAGGTTAGGGTCAATGCCCGCGACGGCGTCATCCAATTGGATCCTTTAAAGCTCGACCTTTACCAGGGCAATTTGGCTGGCAGTGGCACCATCAATGTGCAGAAGGCCGAGCCGGCGACACAGGTACAGGTGAAATTGAACGGTGTACAGGCCGGTCCCCTGATCAAGGACGTAATGGCCAAGGATCTAATCGAAGGCATCCTCAACGCCGCCATCAACCTGGATGTCAAGGGCGATGCCCCCGCCACAATTCGCCGGACCCTCGACGGCCAGGGCAACGTGCGCTTCAATGACGGCGCCATCGTCGGCATCGACCTGGCATCCATGGTGCGCAATGTACAAGCCTCCTTCGGTCTGGCCGGGCAGACCGCACAGAAACCGCGTACCGATTTCTCCGAGTTGCAACTCCCATTTACGATTACCAAAGGGGTGTTCAGGACCGATGCCAGCCGACTGGCCTCCCCCCTGATGCGAGTGCAGGCCGCCGGCAGCGCCGATCTGGATAAAGAGATGTTGGATTTCCGGGTCGAGCCCAAATTTGTGGCCACCATCAAGGGCCAGGGCGACACCAAACAGCGTTCGGGGATCATGGTGCCGGTACTGGTATCGGGAAGCTTTGAAGCCCCCCGGTTCACGCCGGATCTCAAGGCCCTGGTGGAGCAGCAGTTCGATCAAGCCCTGCCGGACAAGCAAGTTTTAGAAAAAATACTGCCGACTAAAGAAGGGGCTGACGAGCAGCTCCAGAAAGGGGTCAAGGAGGTGTTGAAAAAGTTGCCTTTCGGCAACTGATACCGGCCGAATATTAGGGTTCTCGTTTGGAATCAGGGATGGCTGATATCAGTCAAATCGACGATTCATGGATGCACATCAAACTGATCGGCGGTTCCATTTGGCTATCAGGCTTGACACCAGGCAATGCACATGGCCAATTTAGGCTCATCATCGCCTTATCAGACATATAGGTCAGCCTATGCAAGCGTATCCCATACAGGAGGTCGACGGCCGGTGGCTCTACTACATGTTTCTGGCCGGCACCGGCAAGGTCATCGACAACCAGACCATGCTCAACCGGATCAATGTCTTTCCGGTTAACGACGGCGACACCGGTGCCAATATGGCCGCCACCTTGCAGTCGGTGGTGGATTCGGTCAAACCGGAACGCTCTTACAAGCGCACCCTGGACGGCATCGCCGAGACGGCCCTGATGAATGCACGGGGCAATTCGGGCATCATCTTTGCCCAGTTCCTGTATGGCCTGAATGCCGAAACGGCCGAGGTGGCGCGCATCTCCATCGCCGATTTTGCCCGCAGCGTCAAACGCTCGGTGGGCTACATGTATCGGGCTGTGGCCGAGCCCGTGGAAGGCACCATGCTGACCATCGTCAGTGCATGGGCCGATTTCATCTATGCCAACCGGGCTGCCGTCGGTGATTTCAACCAGCTGCTGATCGACTCCAAGGCCACCCTGGAGAAAACCCTGGCCGAAACCACATCCCGCCTGGAGGTGCTGGCCCGGGCCAATGTGGTCGATGCCGGCGCCAATGCCTTCGCCTATTTTATAGACGGCATCATCGATTGCATCCGCAGAAAAAATATCAGGCAGTTGATCAAAGCCAGCAGCCACGTCGGCAGCCTGCCCGAAGCGATCCCTGCCCTGCAACTGGAAGGTCATATTCCTCAGGAGGTGTCCCGGCGCTATTGCACGGAAGCGGTCATCCGCAACCTCGACCTCGATCAGGATCGGCTGCGTGCCATCCTGAAAACCCACGGCGATTCCGTAGTGGTTGCCGGGGCATCCAGCGCCAGCCGATTGCATGTACACACCGATCGCCCGGACCGGCTCTTCGACGCACTCCAGGATCATGGGACCATCACCTTTCAAAAAGCCGATGATATGCTGCGCCAAAGCCAGGCGATCTACCAGCGTCGCAGTCGGATTGCCCTGGTTACGGATTCGGCCTGTGACTTGTCTGCCGAGTTGATCGACCACCACCAGATCCACATGCTGCCCATCAACCTGTTCTTTGGGGAAAATCATTATCTGGACAAAATCACCATACGTCCCGAACAATTTTATCGACGCCTGGACCAAAGCGTCGATTACCCGACGACCGCCCAGGTCAACGAGATGGCTTTCAAGCACCTCTATACCCAACTGGCGTCCCACTACGATGCCATCATTGCCGTGCATCTGACCGCCAAGTTCAGCGGCACCGCTTTCAGCAGCCGTAAGGCGGCCGAAGCGGTCAGCCAGTCCAGCGGTACGCCCATCAGCGTGCTGGATTCTAAAACAGTTTCAGGGGCTCTGGGATTGATCGTGCTGCGTATCGCCCAGGCCATCGACGCAGGAGAGCGCTACGAATCGATTGTCGCCCAGGCGGCCGACTGGATCGACCGGGCGCGCATTTTGGTCAGTGTGAGGACCTTGAAATACATGGTGCGGGGTGGCCGGGTCTCCCCCCTGAAGGGATTGGTTGCCAGGCTGCTCAATCTCAATCCGATCGTATCCATGAATCCCGACGGCACATCCACCATCTTCGGCAAAACCTTCAGCCAGCGTTCAAACATGCGCAAGGTCATCGGCCATGTCGAGCAGATCTGTGAGCAGCGGACAATTTGGAACAGCATCGTATTGCATGCCAACAACCCGTCGGCCGCCGACTGGTACACCCGTCGGATGGCGGCGACGTGCGGCAGGGAACCGGTCTGCGTGGTTAACATCTCCCCGGTAATCGGCGCCAGCGCCGGTCTGGGGGCCGCCGCCGTGGCCTTCATGGCCGAATGACAGCTGGCCAACGGGTAGACGCAATACCATCCATCTTACGCCCCCAAGGATGCCGCTGAGAATCGAGTAGAGGGAGGCCTCACGGCCTTACCCTCTCACACCACCGGTCATACGTGCTCCGTACCTGGCGGTTTCTTTTAGTGGTGTAATACACAACTACCTGTTGGAACCATTGGGTCAGCATGGCCTCGTTGGCCGTTGGAGTTCCGGACATTCGAAGCCATCCCTTGCCGGATGCGGCCAGCCAGATCCTGGCGTTGACATCCACCACCATGTAATATATTACATCCAATATATTGAAACGGCGCTATCCGATTGCCGCCGATGCAACCGCAACCCATTGGAATCCGATCTATATCGGCCGCCACCCGGCAATCCTTTGATTGGGGATATGCCATGCCCATCCCGACCAATACCAAGCCTTTCAACCGCTCGTTCATGCGGGAAGAGGTCTACAATACGCTGCTTTCCTGGATCATGAACGGTACTCTGCGTCCCGGCGAAAAGCTTTTGGACAAGGAACTGGCCGAGAATATGGGCGTCAGCCGCACCCCGGTCCGCGAGGCCCTTCGGCGACTGGAAGACAAGGACCTGGTGGAATCGGCGGCCAACCGGTGGACTCGCGTTTCAGAAATTTCCATCAAAGAGCCGGAGATGATCTACCCCTTGATCTGGTCCATCGAAGGGCTGGCGGTTTCTCTGGCCATCAACCATTTCAGAGAACAGGATTTCCAAAAGATGAGACGGGCCAACCGAACCCTGGCTGCTGCATTGGACCATGCGGACCCGATCGAAGCTTCCCTGGCCGATATCCAGTTCCACGATGTTTACATCCAACGGGCCGGCAACCCGCACATCGCTGCCATCCTCAGCGATTTGAAAATTAAGTGCCGCCGGGTGGAAGTGACCTATTTCGACGGGTCCGCCTGCTCCAAGCAGTCTCTGACAGAACACGAAGGCATCC
>JAAUYD010012373.1_pt1 | contig 18964 bp, 14 predicted proteins | sample 7278101 | NCBI WGS metagenome assembly JAAUYD01 (sample SAMN14350128, study PRJNA611818) | marine sediment metagenome | isolation source: surface marine sediment (0.6m) | place: French Polynesia: Moorea | collected 2018-08
ATCTTAAAGCATATGGAAGAAAAAGCTCATAAATTACTGGATTTTCTGAAAGCCATTGAGCCTTTGAAATATGTAACCCGCCATTCATGGTGCTCCAATGGAAGGCAAGAAACGGTTGCTGAACATTCATGGCGGATGGCCACAATGGCAATTCTGATTGATGATGAATTTCCTGATTTAAATATGAAGAAAGTCATCGAAATGTGTTTGATTCATGATCTTGGCGAAATAGATGGTGACATTCCAGCCTTTGAGAAAACAGAAGATCATGACAGTCATGAAGTTTCTCAATTGAAAAAGCTTACCCAAAATCTATCTTCCAATCTGGGATTTAAAATCACTTCTTTACATAACGAATTTAATACGTGCGAGACACCTGAAGCAAAACTTGCCAATGCATTAGACAAGCTAGAGGCCGTGATCCAACATAATGACGCTGATATTTCAACTTGGCATAAGATTGAATATGAGCTGAATTTGACTTACGGAAACAGCCATACGGACTACCATCCCTTTCTAAAGATTTTGAGGAGATTGGTTAAGCAAACGACCAAAGATAAAATTGAATTAGAAATGAAAAACAGGATCTAACAAGGTGAATTCAGCCTACGGAAAAAGCCGCTCAGGAGATCAGCAGCGTTATATGCTGTTAGTTCCCCAACGAGTTATTAATTTCCACTTGGCCTTTTCGTCAAATTTATCGGAATTTATTACTCGGGTTGAACTTTTGTAAATCCCCAATTTTATGTTTAGCGAAAACAGTATTACAAGCGTGATCAGCAATGCCAGGAGTATATACATTTAAATCATTTGCAGAATTTGTCAGGGTTACTAATATTGAATGTACTATTTTACTGTGTGGATATGATATTTGATTAAACGGATATAGTGAATAATGTCTTGATGTTTTTCATTGTGATTTACCTTTAAACTTAACGATTTTAAGCCAATGGACTTTAAATTTGAAAGATCACTTGACCAATTAGGTGTGAAGATTCTCAATGAACTTCAAATGAATGCGCGAATCTCATTTAGTGAGATCGGCAGACGGGTTGGGCTCTCTTCGCCAGCTGTGGCGGAGAGAGTCAAAAAAATGGAGGAATTTGGTATAATTTGCGGTTATCATGCAAATGTCGACCATGAAAAAATTGGGCTTCCAGTTTTAGCTTTCATTTTTCTGACAACAAAGTCGGAAAAATATAACAAAGTATATGATTACGCAGAAAATACTCAAGAAATTTACGAATGCCATTGTATCAGTGGGAGTGAATCTTTTATTCTAAGAGTGCTATCAGATTCATTATCCCAGCTAGATGCCTTAGTTGATGAATTGAGTGAATTTGGTGAGACGAAGACATCCATTGTCCTATCATCTCCAGTAAAAAAGGCTACACTTGGCATTTAACAGGACGCTTCCGGTCTGACGCGCCATACAAGCCGCGCGCTGCTGAAGCGCGGGAGCTATGCACCAGGGCTGAAGAGCAAGCAAATATGGCAAAAAGATATTTTGAGGATATTAGCGACGGTGAGCATCTCCATTGTCAAAAACTTGCTCTTACCCAAAGGGGAATCATCGAATTCGCCAGAAAATTTGATCCGCAGCCATTTCATACTGATGAGATCGCAGCAAAGGAATCAATTTTTGGAAGTCTTGTCGCCTCGTCGCTTCACACCATTTCCGCCTGTACTCGCAATGTTGTAGAAGCGCAGGGGGATGTGGCAATTTTAAGTGGGGTTGGAATGTATGAGGCGAAAATGTTTAATCCAGTAAGACCAAAAGACGTCCTTTCTATCGAAGCTTGGTGGACCGATCTAAGACGATCTCAAAGTAAACCGGAATTAGGATTCGCTGGGATTAAATGCAAAGTTACAAATCAGAAAGGTGAACCTGTAATTGAGTACGGTTATCGATATATTATTGCTTGCCGAAACTCGTTTTAATCAGAGATCACAGAATTTCGCATAACATGGGGTTTCACAAGGGACCGCTCGTACGTTGCGGCCTGTGAACTCCAGCGCGGGCCAACTTATTGGAAGAACTATCATGAAAGCAATTGTATATGAAAAATATGGTTCTCCTGATGTCCTTGAATTAAAGGAGGTAGAAAAACCTGCTCCCAAAGACAATGAAGTCTTGATAGAAGTTCATGCCGCCTCAATAAATTCATGGGACTGGGATCTGTTAGCGGGCAGGCCGTTAGAGTACCGTCTGTTTTTTGGGCTTCTAAAATCAAAACACAAGATACTTGGCTGTGACATAGCTGGTAGAATAGCAGCGGTTGGAAGTAATGTAGAACAGTTTCACCCGGGCGACGATGTATTCGGAGACCTAAGCGATGGTTCTTGGGGAGGTTTCGCCGACTATGTATGTGCTCGAGAAAACGAATTAACGTTGAAACCGACTGCCATGTCATTCGAAGAAGCAGCGGCCACACCCCAAGCAGGAATCCTCGCTCTTCAGGGACTTTGCGATAAAAGAGAGATTAAGCCGGGACAAAGAATTTTGATTAACGGCGCTGGTGGAGGTGTGGGTACATTTGCAATTCAGATCGCCAAATCATTTGGAGCTGAGGTAACCGGCGTGGACAACACAGGTAAACTGGACCTGTTGAGCTCTCTTGGGGCAGATCATGTTATTGATTACACTCGAGATGATTTTACCAAAAATGGGAAGTGTTATGATCTAATTCTTGATGTTAAAACTGATCGTTCCATTTTTGATTATAGGCGTGCATTAAGTTCTGACGGAATTTATGTCACGGTTGGAGGTAAATCTGCTCGAATCTTACAACTCGCGATCCTTGGACCATTGATTTCCATGACCGGAAATAAGAAACTTGCTTTAATAATGCATAAACCAAACAAAAATATAAACATTCTTAACAAACTTTTTGAAACCGGCAAATTATTGCCTGTTGTAGATAGATGTTTTCCGTTAAGTGAGACTGCTGACGCTTTCCGTTATTACAGAGAAGGACATTTCAAAGGAAAAGTAGTAATAACTATTTAACATAATGACAAAACCCAACAAGACGCTACACAAGGATTTCCAGCACTGACGTGCTGTCAACCTGTGAGTATAGACGTTCGGAGCAAAGGATAACACATGTCGAAACCAATCATGACAGTTGTCGGCTTTGGACCTATGGGGAGGCGCTTCACGCGCCTCTTTTCATCTGACTTTAACGTACGTGTGTCATCCTCGCGTGACGTCGGTGAGGAAGTCGCAAAAATTGGGGCTACCGTAATCCCAGATCGTAGCTACGCCCTTAGCTCCTGTGATTACATTTTCCTATCAGTGCCGTTGACGGCTTTGCCAGAGCTAATTGATGATGTGAATACCTACTCCAAGGAAGATGCTGTGATAATTGATTGTTGCTCTGCTCGAGTTCCCGCAGAGCAGTTACTCTCTCGCCTGAATCGGCAACATTTCGGAATGCACGACATTAAGAAGGATGAGTACTGTATCACAGGTGAGATCAATGAAGAGATGACCCAGTTCTTTCACCGTTGGGGTATTCGTATAAACTGCATGACTCCAGAGGAGCATGATCAGATCAATGCAATTATCGGCATTGGTCATTTCGTGGGTTTATCCCTCGAGCATTTCTTAAGCGTTGATGAAAAGGATATTCTGGGAGCTATAGGCTCCGGCTCTAAGATGATGGCCTTTGTCAGCCACTTTGTCGGAAATAGTCCCACAACATGGCGCGAGACTCAGGTGGATAACCAATTCACGAAAGAGCGGAGAGCTAAACTTATCAAAGCTTTAATTCAGTATCACGAATCCCTGTCCAAAGGCGAATATCCGTTTGTACATTGCTCCGAAAAATTGCGATGAGCAGACCGAGTGAGGAAAGCGGTTTATCCTAACGATTTTTTTCCCGTTTTTTACAGTGATGTTAGGATAAGTAATTAGTGCTCCAACTTTGGCTTTCTGCCGCTAGTTTCAGACGCTAAATACATAGATTCTTAATTTGTTGTTACGTAAATACTAGAGGAATGGATTCTGTTTAAATGGAATATCAGACAAAGATTAGCGGGATCTTTTCGCCGACGGCGAAATACCTTAAAGCCGAAGGCATTTATATCTGAATAATCCTGTCAATCCTGTCCAAAATAATATAAAATCGAATCCATTCCATACTCAATTCCTTCAAGGAAAAACATAACTGCCAATATGTCACTGTAACTGCGAATTAGAGTACTAAGGTGGCCTGCAGCTTATCCTGGGCCGATGGGTATCCAGCAAAATCAAGAAATGAAAAAAAGCGCGAAAAATTCGGATGTATAAAATTCCTGCAACACTCTATCGAACCGAAGAAACAATAAAGCGGAGCAAATTTATTGCGACAGTGGCACATGCATCGACAACAGAAGATGCGAAGGTATTTATTTCTGCTATTAAAAGCGAATTTCAAGATGCGTCTCACAATTGCTGGGCATATGTTGCAGGTCCTCCTGGGGATACTGCCCGGGTTGGAATGAGCGATGATGGAGAACCGCACGGAACAGCAGGAAAACCAATACTTTCAGTTCTTTTACACTCTCAAATTGGAGAAATAGTTGCGGTTGTTACAAGGTATTTCGGAGGCACAAAACTTGGTACAGGAGGACTTGTAAGAGCATATTCCAGTTCTGTCAAAAACGCCATTGCGGGCCTATCAATAACAGAGAAAAAGGATGTTCTTTCCTTAACAGTTACTTTTGATTATTCAAAACTTTCTGCTGCTAAGTTGTTGATTGGATCTTTCAATTGTGAAATTATTGAGGAAAATTATGAAACTAAAGTCTCTTTAAAAATTGAAATCCCTAAAGCCAATATAGACAGTTTTACTCGTGCGATTACAGATTTGGCGAGAGGAGAGATACTCATTACAAACTAAATTCGTGATACAAATAAGATAGATTTAGTTAATCATCAATTGAATGCAACGCACTATGGCAACCCATGAGCTTACAATCAGATTATAGATAGGTTGTTTTGGATATAAAAATGATGTCCGTGCTGTTTTCACCAACATTAACAATAGGAGATGTAATACATTATCATGATTGAGAGCATTAAAGCGAGTCTCATAGAAGCGCAAAATGCCCTGGCAGAGCTTCTTGCGGATGAGTCGACATTATTGAAAATAGAATCGGCGGCTGAAATACTAATTAAAACATTCGAGAATGGACGGCGGGTGTTTTCCTGTGGTAACGGAGGCTCCATGTGCGATGCGATGCATTTTGCCGAAGAGCTTACGGGCCGGTATCGAGAGAACCGCAAAGCTTATCCGGCTATTGCCATCAGTGATCCAAGCCATTTAACCTGTGTGGCCAATGATTTCGGATATGATTGTGTATTTTCGCGTTATCTTGAGGGGCACGGCATCGAGGGGGACAGCCTGATCGCAATTAGTACCAGTGGAAAGAGTCAAACGATATTAAATGCGGCCGACATGGCTAAATCGTCCGGAATAAACGTTATTGCTTTAACCGGCAGGGAAAACTCCGAATTGGAAAATTTGTCCGAGGTCTGTATTTGTACACCGGGCGGTCAATACGCAGACCGCACCCAAGAATTACATATCAAAGTCCTTCATATTCTAATAGAGATGATCGAAAGGCATTTTCATCCGGAAACCTATGAAGGAGAAGAATAACGTCCTAAGGCACCTGATAGGTTAAGACCTGCGGTTTTTGTTGCCAGGTGATTGCAGGCCATAACGCCTGGAATTTGGGCTCCGATGTCGTCCGTTATCTGTTTCCACACTCCCCATTCGACCTTCGAATTCATTTTTCTATTCCCCCAAATAAGCCTTCTTAACCTGCTCGTTTTCAAGCAGGGCCGATGCGTTATCGGCTAATACGATGCGGCCGGTTTCCATAACGTATCCAGTACCCGAAATGGTCAAGGCCATATGGGCGTTCTGTTCGACCAGAAAGATGGTGACGCCGCTTTTATTTATTTCCAAAATAGTTTCAAATATTTTTTCCACCAGCTTGGGCGCCAGACCCAGGGACGGTTCATCGAGCAGCAGCAATTCTGGTTTGGACATCAAGGCGCGACCGATGGCCAGCATTTGCTGCTCCCCACCACTCAAGGTACCACCCAGTTGATTCCTCCGGTCTTTTAAAACTGGAAAGAGATCGAATACGCCATGAAGATCATTGGCCACTTCGGATTTATCCTTGCGTAAAAAAGCCCCCATTTCCAGGTTTTCCAGGGTACTCATTTTGGGGAAGATCTGGCGTCCTTCCGGAGACTGCGAGACACCTCTGGAAGCCACCTGCTCGGGCCTCAGCTGGTGAATCGACTCGCCCTTGAATTGAATTTCTCCCTTCGCAGCCCGCTCGACGCCAAAAATCGTCATCAATGTCGTTGATTTTCCAGCGCCATTGGCTCCGATCAGGCAGGCAATTTCACCCGGAAGGATGGCGCAGGAAACTCCCTTCAGAGCATGGATGTTACCATAATATGTATGAACATTGGTCAGTTCTAAAATTGGTTGTGGGTTTGGCATCTAATTAATCCGTGGGTTTTTTCTCATTTGTCTCATGCAACTCGCGTCTGCGACGTGACGCCGGAATCAGTCCCTCGGGTTTTATGATCATCATGATGGTCATAATTGCCCCAAAGGCCAGCATACGGTAGTTTTCCAGTTCCCGGAAGAGTTCCGGCGCAGCGATCAGAACAAAGCCGGCGATGATGATGCCGGGGATGGAGCCGACGCCGCCCAGGACAACGATACACAGGACAATGCATGATTCCATGAACAAAAAGAAATTAGGGTTGGTGTAACTTAACTTGGCTGCAAAAAAGGCGCCTGCCACCGAGGCAAACGCGGCACCCAGGGCATAAGCCAGCAGTTTAATCCAGGTGGTCGGAACCCCAGACAATTCCGCCGCTACCTCGTCTTCGCGAATGGCGATCCAGGCGCGGCCGATACGAGAATTGTCCAACCGGCGAACCCCAATGATGGTAAGAATGGCAATTACCAGAATGAGATAATACAACGCCGGCAAGGATTTTAGATAGTAGGTCAACCAGGTGAATCCGCCCTCGTCGAAACCGGGATAGTAGACTACCGGTCGCTTCATGCCAAAAAGACCGTTAGGGCCGGCCGTGAGGGAATCCCAGTTGTTTAGAACCAGGCGAACAATTTCACCGAATCCAAGGGTAACAATGGCCAGGTAGTCACCTCGCATTTTCAACGTCGGATAGCCGATGATACAGCCGGCAATCATACCCAAAACCACACCGATCGGAAGGGCGGACCAAAATGATAATCCAAAGGTCAGATTCAGCAGGGAATAAGTATAGGCCCCAACTGCATAAAAGGCGATATAGCCCAAATCGAGCAGGCCGCAAAGGCCCACCACGATGTTCAAGCCTAGACCGAGGCAGACATAAATCAGACAGGTGATAGCCACATCGATCATATAGCGGTTGGCCAACAAGGGATAAATAAAGGCGAGCGCAAGCAATCCGCCCAGCCAGTATATCTTGGGGAATTGATTGATCTGTTCACCCAAACGCTCGGTAAAAGGGGTTTTCTGGGGTTCTTGCGGCTTGCGGCCGCTGCGAATCATTTTTACGATAAAATTGATAACCAGAATGGCGACAAACACCCCCAGGGTCTTAAATACCCGGCCGGGTTCGAAGGAAGTGGTTTTGAAACCGAGCATGGGAATCAGCAGGATGGCCAGAAAAAATGTATATACTACCAGTTTTTTGAGTTCTTGCCGTACCATTAGACGCGCACCTCCGCGGTTCCTTCACCGAGCAGACCACTTGGCTTGAGATACAAAACGAGGATTAGAACGGTAAACGTCGTTACATCTTTCCAGGCACTTGGGAGAAACGCCGCCCACATCACCTCGATGCCGCCGATGATCAGACCGCCGATCATGGCACCGGGAATGGAGCCAATACCGCCTAAAATTGCGGCCGCAAAGGCCTTGATCATAAAAATAAACCCCATGTCAAATCGAACGGCCCCATAGTAGAGGCCCACCATCACTCCAGCGGCGGCTCCCAGGGCCGGCCCGATCATAAAGGTGATGCGAATGGTTAAATCAATGTCGATGCCTAATATGCGGGCCATGGTTTTATTTTGGGCGGTTGCGCGCATGGCCTTGCCCAGACGGGTGCGTCGCACGAACATCTGCAGTCCAAGCATCAGAGCGACGGCCAGTAAAATGATGAAAATCTGGCCATTGGTAATTCTGGCGCCCAAGATTTCAAACCCCTCGACACCGAAAACCTGGGGATAAGCCCGATCGGATACGCCCTGGCTGAGCATCATTCCGTTGGACAAAAAGATCGACATGCCCAGAGCGCTTAACAGCGCAGCCAGACGGGAGGAACCGCGCAGGGGCCTATAGGCCACATGCTCAACAGCGACGCCCAGGACAGCCACATAGGCCATGGCCATGGCAAACACGATGATCAGGGTAAGGACAAAATGGGTTTCCACCCACCCGATTTGCTGCAAAGCGGTTAAAACGATGACACCGATAAAGGCGCCGGCGGTAAACAACTCACCATGGGCGAAATTGATTAATTCAATAATGCCGTAAACCATGGTGTAGCCCAGAGCGATCAGGGCGTAGATGCTGCCAAGGAAAAGGGCATTGACAAATTGCTGTAACAAGAATGCGGACAGATCCATAAGATGGAAAATCCTTTGTTAAGGTCAGATGACAGGTGTCAGAGGTTAGATGATGAATATTAGAAGACAGACATTGGAATTCTTCCGCCGTCTGTCCTCTGTTTTCTGACCTCTGAGTTGTGTTTAATTCTACAGGTCTTTACCGGTCAACGGATCCCAATACGGTACAAACTCGTTGTCCTTGACGATCCAGACAATGTGGGCCAGTTTGCGGTCGCCGTGCTCATCAAACTTGATGTCGCCGGTCACACCCGGCCAGGTGTTGCCGCGCAGGGTCTTTTGCAAGGGATCCGCTTTGGTCGTACCGGCCTTGTCTACCGCCGCCAGGGCCATCATGGCTGCATCGTAGGCGTAGTAGGCATAGGAGCCGACAGCGTCGGCCTTCCACATCGCCTTGTAGGTTTTGACGAACTGTTCTCTTTCCGGTGTGTCTGGGGCCTTGGCAAAGGTCAGATAAACCCCTTCAGCTGCCGGTCCGCCAACCTCCAAAAATTTCGGATGGTAAACCGCATCCTCGGAAAGGAAGGCGGATTCGAGACCAAGCTTGCGAACTTGCTGGATCATTTTAGAGCCTTCGGGCTGATAAACGCTCATGTATATGGCGTCCGGGTTGATTCTCTTCAGTTTGGTCAACACCGCCGTGAAATCGCTGTCGCCCGGGGTGATGTGTTCATGGGCAACGATCTTAACCTTGTCATTTTCTTTGGCGAACTTTTTGATATTGGCGGTCAAGCCGGCTGTGTAGGTCTGCTTGTCGTCGATTAAGGCCAGGGTTTTAACCTTTAGTTTGTTTTCCAAAAACTGAACCGTAGACCAGGCCTGAACGTCATCTCTGGGGGGCATCCGAAAGAAATACTTGTAGCCCTTGGCGGTCAGACGCTCATTGGTGGAAGCCGGGGTGATCTGGACAATTTCAGCATCCATCAGCGGAATCTGAGCCGGTTCGGTGGCCGAAGAGCAATAGGCACCGATGACCACATTCACGCCGCTGTTAATATGTTTATTTGCGGCCATAGTGGCTTTGCCACCGTCGCAGGCACTGTCACCAGCCATCACCTCGACCTTGTCATACCCTTTTACGGGCCCGAATACGGAGACGGCCGTTTTAACTCCCTGAAGAATGTCGGTGCCGTCCTGGGCATAAGGACCGGTCAGGGGGCTCAAGGTTCCGATTTTTAGTGTTTTGGCAAGAACCAAACCATGAAATCCGAGGACCAGGGTCAAACACAGAACTAAAATTCCAACTTTTTTCATAATGCTACCTCCTTACGCTATAGTTTTGATTTTGAACGTCCAGACAATATACCCAGGATATCTCTACTATCTGGGTATTACAAAGAAAATCCGAAATTCGAATATCGATCATTGTATTGAATTAGGCGAAACAAATCCGAATGACAAAAATTTCTTAATGATCAAATCGAAACTTAGCAAATCCGGTTTCTTTTGGTTAGAATTTTAATCATTTGAATTTTGATATTGTTTCGAATTTTCGATTTCTTTATTCGGATTTACTAAAACCCTTTCCAATTTGTATGAATGAGATCAGTTACAACGAACGAATAATAATTTACCAAGCAGATCTTAAATTCTATGTCTTCGCCCCCGTTCCCAGGTAGGCTTCGATCACCGTTTCGTTTTGTTGAATTTCCTGGGGTGTCCCTTCCGCTATTTTTTGACCGTAATCCAGCACTGTTACCATTTCCGAAATTCCCATTACCAGGCGCATGTCATGTTCGACCAGGAAGATAGTCAGCCCACTATCCCTCAGTTTGAGGATCAATTCCATCAACTCGGCAGTCTCTTTGGGATTCATGCCGGCCGCCGGTTCATCTAAAAGTAATATTTCGGGTCGGGTAGCCAGAGCCCGGGCAATTTCCAACCGCCGCTGCTCGCCATAAGGTAGACTGGAGGCATAATCGTTCAGATGCTCATTTAGCCCGATAAATTCCAAAATCTCGAAGGCTTTTTCGCTAATACGAAGTTCTTCCTGTTTCTCATACCGGGTTTTTAGCAAGGCCCTGACTGGACCGCTTCGGGTTCGGCAGTGCATGCCGACCTGGACATTTTCCAGAACCGTCATTGATTTAAACAGTCTAATGTTCTGAAAGGTTCTCGCGATGCCGTGGGCGATGATGCGGTTGCTTCTCAAATTGTTCAGTTTATGGCCTTTATAGGTGATGGCACCCTCGGTAGGTGGATAAACACCTGTAATCATGTTGAAAACAGTTGTCTTACCCGCACCGTTGGGACCTATTAGACTTAAAATTTTCCCCTCCGGTACCTTTAAATTCAGGTTTTCCACCGCCAGCAAACCGCCAAATCGTTTTGACACCTTTTCAATGATCAGCTCAGCCATAACAAATGAAATTTAGATACTTCTCTTATGGTTATTTTTCGGATTCCCAGTTAGTTTCGGGCATCGGCAATAAGACGGCTATATAACCATTTTGGGCACTGTATGTCAATATGCTTTCTGAATTCGATTTAATATTTTTGGATTATACAATAAATGCCGACTGCTTAATCCAAAAATTATATTCATATTCATTAGAAACAGTCATCAGCCTGCTTTTCGTTCATGCTAGAACCGAAGATATGATATCATAAACCTTTTTACCTTTTAGAATCGTTTCTAATGTTAAAAAAACCTTGAACAAACCGTAGTGTCAGCCTTGTGGTGTCGTATTTTCATTTGCGTGGTCTATGCCGACAATTTGTTGTGCACTTGGCTGACCGATCATATTTATGTGGCGCTCACTGGCTTTACTTATGTGGCGACCTCGATTACGGTTTCAATTCGTGGCAACAGGCACAAGGTTAAAACCAAAGTGTCCGGCTTTTGTTTTAATTCGATTACAGGGGTAGCCACGTCCCAATTCCCATTTCTTTGGCCTTTTGATACAACAGGGGTGCAACCGCCATATCATTCAGGGCCAACCCCAGGTTGGCGGCCATGGTGCGTTCTTCAGGAGACTGGCGACCCGGCTTCCGGTTGGTGGCCAGTTCTCCCAGGTCGGCATGCACATCTGGTATTTCTTTGAAATAACCTGCCTGCCGGGCCATTTGAAATTGATGGGTATCATCCGTGCAAAACTTGGTCACTTCCTGCATCGCCGCCGGCTGCCAGTAAGCATCATAATCCACCAGAGACGCAAAGGCACCAGCATCCAGCCATCCGGCTTGGATGGTTGCATGAGGCGTTTTGGTCATGAGGCCTGCTGTGACGACAATATCACAGCCGGATACCGCCTCCCGCGGTGTTTTCACAGGGACCACTTCCAAATCAAATGAATTGCTGATATCACTGACAAAATTTGACTGGGCCTGCGGGTTGACATCATAGGCTATTATCTTTTTCAGCGGAAATATAACCTTCATTGCTTCCACATGGCTGCGTCCCTGAATGCCGCAGCCCAGCATTCCCATTGCACTGGACTCCGGTCGGGCAAGGTGGCGAGCGGAAATAGCGCTGGCGGCACCGGTACGCTTGGCGGTGATCCACACGCAGTCCATCACGGCAAGGGGCAACCCGGTATGCACGTCGTTGAAAATCAGAAGTCCGGAAATATAGGGCAGTCCTTTTTCAGGATTATTGGGAAAACCGCTGACCCATTTGATGCCGGCAGACTCCAAATCCGGGATACTGGCTGGCATGGCGTGAATGAAATTATCACCACCACCAGGATGAATGCCCGGCTTGGGGGGCATCTCGGTTTTGCCTTCCCCTTTTACACGAAACATCTTTTCCATAGATTCGATTATTTCGGCCATGGTTAGGCCTACCCTGGTCACATCGTCATATGATAAATACAGCAGTTGTTGGGCTTTGGTTTGCATAATGCCTCCTAAGTTATTTAGAATGGTGAGCGTATCAACAATTAGCCGGAATCTTTCATTATTGCACTCTTAATTTTTGCGGGGGTCATCGGAAGCTCGTACAGACGAACGCCGATAGCGTCGTAAACAGCATTGGCGATCACAGCTCCCATGGGTGTGATCGCCGGTTCCCCGCACCCCTGGGGCGGCATAGCCGGGTTGTCTACTATTACCGTCTCAATTTTTGGCAGCCACGAAAACCGGGGCAGCTCATAGGTGTCAAAGTTTTCATCGAGGATTTTTCCACCTCTGAAACGAATCTTTTCGCTCAAAACATAACCCAGTCCCATGGTGATGCAGCCTTCGATCTGTAACCTGACGCCGTCAGGGTTGATCACCTCACCCGTATCCTGCGCGCAAACAACCCTTTGTACGCGAATCTCCCCTGACTTTTTATCTACTTTGACTTCGGCCATGGTAGTGACATAGGTTCCTTTGTAATCCGTGCAGGCAATGCCGAATCCTCTCTTGGTGGGGGCCTTGGCGAACCGGTGTCCAAACCTATCGGCGGCGGCCTTCAGTACTTTGCGCATGCGTTTATCTGTTAAATGGTTAAGACGAAAAGTCAGTGGATCCATACCTCCAGCTGCGGCCATCACGTCGATCTGGGATTCCATGGCAAAAACATTGGTGTTGCTGCCGGGACCTCGCCAGGCGCCGACCTGAAAAGGATGCGTCTGGCTGCCGCCACCCATCCAACCGCCGCGGGCTGCAACCCTTTGGTGGGGAATGTCATAAAAAGGTCTGGAGCTTCTTGTTCCAGCAAAATAGTTGTCATAATCCCAATAAGCAATGCGATGATCACGGTCCAGGCCGGATCTTATTTTAATCACGGCGGCAGGGCGAAAGGTGTCATAAAAAAACTCCTCTTTGCGTGTCCAGGCCACCTGCACCGGTTTTCCCGCCAGCTTCGCCAGACGAGCAGCCTCGATGACCTGCTGATTGCGGGTTTTACCGCCGAAGCCGCCGCCCACAAAAGGCGTGATGATGCGCACATTCTGGGTTGGGAGCCCCAGCGTACGGGCCACCTCCTGCTGCGCCCAGAAAGGTGTCTGGGTGGAGGCCCAGACGGTCGCCTTTTGACCTTCGACCTGTACAACCGCCGTGTGAGGTTCCATGGGAGCATGGGCCACATAGTGATTCAGATAGGTGACTTCGAATTTTTGTGCGGCAAGGTTCCGTCCTGTGGCGATATTACCGCTTTGGGTTATAATTTCAGCTGGCGGTGCGGAATTAACCAAATGCTCGAATATATTGTCATGGTCAACCTTCGGTTGCGGCTGCTCCCACTCGACGTTAATCTTATCCAGGGCTTTTTGGGCCTCGTCCGGATATTTATGGAGAGTGGCTATCAGATCTCCGTCCCGAATGACGACAACACCCTTTGCATGTTTAGCTGGCTCCAGGTTGATGCTTCTCAGGACGGCGTCATGGGCCGGCGGGCGTAAAATTTTGGCATACAACATTCCGGGCAACTGGATGTCTCCCGAGTAGCGGGCTTCACCTGTCACCTTTTGGCGTGCGTCTGTACGGCCGGTTGCCTTGCCGGAAATAGTGTGCCGGGATGCAGGCAGAAGCGATGCGTCTAGTTTCACACGTCGTTCAATTGTTTTCCCACCGGTGAGTTGGACGTAGGTAACACTCCGGCTCGGATTTTTTGAATCGCTGACTTGCCCATCCTTAACCGTTAACTGCAAAGACGGCACATTCAATTTTTCAGCGGCCATTTGAATCAGAACCGCTCGTGCTTCGGCCGCTGCCTTTCGCAAGGTCGCTCCAAAATACGGTGTGCTCAGAGAGCCAAAAGTGCCCCGGTCATACGGGCACAATTGCGTATCACCCATCACCATGTCCACCGACGCCAGCGGTACAACCAGCTCGTCCGCCAGCATCTGGGCCAGAGAAGTGATCACCCCCTGGCCCATTTCGATCTTACCAGTAAAGCAGGTGACACGACCGTCTGCGCCGATTCTAAAATAGGCATTGAAATCCACCGGCTGTTGTGCCCAAGACGAAGGATCTCCCACAGATACGTATACAACAATACCTCCTCCCAACAAACCCACCCGCTTGAGAAATTCGCGGCGGGTGATTTGCGAAGATGGCTTCGCAACAGCCATGGACGGTCTGACATGTTTTTGGTTTTTCATCCCTGTCCTCCTTGCTGCATCTGTTTCGCTGCGGTTTGAACCGCCGTTACAATTCTGACATGCGACCCGCAGCGGCAAAGGTTGTCATCCATGGCTGCGATGATCTCATCTTGGGTCGGCTGGGGGTTTTGAGTCAAAAAATTATAGGCTTTCAAAATCATTCCGGATGTACAAAAACCACATTGCAGGGCGTCATGATCCATAAATGCTTGTTGGATTGGATGTAGGTGTTCATTTTGAGCAAGGCCTTCGATCGTGACGATCTCTGCGCCGCTGACATATTCGATGGGCGTTTGACAGGCAAGCACCGCCTCTCCGTTGACAAGCACCGTGCAGGCACCGCACAACCCCTCTCCGCAGCCGTATTTAGCCCCGGTCAAGCCCAGATCTGTGCGCAACACCCACAAGAGCATGCGTGCGGCATCGCTTTTCAGAGAGACAGATTTGCCGTTGAGTTTGAACTGAATGGTTGCCATGGTGTCGTCCTCCTTTTCGTCTGTCGAATCGGTCTGACAAATATGTCTTTGTCACAACCGATGTCATACATATACCGACCTTGGCTAGTAAATTTTATTTTTTAAATAGATCACTTCGGACTCGTTTTCGGGTTGGGGTGAAACACTGAATAGACAGCCGGAATCAGTACCAATGTAATCAACGTTGACCCGGTGAGCCCACCGACAACCGCCCGCGCCAGGGGGGCTTGAGCATCGGAGCCCTCGCCGATACCCAGAGCCAGGGGCAGGAGACCAAGGATCGTGGTCAGAGTCGTCATCAGAATCGGTCGCAATCGACGACGACCGGCCTCGGTTAGGGCATCTCGTGTGGGCATGCCGCCGCGAACCAGTCGACCGGCCTGGTCCACGAGCAGAATCGCATTGTTGACCACGATCCCCCCCAGCATGATGCAGCCGATGTACGACTGCACATTCAGGGTCGTTTTTGTAATAAACAACGTCACGAGCACACCGACCGCTGCCAACGGGACGGAAAACATGACGACCAGCGGATCCCGCAACGATTCGTATTGGCAGGCCAGCACCATATAGACGAGAACCAACGCCAGCACGAGTGAAATAATCAGTTCTCTGGATGCTTTTTGCTGTTCTTCGAAATTGCCGGCAACCATAAGATCATAACCGACGGGGCGCGGAATTTCATCCAACACTGCCTGCACCTCAGAGGCCACCGAACCCAGATCGCGTTCAGCGATGTTGGCGCGGACCGTCACCCTTCGTTGCTGGTCTTTGCGGTCGATCAGTACCGGGCCTCGGCCGGCTTCGGTGGTGACGAGATTGCGTAGCACCACCTTTTCATTAGATGCTGTTGTCAGTGTAAGATTGAGAATCTCGTTTAAGGAACGCTTCTCGGCATCTTTGAGCTGAACCAGAATGCGATAGGAATTGCCCCCGGCACGGTACTCACCGGCTTTGGAACCGGCTACCGCAGTTTGCAGGAGTTGGGTGACATCGCGTACACTCAGACCGAGATCGGCTACTTTGTCACGGTTCACGCGGATTTCCTGTTGGGGTGTGCCGGCTTCGAGACTGGTTTGAACGTCTGTAATCCCGGGTATATCCGCAATCAGCTTCGCAACGCTCGCGGCCAGGGTATCGAGGGTGGCAAGCGCGTAGCCCCGGATTTCAATGGTCAGCCCCTCGTCACCGCCTAGAAGTCGATCCAGTAAAAACTGACCCTGCGGTGCCCGCACCCGGATCTCCATGCCGGGGACCCTGCCGTCCAGACGGCGTCGCAGCTCTTTGGCAATTTCCACATTGGAGCGTTCGCGCTGGGCGGCTGGTTGCAAAGACATGCGTATTTCACCCTCTGAACCCGCGTCCGCCCGCCAGCCAGAGGCGCCGACACTGACCACCGAGGCCACCGCCTCGGGCACAGCCGGTTGAACGATCTGCTCCATGATATGGGTCTGCCGATCGACCAGCTCGAGGCGGGTACCGATTTCCATCTTCCCGCTGATACGAACCTCGCCTTCATCACTGGGGGGCAAAAATTCAGTGCCGATCAGGGGTAAGAGCAGCAGACTGGCACCGAGCACAGCAGCCGCCGCAAAGACGGTAACCAGGCGATGCTCCAAAATCCAGCGCAACAAATCCAGGTATGCGTTTTCGAGACCCGTAAAGATGGCAGTGGCGGCTGCGGCCCAGCGGTTTTTCCGAGATACCACCGTCTCAAGGGTCTGTTGGTGTGCCGTCAGAAGCCTGGACGCCAGCATGGGCACCAGGCTAAGCGCTACGACCAGAGAACAGATCAGGGCAAAGATGATCACGTAGGCCAGTTCTTTAAACAGGATGCCCGAGACCCCCCGCACGAAGACCAGGGGTAGAAAAATTACCAGCGTCGTGATGGTGCTGGCGATGATCGCCGGTCCAACTTCCCGGGTACCCTCCACCGAAGCCTTTTCAGGCACTTCGCCATTTTCACTGCGGCGGCGAAAGATATTTTCAAGCACGACGATGGAACTGTCTACCATCATGCCAACCCCCAAGGCCAGCCCGCCCAGAGTCATCAGGTTGAGGGTGAATCCCCCGAAGAAGATCAGGGCAAAAGTGGCTACTATTGAGATTGGGATCGACAGCGAAATTACGATCGTACTTCGGATGTTGCGCAGAAAGAACAGCAACACCACCACTGCCAGACCGCCCCCGTAAAGCACTGAGCGCGCAACATTGGCGATGGACCGCTCGATAAGATTGCCCTGGTTGATGACGGGAACCACCTTGATTTGGGGATAAGCCCGGTTGACCGCCTCAATTTCGGCCAGGATGCGTTTGGACACTTCGACTGTATTGGCATTGGCCTGTTTGCGAATCGCCACGCGCACGCCGCGCCCCCCGTTGACACGAACGATGCGCGTCAGCTTTTCATAAGTGTCTTTGACTTCGGCGATTTGGCCCAGGGTTATGACGGCACCGTCACGCCGGGTGATGACCGTGTCTCGAATCTGATCGAGGTTGCTAAATTCAGACGGTGCGCGCAGCGTGACTTCGTAACGACCCTGTTCGATTTTGCCCGTCGGAAGATCGAGGTTGGCATTGCGGATGGCTTCGAGCACCCGGTCCAGCGGCAGACCCACGGCCTTGATCCGATCAGGATCCAGTTCGATTCGTACCTCGCGGTTGAAGCCTCCCCAAACGTCCACCTGGGCAACACCCGGGATGCGAGCAAAGCGGTACCGGATCTGGACTTCAATCAATTCAGTGAGTTCTACGGGGTCGAGATTGCTGGAAATGCCCAACAAGACCACCGGAAAACTGGCGATATCGAATTTTCGAATGCGGGGTCGGACGATATCATCCGGCAATTCGTTGATCTCGTCTTCAAGTTTGCCCTGAACATCAATGGCCGCCGTGTCGATTGCCGTGCCCCACACGAAACTGACGCGAACCCGGCTACGGCCCTCTGAGGATGAGGAGGTTATTTCTTCTACCCCGGGAACCGTGGCCACAATCTCTTCAATGATCTGTGTTATCAGCCGCTCCATCACCTCGGGACTGGCGCCTTCGTAATCCGTGCGGATGCTGAGGGTCGGCAGTTCAATGTTGGGCAGCATATCAATTTGCAACCGGCTTAGCGAAACAGCTCCGAGGATGACCACGATCAGCGTTACCATCGTCGTGAAGATGGGGCGCTTGACGCTGAAATTCGATAGATTCATGCGGTATTCACCTTTGCTGGGATAGGACAGCGGCCTCGCTCTGCTCGTCTGGGATCGTGATCGAGGAGCCATCGTCTACCAGTTGCTGCCCCAAGGTTACGACCCAACCGGAAAGTCCCTCGCCTTTCACCTGCACTCGGTCGCCTTCACGGATTCCCGCTGCTACTTCGTACCAGGCCACCGATCGTCCATCCGCGCTGACAATGAAAACACCGTCTTGGTCATCACGTTTGGTCAACGCTTGTACCGGGACAATGGTGGCCACCGTCACCCGGTCCAGGACAACTGTGGCCTTGATGAACATACCGGGTTTGAGTCGATTCTGCGGATTTTCGATGATCATTTCGATCCGCGCCTGCCGGGTGGACTTGCGGAAGACGGGAGCAATGCGGTCGATGCGGCCCGAATAGTGTTCGCCCGGAAAGGCGTCCGTCGTCAGCGCAACAAGCTGGCCGGGTTCCAGGTTTGCATAATCTTTCTCGGTGACGAAAACCACACCGACGATGGGATCGAGTTCAACAATCAATAGCAGCGGTGCGTTGGCCGCCACTGTCTGGCCTTCGTCAACATAGCGTTCGGCGACAATCCGATTCTCGTCG
>JAAUYD010243034.1_pt1 | contig 18960 bp, 15 predicted proteins | sample 7278101 | NCBI WGS metagenome assembly JAAUYD01 (sample SAMN14350128, study PRJNA611818) | marine sediment metagenome | isolation source: surface marine sediment (0.6m) | place: French Polynesia: Moorea | collected 2018-08
ATATGAAGATATCTGCATCTTGGTACGAAAGAACAAACATGGTGTCTTGCTGGCAGATTATCTTGCAAGGCATAATGTGCCAATAATTTCATCTGAAGCCCTTTTACTGGCCAGCAATCCTGAAGTTCAGTTTTTGATTTCAATTTTGAAATTGCTCGATAACCCTTCGGAAGGCATTTTTAGGTTTGAGGTGCTTTCATATTTGTTCAACGAAAGTGAAGACAAACATGACCTTGTTGTTGAAAGACTGGATAGTTTGCCTGAATTTTTAAGGTCTGAATACGGCTACGACATCAACCAAGAAAATGGCCTTCCCGTCTTGGATATTTTGGAACGTGCCATTGGCTCCTTTAATCTTTCTGAAAAATGTGGTGCCCATGTAATTCACTTATTGGATGTCGCCCTGGAAGTAAGTGAAAAATCCGGAGTTGGGGTTCATGGGTTTTTAAACTATTGGGAGCTAAAAAAAGATAACTTGGCAATTTCAGCCCCGCAAAACCAGGATGCCGTTCAATTGATGACGATACATAAATCAAAAGGACTGGAATTTAAGTTTGTCATCTTCCCATTTGCGGACTCCAAAATAAACGATAGAACAAAATCAAAGAAACTCTGGGTGCCATTATCGAACGAAGAAGATTGGGGTTTTAAAAACACTTTAGTGACCTCATCAAAAGAACTCGAGCATTATTCCGAAGCCACTAAACAGAAATACGTCTCAGAAAATCACCTTTCTGAGCTAGATGATATCAATGTACTTTATGTGGCAATGACCAGAGCTGTCAGGGGCCTCTTTGTTATCACCAAAGAACAAAGTGGAGAAACCTACGGGAAATTATTTCAAAGTTATCTATCAGAGAAAAGTCTTTGGAGTTCAGATATCTCCTCTTTTAAATTTGGTCAGTTATTGCCGGAAGATAAAAAAACAGTCATCAAAACTCCAACTCAGCCCATACCTTATATATATACGAGTCCGGATACTGCTCCAAAAATTGCAATAGCCTCTCAGTCACTTTGGGAAACGGAAACCGATGAATCTAGAAAATGGGGAACCTTGCTACATGATGTTTTAGCTCAAATAAATTCCGCAAAGGATGTAGAAATTACTCTTGAACATTTCAGGAGAAGCGGAGACTTATCCGTAGAGAATATTGCCAGCGTAAGGACCATAGTAAAAGATATTATATCACATCTTGAACTATCTAAATTCTATAAAGAGAATTTGAAGAGCATGAATGAGATTGAGATTTTAAATAAAAATGGGGAATCATTTAGGCCTGACCGCTTGGTATTTGAAGGAAAGAAAGTGGCTCTCATCGATTACAAAACGGGAAAGCCCCACCCCAAACATGAGCAACAACTAAACAAGTATGGGGACCTTATTTCAGAACTCGATAGCAATCTGGTTGTCACTCATAAAATTTTAATTTACATTGGAAATAAAATTGAACCTGTTTTCATTTAAATCATGTACGGAAAAATCAAAGAACATTTACAAAAGGAATTAGAGACAGTAAAAGACGCTGGGCTTTTCAAGCGAGAGCGCATAATTACCTCTCCTCAAAATGCAGTTATAAAAATTTCGACAGGAGAGGAGGTCATTAACTTTTGCGCCAACAATTACTTGGGGCTGTCATCCCATCCTGAAGTAATACAGGCTGCAAAGGAAACTTTGGATTCTCACGGCTTTGGAATGTCTTCCGTTCGCTTCATCTGTGGAACTCAGGACATCCATAAAGAACTGGAACAAAAAATAGCGGATTTTTATGAAACCGAGGATACCATTCTCTACGCCGCCGCCTTCGATGCCAATGGCGGGGTCTTCGAACCTTTGCTGACCCAAGAAGACGCTATCATTTCCGACTCGCTGAACCATGCTTCAATTATTGACGGGGTTCGCCTTTGTAAGGCCAAACGTTATCGTTATGCCAATAATGACATGAACGACCTAGAGCAACGGCTTATTACGGCGAATAAGGATGGAGCACGTTTCAAAATCGTCGTAACCGATGGTGTGTTCTCTATGGACGGGCTCTTGGCACCATTGGATAAAATTTGCGACCTGGCCGAGAAATATGATGCTTTGGTAATGGTAGATGAGTGCCATGCTGCCGGGTTTATTGGTGCAACCGGAAGGGGAACTCCAGAAGAAAAGGGTGTGTTGAACAGAATTGATATTGTAACCGGCACATTAGGTAAGGCCCTCGGTGGGGCCATGGGGGGATATACCACCGGCAAAAAGGAAATCATAGAAATATTAAGGCAGCGGTCAAGACCTTATTTGTTTTCAAACTCACTCGCCCCCGCAATCGTAGGCGCTTCCATCAAAGTTTTTGACATGCTTAAGAACGATACGTCGTTAAGGGATAAGTTACAATGGAATACCGACTACTTTAAAAAAGGAATGAAAAAGGCAGGTTTTGATATTGTCGATGGCGACTCCGCCATTGTTCCTGTGATGTTGTACAATGCCCAACTATCCCAACAGATGGCCGACATGTTGCTGGAAGAAGGTATTTATGTCATTGGATTTTTCTACCCTGTTGTTCCCAAAGAAAAAGCCAGAATAAGGGTACAACTGTCCGCCGCGCATACCCAAGAACATTTGGACAAAGCAATAGCTGCATTTATTAAGGTTGGAAAAGCATTAAAAATCGTTTAACGGCCTATTTTTTCCCTTGAAATGCGTTAAAAAAAATAAACAATTGATTTTGTTAATAGTTCTTAACAACTTACATTTGCAGCTGATAAACACTTAAACTTAAAATTTTGAACATGAAACATCTAAGCAAATTTTTTGTTGTTGCCTTACTTGTATTGGGCTTTAACAACCTACAAGCGCAAGACGAAAATAATCCTTGGCAGGTGAGCTTTGGTGTAAACGCTATTGACGTTTATCCTACAAATGACAACTTGACCAGTACAAACTTACCATCCCACAATGTTGGTAATTTGTTTGACGAATATTTTAATGCGAACGATCACTGGAACATCATTCCTTCTGTTTCCTACATAGCAGTTTCAAGATACATAGGAGATGGATTTTCCGTTGGAGCTAGAGGTTCATTGAACAGAATTGAAAATCTTGGAGACCTTAACATTGATGACGTTTCACACTACGCCATTGATGGTACAATTAAATACAATATTCTAAAGAATACCAAATTAGACCCATTTGTTGAATTTGGTGGTGGTTATACTTGGGTTGATGAAGTAGGTGCTGGTACTGTAAATGGGGGTATAGGTCTAAACTATTGGTTTAGCGATAACGTTGGTGTAGTACTTCAAACTCAATATAAGCACGCTTTTGAAGATTACGGAGTTACCCATTTTCAACACTTAGCAGGTCTTAATATCAAGTTCGGAGGAACGGATACTGATGGTGATGGTATTTACGATAAAGACGATGCATGTCCAGAGGTTGCTGGATTGGAAGCTTTCAACGGTTGTCCTGATTCTGATGGTGACGGTATCGAAGATGGAAAGGATAGTTGCCCAGACCAAGCCGGTTCTAAAGAAATGAACGGTTGTCCTGATGCTGATGGCGATGGTATAGCCGATAAAGATGATGCATGTCCTAATGAAGCTGGTATTGCAGCCCTAGCTGGATGCCCTGATGCTGATGGTGACGGTGTTGCTGATGGCAATGACCAATGTCCAAACGAGGCAGGTCCCGCTGAAAACAACGGATGCCCATGGCCAGATTCTGATGGTGACAGTGTTTTGGATAAAGACGACCAATGCCCAGATGTAGCTGGTACCGTTGCAAACAATGGTTGTCCAGAAGTAACTGAAGAGGTTCAGAAGCAATTGAACGACTATGCAAGAACTATATTGTTCGATACTGGTAAATCTAGTATCAAAGCAGAATCTACTTCTGTAATGGTGGACATTATTCAAATTTTGAATGAATATCCAAACGCTAAATTTACTGTTGAAGGTCATACTGACAGCGTAGGTAGTGCAAAATTGAACCAAAGCCTTTCTGAGAAGCGAGCAAATTCTGTTAGGGATTTCTTGATTGACAAAGGTATTGGTGCGGATAGATTGACTGCCATAGGTTATGGAGAAGATAAGCCAATCGCTACCAATAACACAAGAGCTGGTAGAACTCAAAATAGAAGGGTTGAAATCAACCTTATCAAATAAGTTTAAGGAATTATCTTAATCAGAAAAAAGCCCCTGACCATTTAGTCAGGGGCTTTTTTATTATGAAAACTTTTCTTCAAGAAGTAATTGAACAAATCCATAAAGCGAATAACGGCTTTGAAAATTTGGTTTTTATATTGCCCAATAAACGGGCAGGACTCTTTTTGAAAAAGCATATTACAGCTCATATCAATAAACCTATTTTCAGTCCTGAAATTTATAGTATTGAAGAGTTAGTTGTTCAAATCTCCGAATTGGATAGTGCCTCTAACCTTGACCTTTTACTGGGGCTTTATGAGGCTTTCCTTCCATATTTGACTTCAGGAGAAGATGATTTCGCCTCCTTTATTACTTGGGGCAATACCCTCCTTTCTGATTTCAATGAAATCGATAGACATCTTGTATCACCTTCGAAATTATTCGATTATCTAACAGCAAATCAACGACTTAAACTTTGGGGAGCTGACAAAAAGGCCACACCTTTCATTTCTGAAACCTTAAAGTTTTGGAGTAAACTAAACATGGTATATATAAGCTTTCAAAAATACTTGCGAAGCCAAGAAATTGGCCATCAAGGCTTATTGTACAGAAAAGCGGTCGCTCATGTAGATGAATTCATTGTGAAAAATGATAAAAAAACCTTTCATTTCATTGGATTTAATGCTCTCAACAAGGCCGAGGAGCATATTTTTAATAGTTTTTCTAGAACCACAAAGTCCAGGTTTTGGTGGGATATCGACTCATATTTCCTAGAGGACAATATCCATGAAGCAGGATTTTTCATTAGAAACTATGTGAAAAAATGGCCTAATAACAGTATCCTTTCTGAAGCAAACAATACATTTTTAAGCGAGGAAAAGCGAATTAAAATTACCGGTATCCCGAAATCAATCTCACAGGCTAAGTTTTCTGCCATGACCTTAAATGATATGTTAGAAGACGAGAAAGGCAATGAAATAGCATTGGTTTTATCAGATGAGCGGCTTTTGGCGCCAATTGTAAACTCTCTACCTCAAAATGCCACTAAGGTAAATGTTACCATGGGTTTACCTCTTCAGAAGACTTCACTATATGACTTTTTTGACTCCTTATTCAATCTATACTTGAATAGAACAAAAAATGGATGGTTTTTCAAAGAGGTGAATAGAGTACTGTCGAATCCATGTTCTTACCAATTGACACACTCAAAAAATGGAAACATCTCCACATTGCTTAATCAGTACATCAAAGAAAACAATCTACTCTATATCAATCATGACATCCTTGATGTAGAGCCTTTTTCGACATCCCAATTTTTAAATCGACTATTTAGGGCAAATGATATTTCAGGGCAATCGTTTGTAATAATGTGTCTTGAGTTTATCAACGATTTGAAAGAGAAATATCAGGCATCCAGTAATCATTTTGAAGAGCACTCGTTGTATGGGTTTTTCCGTCTGTTCAACCAATTGGAAAGCTACATGAGCACTAAGCCCTATTTAAGCTCGTTAAAATCGATAAAATCGTTGTTCGATGAACTTGTCTCAACCGAACAAATAGACTTTAGAGGAGAACCGATGGGCGGGCTACAGATTATGGGGGTTCTTGAAAGTAGAAATCTTGATTTTGAATCTGTAATTATTACTTCAGTCAACGAAGGCATCCTCCCCGCAGGCAAAAATCAAAACTCGTTTATCCCTTTTGACATTAAAAAGGAATTTGGCCTGCCAACATATAAAGAAAAAGACGCTGTTTACGCTTATCATTTTTATAGACTTTTACAAAGAGCCAAAAACATACATATTTTATACAATACCGAACCGGATATTCTCCAAGGCAATGAAAAAAGTAGGTTTATCTCTCAGTTATTGACCGATACGAATATTGCCAAAAATATTGTACATGATATTGCTGTACCTGATATTACCATTGACGTAGCCCAACCCAAATCAATTCAAAAGACCCAAGCCCTGTCAAAACGTCTAAAGGAAATGGCCCAAAACGGTTTTTCACCTTCCTCATTGACCAATTATATAAGAAATCCTTATGGGTTTTATACCCAATCGGTCCTTGGGCTCTCTGAGGTCGAAGATGTCGAAGAAAATATTGCACATAATACTTTTGGAACAATTGTACACGATAGTTTAGAGGAGCTTTACGCCCCACTAATTGGGCAAAAAATCACACCCGAAAGTTTAAATCCCCTAAAGGAAAGGATTCATTCAATAACTCGGTCAAATTTTGAAAAGTACTTTCCGCCAAAGGACATCGAGAGAGGGCAAAATCTTATCGCATTTCACGTTGTCCAAAAATACATCTCAGGCTTTATTGACTTGGATTTTAAGCGCTCAAAAAAACATGAAATAGAGCTACTGGCGCTGGAAAAAAATCTTAGAATACCGATTTCGGTTCCCGGATATCCGCACCCTGTCTATTTAAAGGGAAAATTGGATAGACTGGAACGAATTGACGATAGTGTACAAATACTTGATTATAAGACGGGTAATGTTTCGCTATCGGAAGTGGAACTCATCAATATAGAAGAATGTACAACCAACGAGAAACGTTCTAAAGCATTTCAATTATTGTGTTACGCCCTTATGGAATCCTATGAAAGTGGTTTGGATAATCTTCTCGCAGGAATCGTTCCCATTAAAAAACTAAGTTCAGGTATTTTATTATTCGCTCAAAAGGAGGGCCCAAGAGGGCCCAAAGAGCATATAATCGACCGGGAACTGTTGGTGCAATTTAATGAACATCTCGCTGAATTGATTCTCGAAATCCTAAATCCTGAAATAGTGTTCAAGGAGAGGGAATCAACTTCCCTTTAAATCAGGTCTTGATGGCCTTACCTCTATTTTGCTGGGTAATGTTCTTGGGTGCATAGTAAGCAAGTCGACAACCAATTTTCCAATATCCTCAGGCTGAATTTTCCACGCATCTTTCTCCGAAGGTTCATTGTCATTAAAATAGGTGGCAACCGAGCCGGGCATAATCGTTGTTACCTTAATATCATACTTTCTGAGATCTAGCATTGCTGCTTGGGTAAAACCAACAACGCCAAACTTAGTGGCGTTATAACCAGCACCTTGGGCAAAAAAATTAGTGCCCGCTAAACTGGCCAAGGTCATATAGTATCCTTTAGATCTTTTCAATAAATCAACAGTGGCCTTCAGGGTATGAAACACGCCAGTTAAATTTGTGTCCACCATTTGATTCCAATGTTCCAAAGACATTTCATCAATAGGTGCAAAGTGCCCCACGCCAGCGTTCGCCAAGACAACATCCAATTGTCCCCATCTTGACACAATGGCCTTGACCGCTTCCATTTCATCGTCAATTTTGGAAACGTCGGAAACAATGGGCATTACTGCATCGCCTCCTTTTAAGACCGTCATCGCATCATCCAAGGATTTTTGGTTCCTACCACTAATCGCCACTTTCATTCCTTGCTGTAACAAGCTCTCAGCCACTCCAAGTCCAATTCCCTTGCTACCCCCGGTGATATAAGCAACCTTTCCTTTTAAGTCCATACTGTTAAAATAAAAAAGCACCGTTAGGTCGGTGCTTTAGTGGAGAATACCGGATTCGAACCGGTGGCCTCTTGCCTGCCAGGCAAGCGCTCTAGCCAACTGAGCTAATCCCCCGAAATAATGGGCAAAGGAAACACTTTTTAAAAAAGTTTCAAAATCAATCTTTCTTCACGCTCAAAACCAATACCGGAATCGGTGCATAGAACTCTGATTTTGGAATAGTGCTCTTTTCCCATAACTTTTTAAAGAACCCACGTTTTCTTCTAAAAACACAGAGCAAATCGGGTTGTTTTTCCTTAAAGTGCTCCAGTACGCCCAAATAGGTGGTTTGATTCTCTGAAATCGTCAAATTCCTGCTCAAATCCAGAAGGGCAGTATTGATTTTCAAGTCATCTTCAGAGTATCCTGGTGTTTTTACCAAAAGCAGGTTCACCATCGAGTTATACTTATCCACTATCGAAATCAAGGGGTGTAATACCTTGCTTCTTTTTAAGATTCCTGACTTGAAAGCCACCAAGATATTCTTCAGTGGAACAAATTCAGTTCCTTTAGGAACAACCAATGTCGGAATATTGGTCTGTTTAATTATTCGTCCCGAGGTATAGCCCAAATAAAGTTCTTCATTGACATCATTACTTCTTGGTGCAATGATTATCAAATCAATACCCAGTTCTTTTTTGATTTGAGTTAAGCCATCTATGATATCTCCGTTGTAGGAAGCAATTTTGATATCCACACCCTTAGTATCAACTTCCGAAATAATTTCCTTGATTCTTTCCCTACCGGAAGAAGCTACCTTTTCGGTAACATTGGATAAGCTACCCACGCTAGAGATAACTGTAAAAACATCCATTACATAAACATTACATCCGAACTCTGATGCAAAATCAATGGCATATGACAGTGTTTTAGGACAGTCTGGCGAAGTACCCAAAGGAACCAAAATGTTGTTCATGGCGTGGTTATTATGTTAATAGCATAAATTTACGATTTAATAGAAATCAATGCTATGATACGAGGCGCAAAGATATCTGAAATCGATGATATTCTTGAAATTACAAGGGCCTGCGCCAAATTCATGATAGAAATGGGAATTTTTCAATGGAACGAACACTATCCTTCAAGGGAAGTCTTTGAACTGGATATTGAACGTAATGAACTTTTTTTAAAACTTGACAATGGTTCCATAGTGGGTGGCATTGTCATTTCCCACTTCATTGATGAAGAATATGTTCCGGTTAAATGGCTTACTGAAAATGAAAGGAACATTTATATTCATCGTCTTTTTGTACATCCAAAAGAACAAGGTAGGGGGAATGCACAAGCCATGATGGATTATGCGGAAAACTATGCCCGGAAAAACAACTTCGCTTCTGTTCGATTGGATACCTTTTCACAAAACAAACGCAATCAAAAATTCTATGAAACAAGAGGGTATCAAAGGCTCGGGGATATATTTTTTCCCAAACAAAGCACCCATCCTTTTCATTGTTACGAACTTGTGCTTTAGCTCCGTATGATAACCAAAACTGCCGTTACCTTAAAGAATATCAACCGTCTGGCGATACCTGCGACCATCTCAGGGATTGCCGAACCCTTGTTGTCCATTACCGACACGGCCATTGTCGGTAATATCCCGGTGAACGGAGTGGAATCCCTGGCTGCAGCTGGAATTGTTGGTTCTTTCCTTTCCATGCTTATTTGGGTCCTGGGCCAAACCCGAAGTGCCATTTCGGCAATCATTTCACAATATTTGGGCGCCAATAAATTGGAAGAGGTCAGCAATCTACCTGCTCAAGCCATTTTCCTCAACCTTGCGCTAAGTTTTATTGTTTTGATATCCACCATTTTTGTTATTGAGGATATTTTTAGACTGTTTGAGGCTTCAGGCAAAATATTGCAATACTGTGTGTCGTATTATTCCATTCGGGTTTGGGGCTTTCCCCTAACCTTGTTCACTTTTGCCCTTTTCGGAATTTTCAGGGGGCTTCAGAACACGTTCTACCCTATGTTGGTAGCCATGATTGGTGCTGGACTAAATATTGCCCTTGACTTTATACTGGTTTATGGTATTGAAGGATACGTACCCGCCCTTTATCTCGAAGGAGCCGCATGGGCCAGTCTCATTTCCCAAGGGGTAATGGCCATACTTGCATTTGTTCTACTTAAGTCGAAGACCAACATTAGTCTAAAACCCAGCCTGCCTATTAATAAAGAGCTGCAAAGTCTCATTTTTATGAGTCTCAACCTTTTTGTACGTACCATTGCCTTGAATACGGCTTTGCTCTTAGCGGTTCGCGAGGCCACTTCGCTTGGAACTAATTATATTGGGGCTCATACCATTGCAGTAAACATTTGGCTTTTTTCCGCTTTTTTTATTGATGGCTATTCTGCAGCTGGTAATAGTATCGGGGGACGATTATTGGGGGCAAAAGACTACAACGGGCTTTGGAACTTGGCCAAAAAAATTAACTTATACGGCATCGTTGTAAGCCTATTCTTAATGCTTCTGGGCTTTTTGTTTTATGAATCCATCGGGCGTTTGTTTTCAAAGGAATTACCCGTCCTCACCGTTTTTTATAGTGTGTTTTATATCGTTTTGTTAGGGTTGCCCATGAACTCCGTCGCCTTTCTTTTCGATGGCATGTTCAAGGGAATGGGCAAAATGAAATTTCTCAGAAATGTATTGCTTGGAGCCACTTTTTTAGGCTTCGTGCCTGCACTCTATTTTGGGCTTTTTATGGATGGGGGAATACATGCGATTTGGTTGGCTTTTGTGGTTTGGATGTTGTTTCGAAGCGCACCACTGGTATGGAAATTCCGAACCACCTTTAAACCATTATTGCAAAAGGTTTAATTTAGAAGGATAGATTTAAAAATTTATGTCAACCCATAGAGAAAACGGAAGCCTTTATACCAAAATCGAAAATGGCGTTGCACATGTCGAATTTGGGCATCCAGCAAGTAATGCATTTGTTTCGGAACTATTGACAAGACTGGCCAATGAGTTTGACTCTCTAGGTAAAAACAAAGAAGTAGTCGTTATTCTTTTGAAATCAGAGGGTGAACGGGCCTTCTGCGCTGGGGCTTCGTTCGACGAATTGGTGGCCATATCAAATCTGGAAGAAGGAAAACAATTCTTTAGTGGTTTCGCCAACGTCATCAACGCCATGCGAAAATGCCCCAAACCTATCGTTGGGCGGGTTCAGGGGAAAACCGTGGGCGGTGGGGTCGGTCTGGCTTCTGCCTGCGATTATGTGTACGCCACGGTGGATGCCGCCATCAAACTGTCGGAAATATCGGTAGGTATTGGCCCTTTTGTGATTGCACCAGTCGTTGAACGTAAAATCGGAAAAGCGGCATTGGCAGAGCTTTCATTGTACCCCATCGAATGGAAGAACGCCTATTGGGCAAAAGAAAAAGGATTATACGCTAAGGTTTATGATTCCATCACGGAAATGGACAAGGAAATCGACATCCATATGCAAAAGCTTTCAACCTATAATCCAGAAGCATTGTCACAAATGAAACAGGTGCTATGGGAAGGCACAGAGAATTGGGATGAACTGTTGAGGAAACGGGCAGCGATGAGTGGAGAATTAGCTCTATCTGATGAGACGAAAAAAGCACTTGAAAAATTTCAAAAAAAATAGATGGACATCCTCAACTTTCTAAATAGCGATATCGTTTTGCCTTCTGTTGCCGTTTTGGTCATTTTTATCTATGTTTTTATGCGCATTCGTAACAATAAAAAGTACAAACGCTAATCTTGAAATGTCCAGAAAAATGACTTGGTGGTTGTTATTTTATGGGTTTTTGTTCGCATTGGGCTTTTTCTTGTCGTATTTGGGCTATGGTCAGTTCTATAAAACCAAAGAACTACTTCGTTCCGGTATTCGAACCAAGGCAACGGTCCATAGTTATAGCACCCATCAAAGTGATGGTACCATCATGTACACCCCTACATTTTCATTTAAAGACAAAACCCTAAAAGAACATTTTTACGAAAGCAAGGTAAGTTCCCATCCCCAGCCCTACGAAATAGGCGAGAAAGTCAATATCGTTTATGAGCGGAAAAACCCTGAGAATGTCAAAATTGTCTCGTTTTGGGGATTATATGCCGCTGCGGTTATTTTATTCATGGTTGCTTCTCCCTTAATGATTTTGGGGAGTGCCTATTTACTTTACCAACTTTATTGATATGAGAACACTATGTACCTTAGGTACCCTGCTATCCTTGACCCTCTTGTTAGGTTGCAATAACATGGAAAAAGAAGCTAAAGCTGCTGAAAAACAAAATACACCACAGGAATCGTACTACTCAGGAGAACCCCTAAAAGTGGCCATTATTGGATTGACCCATACCCATGTACATTGGATTTTAGGTAGGGAAAAATGGGGCGATATTGAAATCGTCGGTATTGTTGAATCCAATCGGGATTTAGCAGAACAGTATAGTAAACAACACGGCTATTCGATGGATTTGGTCTACCCTACTATGGATGCACTTTATGAAGTTGTAAAACCTCAAGCCGTTACAGCTTTCAATGATATTTATGGCCACTTGAAAGTTGTAGAATTCTTTGCCCCCATAGGAGTTCATATCATGGTCGAAAAACCCTTGGCCGTAAATTGGGAGCATGCCCAAGAAATGGCAGATTTGGCCAAAACGAATAACGTTCAATTGTTGACGAACTACGAAACCTCATGGTATGGCTCTAACAAAAAGGCTTTTGACCTGGTCAATAAAGAAACTAAAATAGGGCCCATTCAACGAATGGTTTTTCATCATGGCCATCCGGGACCTATTGACATTGGGTGCAATCCCGAGTTTTTGGAATGGTTGACCGACCCTGTTTTAAATGGCGGCGGTGCACTAACCGACTTCGGGTGCTACGGAGCTAATCTGGCAACTTGGTTTCTCAAGGGTGAAATCCCAAAAAAAGTGACCGCTATTACCCGAAACTATAAACCTGAAAAATATCCCAAGGTTGATGATGATGCCACCATTGTCGTGGACTACGAGGATAAACAAATCATCATTCAAGCCTCTTGGAACTGGTCGCATAACCGAAAGGATATGGAGGTCTATGGAAATACTGGGTACGTCTTTTGTAAAGACGGAACCCAAATGGAAGTATTGGAAGATGAGAAAGTCGGCCCGTATGATTTAGAAGCGAGTCCCCTGCCGATGGGCATACATGACCCATTTGCCTATTTAAACCAAGTGGTAAATCATAACTTAAAGGTTGAATCTTTTTCCGTGCATTCGTTGGAAAATAACCTGTTGGTCATGCAAATTTTAGAAGCTGCCAAACATTCTGCTGAAATTGGTGAGGCTGTTGTTTGGGATGAATTCTTTAAGTCCTGAGTATTCTTAACTTTGGCTTCCATGGAAACTATCCATCTTCAAAAAGGCAAAAAAGTCTACTTTGCCAGTGATAACCATTTGGGAGCTCCTACTTTTAAGGAAAGCCTTCCTAGGGAAAGAAAATTCGTGGCTTGGTTGGATTCCATTAAACATGATGCTGGTGCAGTGTTCTTGATGGGCGACCTCTTTGATTTTTGGTTCGAGTACAAGACAGTTGTGCCAAAAGGGTTTACCCGAACTCTTGGAAAACTGGCTGAACTGACCGATGTGGGAATTCCCATAACCTATTTTGTGGGCAACCATGACCTTTGGATGAATGGTTATTTCGAGGAAGAACTCAATATTCCCGTTCACCATAAGCCCCAACAATACGATATTAATGGAACTTCCTTTTTCATAGGGCACGGTGACGGCCTTGGGCCAGGTGATAAGGGCTTCAAGCGAATGAAGAAGGTATTCACCAATCGGTCTTGTCAATGGCTGTTTCGGTGGCTGCATCCTGATTTTGGGGTACGTCTGGCACAGCACTTGTCGGTCAACAATAAAATTATTTCTGGGGATGCCGATGCCAAGTTTTTAGGGGAAGACAAAGAATGGCTGGTTCAATATTGCAAACGCAAGTTGGAAACCAAACATTATGACCATTTTATCTTCGGTCACCGCCACTTACCCATGGAAATCGACCTCAATGGAACATCGACCTACACCAATCTGGGAGATTGGATTTCCTATTTTACCTATGCCGTTTTCGATGGGGAGAAGTTGAGCTTAAAGAAATGGGAATCATGAGCAAAAAAGAAACCTTGGCCGAATCGACCAAGGTTCTCGGTTAAAATTGGTTAGTTGTTATTGTATAGCAGCCTGGGCAGCGGCCAAACGTGCAATGGGTACCCGAAATGGAGAACAGCTGACGTAATCCAATCCATTATCATGGCAAAACTCTACTGAACTTGGTTCTCCACCATGCTCGCCACAAAGACCGACTTTTAAATTCTTCTTGGAACTGCGGCCTTTCTTGGTTCCGAGGGATACCAATTGCCCGACACCTTCCCTGTCCAACACTTCAAAAGGGTCGTCCTTTAAAATACCTTTTTCAAGATAAATCGGTAAGAACTTACCAGCATCGTCACGTGAATAGCCGAAGGCCATCTGTGTAAGGTCATTGGTGCCAAAAGAGAAGAAATCCGCTTTCTCCGCAATGGTGTCCGCCAGTAACGCAGCACGTGGCACCTCAATCATCGTTCCTATGGTAAACTCGACCGTATCTTCATACTCCTCAAATACCTTTTGAGCCGTTTGGCGAATTACGGCCTCTTGGCTTTCAAATTCTTCCAATGTGCCCACCAAGGGTATCATAATTTCAGGACTAACCGTAATGCCCTTTTCCTTGAGATTCAGTGCTGCTTCCATTATGGCACGGGTCTGCATTTCTGTAATCTCGGGATAGGTAATTCCCAATCGGCAACCTCGATGCCCGAGCATCGGATTAAACTCGTGAAGCTCAGCAACCTTGTTTTTGACCGCACCAAGTGAGATGTGCAGGTCTTCAGCCAGTTCTTTTTGTGTCGCCAATTGATGGGGTACAAATTCGTGTAGCGGTGGGTCCAATAAACGCACCGTCACCGGATGACCCTGCATGGCTTCAAAAAGTCCTTCAAAATCACTGCGCTGCATAGGTAACAAAGCCTGTAATGCCAGAATACGCCCTTTCACGGTATCTGCCAATATCATCTCACGCATCGCTTTGATTCGGTCACCTTCAAAGAACATGTGTTCCGTTCTTGCCAGCCCGATTCCAAGAGCTCCAAAACTACGCGCGGTTTTGGCATCTTTAGGAGTATCGGCATTGGCCCGTACTTTCATGGTTGCATATTTATCGGATAGGGCCATGACTTCGGCAAACTCATCGCTCAACAATGGAACCATTGTAGCCACTTTTCCTTCCAAGATATTTCCTGTGGAACCATTAAGGGAAATCCAGTCCCCTTCATGGTACTCATGGCCATCCACGGTCATGATTCGCTTCTTATAATTAATTTTCAAGGCACCGGCTCCTGAAACACAGCATTTACCCATACCACGGGCCACTACGGCAGCGTGAGAGGTCATCCCCCCCCTTGCAGTGAGAATTCCTTTGGCAATGTTCATCCCTTCCAAATCCTCAGGAGAGGTTTCCATACGCACCAAAATGGAATTCTTGAACTTATCGGCCTCGTCGGCAAAGAATACGATTTGACCTGTGGCGGCACCAGGAGAAGCGGGTAAACCTTGTGCAATGACTTTGGCACGTTTCAGTGCCCTAAGGTCAAAAACGGGGTGCAGCAATTCATCCAATTTATTGGGAATCAATTGCAACAGGGCTTCCTTTTCGTTAATTAATCCTTCATGAAGCATGTCCACAGCAATCTTGACCATGGCAGCCCCAGTACGTTTTCCGTTACGGGTCTGTAAAATCCAAAGTTTACCGTCTTGAATCGTAAATTCCATGTCTTGCATATCCCGGTAATGGATTTCCAACTGGTTCTGAAATCCAAAGAGCTCTTGATAGAGTTTTGGCATTACTTCTTGAAGGGAAGGATAGTTTTTTGCTCGCTCCTCTTCCGTCAACTTGGCCAACTCGGCCCATCTTTTTGAACCTTTCAAGGTAATCTGTTGCGGCGTACGAACCCCCGCCACAACATCTTCACCCTGAGCATCTATAAGATACTCACCGTTGAACTCATTTTGACCTGTAGCGGCATCTCGGGTAAAACATACCCCCGTTGCCGAATTTGGCCCCATGTTGCCAAAAACCATGGCTTGAACGTTCACAGCTGTACCCCAATCTGAAGGGATACCATTTATCTGACGGTAGTACACCGCTCGTTTCCCGTTCCAACTATCAAATACCGCCATTATCGCACCCCATAGTTGTTCCCATGGGTCAGTTGGAAAATCATTTCCCGTGCGTTCAAAAATCAACTTTTTGAACTCGGTAACCAAGAACTGTAGATCATTCACATCAAATTCGGTATCCAATTCAATGCCCCGCTTCTCTTTTAATTGATGCATGCACAGTTCAAAAGGATCTTCATCATCTTTATTTTCGGGTTTCATGCCCAAAACCACATTTCCGTACATTTGAACGAAGCGGCGGTAGGAATCCCAAGCGAAACGTTCGTTCTTGGTCTTTTTGGCCAGACCCAATACGGCTTCATCGTTCAAGCCAAGATTTAAAACGGTGTCCATCATACCTGGCATGGATACCCTTGCACCTGAACGTACGGAAATCAATAAAGGATTAGTGGCATCACCAAAACGGGAGCCCATAGTTTCTTCGATACTCTTGATGGCGTCAGAAACCTCATCCAAAAGCAGGACTACGGTCTCATCTTTGCCAAGGTTATTATATTTGGTGCACACTTCAGTCGTTATGGTGAACCCTGGCGGGACGGGGATTCCAATTCTCCCCATCTCTGCAAGATTGGCGCCTTTACCTCCCAAGAGATTGCGCATGGTCTTATCGCCATCGGTGTTTTTATCACCAAAACGATACACATTTTTCGTGGTGCTCACTATTGTATCCATATTCCAAAAATTTAATGAACACCAAAATTACGTTCATGCCCAAGGGCATTTTATGATAATAGTCATAAACGCTTTACAATCAACAGATTTTAGCTTTCAGCATCAACATCCTTGCTCAGGTCAAGCTTCCTGAAACTGGGGAAAAAGGCGGCCATACCTCCCACGGTAAGCAAAGTCATACAGCCTCCAAATACCACTGAAGTTACCGTACCCATAAGTTTGGCCGTAAGACCACTTTCAAAGGCCCCTAATTCATTCGATGACCCAACAAAAATGGAATTCACTGAAGCTACTCGACCGCGCATATTATCTGGAGTTTTTAATTGAAGGATGGTCTGTCGAATGATCATGGAAACCCCATCAACAGCTCCGCTGACAAAGAGGGCAATGACCGATAACCAAAAGAGTTTAGAAAGGCCGAATACCAAAATACAGACTCCGAATCCGAACACGGCCCAGAGCAATTTTTTACCTGCACTTCTGTGCAACGGGAAACGGGTGGATAGAATCATGGTGATGGAAGCACCTACGGCAGGTGAAGCCCTGAGAAGACCAAAACCTTCTGAACCAACTTTGAGGATGTCTTGGGCATAAATGGGAAGTAGTGCCACCGCTCCACCGAACAGTACGGCAATCATATCCAACGACAGTGCGCCAAGAATGGCTTTGGTGTTGAACACGAATTTCAATCCATCTTTTAAGCTTCGAAGCACAGGTTCCCCAAGTTTAGGGTTCAAAATTGGTTTTTTGGAAATCTGGCTTAGGAAAATAAGTGCCAGAATGGAAAAACCAAAAATGATACAGAGCGACCAATGTACACCTATCCAACTAATGGAGAAGCCGGCAAAAGCCGGACCTAATACCGAGGCGACCTGCCAGGTCGAACTGCTCCAAGTCGCAGCATTGGGATATAAATTTTTTGGAACAATTAAAGCAATCAAAGAGAAAATGGTAGGGCCAATGAAAGCCCGTACCAACCCACCTAAGAAAACCAAACCATAAATGGTGTATAAGATGGCTTTGGAGGAATAGGAAGCTTCCACCGAGGGCATCGTAATTAAAAACAGCCCAAGACTTACTACCGAAAAGCCTAAAATGCATTTGACCAAGAGGTTGCGCTTTTCATTTTGATCTACAAAGTGCCCTGCAAATAAGGCAATGCTCACTGCTGGAATGATTTCCATCAGTCCAATAATACCAAGTGATAGTGGGTCTTTAGTCAAAGAATAAACCTGCCACTCAATTACAATAAACTGCATGCTCCAGGCAAAGACCATGGCAAAACGGACCAGTAGAAAAATGTTGAATTCCCTGTACCGAAGGGCAGCATATGGGTCTAGCTTTTTTGCCATATCACACCGTGATTTCTATGCGATTTCCTTCAGGGTCCAAAACAACGCTCTCATAGTAGCCATCACCTGTGGTTCGGGGTTCGCCAACAATCGAAAAACCGTCTTGTCTGAGCCGCTCCGTCAACGCATTCACTTCTGATTTTGACCCTACACTGATGGCAAAGTGGGCCAGTCCCAAACCCTCTTGGCCTTCTTGCAATATTTGAGACATATCAGGACGATGCATTAATTCGAGACGACAACCCCCATCAAAAGTTAAAAAATAAGAGGTAAATGATTTCTTGGGATTATGATATTTTTCTCCTGAAACCGCTTGAAAGTAGGTCTCATAAAATTGACGGACAGCTTCCAGGTCACTTACCCAAATGGCCAAATGCTCTATCTTCATTTAATGTCCCTTAATTTCAATTGAAGGCTAATTGAGCCGTTCCATTCATTTTCATCCAAGGTAAAGGCGACATCAAAGTTTTGTTGATTTTTTACGGTACAAAGCTTGTTACCTAAATTAAACCCAATGGCTCCAATAGGCGTTGACCCTTTTTGGGTCAATGTTAGTTTTAGGTGTTTTTCGTTTTCTCCCACTCCTTTTCCATACCCGGTATCTTTCACTCCCTCGGCCATAAAAACGGGTCGCATATTGCCTGGGCCAAAAGGGGCAAATTGTTTTAGAATACGCATCAATCTCGGACTAATATCATTCAATGAAATTTTGGTATCAATTGTAATTTCCGGTACCAAGAGTTTAGGGTCAATGGTCTCGGAAACGACCTTTTCAAATTGATTTTTAAAGTTTTCGTATTGCTCTTCCAAAAGCGTTAGACCAGCTGCATATTTGTGCCCTCCAAACTGTTCAATATAATCCGAGCAGCCCTGTAGGGCCTCATAGACATCAAAGCCCTTTACCGATCTTGCCGAGGCTGCCAATTTTTCTCCGCTTTTGGTAAAGACCAAGGTAGGTCGGTAATAGGTCTCGGTCATTCGGGAAGCCACAATACCAATCACTCCTTTA
>JAAUYD010197690.1_pt1 | contig 18954 bp, 15 predicted proteins | sample 7278101 | NCBI WGS metagenome assembly JAAUYD01 (sample SAMN14350128, study PRJNA611818) | marine sediment metagenome | isolation source: surface marine sediment (0.6m) | place: French Polynesia: Moorea | collected 2018-08
GGTGAACCAATAGGTATCGATTTAGGGCTAGAAAAGTTTTTAGCTACTTCAACTGGATTGCTTGTTGCTAGACCAAAGTTTTTTGTTTCACTTCAAAGTAAGCTGAAATTGTTACAAACAAGAATGAGCAGAAAGAGAACAGGTTCTAGTAATTGGAAAAAAGCGGCCAAGAAAGTAGCAAAACTTCACGAATATATCTCTAATAGTAGAAAAGATTTCCACTATAAAATAGCCAATCAATTATGTGATGAAGCTGGGATGATTTTTGCTGAAGACTTAAACCTGAAAGCGATGTCTAGAGGGATGTTGAGGAAGCATACTTTAGATGCTGGTTTTGGGCAATTCTTAAGCATTTTAGAGTTTGTTTGCTGGAAACGAGGAGTTTATTTCGATCGAGTAGATCCTAATCTAACCAGTCAAACTTGTCCGGCTTGCCAAACTATAACTGGTAAGAAAAAGCTATCCCAAAGAATACATATTTGTGAGTGTGGCTATCAAACAGATCGAGATGTGGCTGCAGCGCAAGTCGTTGCCCAGCGTGGAGTAGTGGCGGTAGGGCATACCGTCCAAGCTTGTGGAGGGATAGCTCTAAAGATCCCCGTGAAGCAAGAATCCAACCTTTCCGCTACGCTAAAAAGGTTGGATTGTCAAGAAATTACTAAGCGGTCAAGAAAAGCATTCCCAAACGCCTTTAGCAATGGGATAGAGAGGTGCGTAGTTCACCCAAGGTTGGTAACATCAACGCAAGAAAAAATGAAGGAAAAGGCAGAAATCCCTTTGGCAGCTTTGTAATATTTGCCTATATTTTTTCTAACTATTTAGTGTGATATGTATCGGTCTTCTTTCTTTCAAGAGATAATTAATTTCCTCTAAAAAACGCCAAGCAACTAATAATTGAGTAAACTGAGTAGCACAAACCATTTCATGTTCTTCTTGAGGAAGGACTTCATCTACAGAAATACCTGTAAAATTGACAATTTGATTTTTTAATTCTGCTACACTAGCACAAGAAATTGCCCCATCTAGGTGAATGGCTATAGCCGATCGTCCCCAATAGCAACAGGGTACAACAGCTAAGAGAAATGGAACTTGGTTTGTTCCTAAAATCGATCCCAGATCGAAAGGTAGGGCTAATGTCGGTAGAGGAATTGCTCCGGGTTTAAAAATCAACTCAACTCGATAACAATTATCAGGGAGTTGCCCATTAAATTTATGTCGTGTCAATTGCTGAATTTGACTCTGACAAATTTTAATTACCACATTGGCATTAATCTTTTGGAAATCGATCCAACGCTTATAAGCTGACATCCGTTGCAGCATTTCTTTTTCTAAGGCTTCTGCTTTATGCCCGCGACGTTTAATATCTCGCTCCCACTTCCACTGCCATTTGACTTCATAGTCAGGATCGACAAAAATACAAAAATCTAACCAAGGTAGCAGTTGTGGATAAAGGGCGTGGAGTCCTTCTAGCACGATTATTGGTGTAGGGGAAAAAGTACGAGGAGGATCGAATTTACCTGTAGCATGATTGTAAATAGGAATATCTACTGGTTTGCCTTCTTTAAGAACAGCTAAGTGTTCTCTTAATAAATTCAGATGATTTGCATCAGGATCGAGGGGTAGCCGACCACTCTTTTTCCTTTGTTCTCGATCTTCTTTATGATAGCCATCCGTGCAAATAGTTGAAACTAAATCTAGTCCGAGCAGGCGACGGATTCCGTTACAATAAGTAGTCTTGCCGCTTCCACTATCTCCAGCTACGCCCAAAATAATTGGTGATTTCAAATTCTGAAGTTGATAACGCATAGTATAACAAATAGGTTGAGGCGACACAACTTTATCAACTTCTCTATTTTTTAGATTGCTTGGAACTTTACTCATCACTACCCCCTTTAAATTTAATTTTTAATTATTTATTGATGCGAGCTTAATATCTTTCAGGACAAATCAGAATTATTATTTTTTACCTTAAAAATTCAATAAACTAGTAGAGCCAGAGCAAAACGACCTGGAATAAACATTTTGTTGCGACTCATAGTTTTGTTAACCTGGCATTATCTCGTTTTGCTACTTAGAAATGCTTCAGGTTTATTGAAGTCCACGCTGTATTTTTAAATCAGCGCGTGGGTTGTCACTCTTATTTGAAAGAATGCTCTTTGGTAGTGAAAATTAGGGATTAAATTCTTGTGGCTTTGTTGCTAGCTAAAGTTATTCGATCTGTTGCTTCGATTGCATTATAGCAAATCTGAGATTGATATTTTAAGATATTATTTTTTTTAAAAGTCAGGAAAGCCTGACTTGACCTAATATATAGCTTCTTTAATCTAATCGACTTAATTGTCGATTCGGCAACACCGAGCTTTAAGTTTTGTAAGGGGATCGCGCATCATTTTATAGTTTTTTCTATAGTTTAAGTAGAAATAAAAGAGCGAGGTTACAAGTTAATTTGTCAAGATATTAATTGCACGAGCAAAAAAAAAAGTCCTAAAAAAGGACTTGTGAACAAGAAAACAATAATATCGATTCAATTGATTGGTAGTTTACTTAATTTAGGTCTTAGACTATTGGGATTTAGCTAGGATAAGCGATTGTATTCGATCTTAGATTGCTAGAAAAGAAAGGTATAACACTTTGAGTTCAGTATGATGAGATGCGGGGTGGAAGAAAACCGAAACTGACTCAATAATATTAACTTCATTTTCTTATATAGCTAGCAAGGTTGAAATTTAATAATTTAAGATTTACCGAACTGAGTAAAATGTTAAGTTTGCTTCGAGTTTGTTCCTTATGAAAATCTGAGCAGAAGAAGATTTAGTTTGGAGTTAATTTCGATTCAGGACTGTCAGGTGTTGTATAGCTTATTTTTTACCTTGGTTCTATTATAACTCAATTTTTCTCAAGACACTAAACTTTTAAATTTTCTATCCTTCAACGAGCAGATTGTCATAATTAAATGAAAGATAGTGTTAATAAAAATGATTCTGTTATTTAGATTTATGTTAAGTCTTCGAATTCAAAAAAAATAATAAAAAACGAAAAAAGTAACATTCATAATGGAGCGGACTAAAAAAGTAAAAAAGCAAAAAATTAGTGACAGAAGATTTATATAGAATAGATTGGTCTAAATTTAATTGTCATGCAATTTTAGAAGAGACTAATAACGAATTGAAAATAATCTGTAAAATACAGGCAAATAAGCATCACACAGTATTACATACAGGTTAAATCAATAAATCCTGGACTGGAAGAAAGGAATAACATAATTGGGATCTGAAATTTATTAATCAAAAATACCGATTCAGTAATCCCAAAAGTGAATTTTCGAGATATAAAGTTAACGAAATATCACCTTTTGAGAAATCTCGAAATTTTCAAATCGAATTAAATAAAGTTACCCTTTGATTTGATTAAAGAAGATGAAAGGGTTAAGTAAAAATGCGATCGTGCAAGCAAATTTAAAAAGGAACACAAGATGGATATAAGTACGACTTACATGGGATTAAACTTGCGATCGCCATTAGTAGTTGGTGATGTAGCTCCTTTAACAAAGAATATCGATAACATCAAGCGAATGGAAGATGCTAAGGCAGCAGCAATAGTATTGCCTTGTTTGTCTAAGAAGCAATTACTTCGAGAAAACCAGGAGTTAGAGTATTATCTTACTTACGGTGCAGAAAGTTTCTATGAGGCTCTCAGTTATTTTCCCAAGATTCAAATATCAGATAGGGAAACTTCTGAGTATTTAAACTATATCCGCAAAATAAAAGAAACGGTGGATATTCCCATCATTGCTAGTATTAGTGATGAGGCTGATAACGGCTATGTAAATCAAATTGAAAAGGCGGGCGCAGATGCCCTGGAATTAAATGTATCTTATATCCCGACTGAGCCAGGACTCAGTAGTGCTCAAATAGAACAGATTTATATTGATACCCTGCAGACAGTCAAATCTCAGGTTAATATTCCTGTTTCTATCAAGCTAAATCCTTACTTTAGCAACATAGCAAATATGGCAAAAAGATTGAGCCAAGCGGGAGCAGATGCACTAGTTTTGTTTAATCCTTTTTATCAGCTAGATATCAATTTAGAAAGTTTACAAGTAAGTTCAAAATCATTTTTGAGTACACCGCAAGATCTTCATTTAGCTTTACGCTGGATCGGTATTTTGTATGGAAAAATATCAGGTAATTTAGCAGCAAATCAGGGTATTTATCAAGCAACTGATGTATTAAAAATGTTGATGGCAGGAGCGGATGTTACTCAATTAGGAAGCGTGTTGTTACGCCATGGCATTGAACACATTAAATTAATTGAACGGGAGATGAAACAATGGCTGAGAGAACACGAGTATGAATCAGTCAGACAATTACAAGGGTCTATGAGTCAGCTTAAGTGTCCCGATCCCGATGCTTTTGAACAAGTTATAAGCTTTTCTCAATTATTGAGTAATATCAGTTATTGAGAAATATGGTGATGATAGTCTAAAAAAGATTTGATTGTGGCTATTTATTACTTGATTTTTCGGAAGTTTTTCAAAAAATTGAACTTAATTCTGTTTCCGAAAGCTAACTAAAAAATCTTTAAAATCGCTGAAACAATGAAATAAATAGGAATTGAATAAAGATGATAAAAATGCTACAGGTTCCCAGTAAAACTGTAACTGGTGCTTTTGCCCTAATTGATAGTTTAAAACGCCACGGTGTGAAGTATATTTTTGGTTTTCCTGGAGGGGCTATTTTACCAGTTTACGATGAAATATATTCAGCAGAAGCAGCAGGTGAACTCAAACACATTCTTGTTCGACACGAGCAAGGTGCTGCTCATGCCGCAGATGGTTATGCTAGAGCTACGGGTAAAGTAGGTGTTTGTATGGCTACTTCCGGGCCAGGTGCAACTAATTTAGTAACTGGTTTAGCTACAGCTTATATGGATTCAGTTCCAATTGTAGCTATTACTGGACAAGTACCTCGTGCTTTGTTAGGAACAGACGGATTCCAAGAAATAGATATTTTTGGGATTACTTTGCCGATTGTCAAGCATTCTTATATTGTTCATAAGGCTGAGGATATTCCACAAATTGTCGCAGAAGCATTTTACATTGCTAGTCATGGCAGGCCAGGGCCGGTATTAATTGATTTTCCTAAAGATGTGGGCATGGAAGAAATTGATTATATTCCTGTAGATCCAGAAAATGTTTTTCTTCCTGGTTATGAGATTACAACTAAAGCTAATCCTCGTCAGCTCGACCAGGCTCTCGATTTGATTCTCAAAAGCAAACGACCTTTGCTTTATGTAGGAGGAGGAGCAATTATTTCTGGGGCTTATACTCAAATCAAGGAACTAGCAGAACATTTCTATATTCCCGTAACTACGACTTTAATGGGAAAAGGTATTTTTGACGAGTCCCATACTTTGGCGTTGGGAATGGCAGGAATGCATGGTGCTGCTTACACTAATTATGCAATGAATGCTGCCGATCTAATTATTTCAGTCGGTGCTCGTTTTGACGATCGCATAACAGGAAAACTCAAGCAATTTGCTCAAACTGCAAAAGTAATTCACATTGATATCGATCCAGCAGAGGAAGGCAAAAATAGGAGACCTGATGTGGCAATTGTCGGTGATGCTTCTGAAATACTAAATGCTTTGCTTAAAGAAGTTCGTCAATCGGGAATTAGTGTAAATCCCGAACAAACAAAAGCATGGCGGGAACGTATCGAGCAATGGCGAGAAGAATATCCTTTAGAAATTAATCATTCCGAGCAAGGGCTATCTCCTCAAGAAGTGATAATTGAATTAGCTCGTCAATGTCCTGACGCTTGCTATACAACTGATGTAGGTCAACATCAAATGTGGGCAGCTCAGTTTATTCATAATAAACCCCGTCAATTGCTGACCAGTGGTGGTTTAGGCACTATGGGCTATGGCGTACCTGCGGCAATAGGAGCTAAAGTTGCCCTACCAAATAAACCAGTGATTTGTATTTCTGGAGATGGCAGTTTTCAAATGAATATGCAAGAGTTGGGTACGATCGCTCGTTATAACCTCGACCTGAAAATTGTAATTCTCAACAATGGCTGGCTGGGGATGGTGCGTCAGTGGCAACATTTATTCTACAGCGATCGCTATGAAGCTACCGATCTAGAAGCGGGAAATCCTCAGTTTGCAAAACTAGCTAATATCTATGGCATTAAGGGAATCGAAGTAAGCTGTCGCGAGCAGTTATCCGAAGCGATTTCCAAAATGCTGACTCATGATGGGCCGGCACTCTTGGAGGCCCGGGTCACGAGGGACGAAGACTGTTACCCGATGATAGCTCCCGGTCATAGCCCGACTGAAATGATTGGTCTGCATCCCCACCTGCATCACAAAAATCTACTAGCAACAATCACTTGTACCAACTGCGGTACTAACAACCCCGCTACTAACAAATGCTGTTGTGAATGCGGCACTAAACTTTAGCAAAGGAGGATTGGTTTTATGACTCAACATTATATTCGCTTTCAGGTCGAAGACATGCTTGCAGAAGCACTTGCAGAGCGAAAACGAAAAACAGGTCAAACTCTCAAACAAATCTTAGAAGACGCAATCCATCAATACTTGGAACTAGAACAATCAGAAGTTTTCCAAACCTCAACCATTAGTGCCTTAGTAGAGGGAGTATACAAAGGAGATACCACAATTAAGGATTTGAAAAAACATGGTGATTTTGGCTTAGGGACTTTTGAAGATCTAGATGGTGAAATGGTAGTCTTAGATGGTAAATTTTTTCAAATCAAGTCAGACGGTCGAGTATATCAACCTTCAGACTCAATGAAAATACCTTATGCTGAAGTAACTTTTTGGAAGCCGGATAACAGCTTCAATCCGAACAAAAATTTAAATTACCTTCAGCTTCAGGAATATATAGACACAATTCGCCCTTCAAATAATACCATTTACGCTATCAAAATTGAGGGAAACTTTTCTTACCTTAAAACCAGAAGTGTTGGCAGACAAACAGACAAAACAGGACTGGTTGAAGCAGCATCCAGGCAAGCCATTTTTGAATTTCACGATCTTGAAGGTACTTTAGTCGGGTTCTGGTCGCCAACCTATCTAAAAACCCTAGATGTACCAGGTTATCATTTACATTTCATTAGTAAAGATCTTCAAGGCGGAGGTCATTTACTCGAATGTCAAGCGGAAAAAATTGTGATAGGAATTCATCAAACTCCGCAGTTGCACGTATCAATACCAAAAACTCGAGAATTTTTAGAAGCCGATCTCTCCGAAGATACCACTGCTGAGTTAATCAAATGCGAATAATTTATCTAATCTGAAGAATTTTTCACAAAGGAGCAGTCATGACAAAAATGAAAATCAATCAATAAGCTTATTATTATCCTCCTGAAAGTGCAAGATATTAGTGAAATTCTTTGCGTAGAGCGAGAATTGATGCTAGTCAAGATAAATATTAATTACTCTAGCCTCAATCTGAATTCGAGTAAACAAAAATCAGAAGAATTAATTACAACTCAAAAATCAACAGTTTTAATACAAGGAGATATCGAAAATGAAAGTATTGAAAAAAACACTTAAGACAATTCAATTCGATAACGGAGACCAAATGCCCATTTTAGGATTGGGAACCTGGATGTCACAACCGGGGGAGGTTGGTAAAGCAGTCAAAGAAGCCTTGTATGGCGGTTATCGACACATAGATTGTTCACCCGTCTATGGTAATGAAGCTGAAATCGGCCAGGCCCTAAGCCAATCTTTTAAAGAAGGATTTATAACCCGAGACAAGATATGGATCACTTCCAAGCTATGGAATGATTCTCACACCCCCGACGACGTTCAGTCGGCTCTGGAGAAGACTCTTTCGACGCTGAAGTTGGAGTATCTCGATCTCTACCTCATGCACTGGCCCGTTGCGTTAAAGAAAGGTGTTTTCTTCCCAAAATCTGCGGCGGAATTGATATCTCTCGATGACCTGCCTCTCTCTGAGACCTGGAAGGCAATGGAAATATTAGTAGATAAGGGACTGTGCCGCCATATTGGTGTTTCCAATTTCAGTGTCCCCAAGTTGAAAAAGCTTCTTGACATCGCTCAGCAGAAACCGGAAATGAACCAAATTGAACTTCACCCCTATCTGCAGCAACCTGAGATGCTCGATTTCTGCCACAAGAATGGAGTACACCTTACCGCCTACTCTCCTTTAGGATCGCGAGATCGCCCTTCTTTTCTGAAGTCAGAAGAAGACCCCATTCTTCTCGAAGATGCTACTATCAGGGAGATAGCCAAGCGGCATCAAGCCACGCCAGCTCAGATACTCATTAGTTGGACTATTCAGCGGGGGTGTGCTGTCATTCCGAAGTCAGTCAACCCATTCCGATTACAACAGAATCTCGCCGCAGCAGATTTATCGCTCACTCAGGAAGATATGCAGCAGATCGCCAGGCTCGACCGAAATTTTCGCTACTATAGTGGGAAATTCTGGGTACTCCCAGGCGGTTCATATACGCAGGCGAATCTCTGGGACGAATAAGATACTGTTTTCTACTAAAAAGACAGCAGCAATAGATTTGGTATGGATTCAGTAGTTTTCAATGAACTTTAAGTTCCAGTTTCATTAAGCAAAGTTAATCAAATTAGCTCGTACTTATCAAGCGCGCCTAATTTATTATCTGAGGATACAGCGAAATTCTTTCAAACTTAATCAAAAATTCTTTCATACCTCCCGATGATGATATAGCGATCTCGGTGTTTTCAGAAAGGAGAGGATGCCGCTCAATTGAATTGAATTAATGGACAAAACAATGAAACATACAATTTCGGTTTTAGTAGAAGATGAAGCTGGCGTTCTCACCAGAATCGTCGGTTTGTTTGCCCGACGCGGCTTTAATATAGAAAGTCTCGCTGTAGGGCCAGCAGAACAAATAGGAGTTTCTCGTATAACTATGGTAGTGCCAGGTGATGAGCGCACGATCGAACAGCTAATTAAACAGCTTTATAAGCTAATTAACGTGTTGAAGGTGCAAGATATCACTGACATTCCCTGCGTAGAAAGAGAATTGATGCTAATCAAGGTAAAAGCAATTGCCTCTAATCGAACAGAAGTAATTGAATTAGCTCACATTTTTCGCGCGCGCATAGTCGATATATCTGAGGACACTATAACTATAGAAGTATTGGGAGATCCAGGCAAAATGAGTGCAATTATGCAGATGCTAAATAAATTTGGTGTCAAAGAGATTGCTCGTACTGGAAAAATTGCTCTGATTCGAGATTCGGGAGTAAATACAGAATATCTGAAAACTTGGGAAGCTAAGGTCGAGGCAACTACATTAACCCCAATCTGATTTCAAAGAGGATACTTCCATCTCAAAGTTAATGACCCGCCGCAGCTTTGTTGCACGATTTTACCCAGTAAAATCAATGGTTTCAGTGATTGAGTTTGTAAAAAATCAAGTTTTTCTCAATTTTTAGATGCCTCAAAGCCTTACGGAGCGAGACTTTATTTATACAACAAAGCCGTTTTTCACAGCTTAAGGAAATTAGAAAGATGATTAATAAAAGCCTGAACGCAACGTATTCATCTCAAACTAACGATCGTGTGACGATTGAGTTAGAGTTTCCAAAGGGGTTTAAAGAGAAGGACTGGCCCAGAAAATTTACAAGTTGTAAAGCAATTTTCCAGCCGGAAATGAATAAATTAGTAATAAATTGTCAGACTGAGACTTTAACACCTCGTAAATCTTGGTTGCAAATTTTGGTAGAAACAGGGGGATATTTTTGGTAGTTAATATTCCAACTCCGCCCTTTATGGTCGCCCAGCTTAATTTCTAATAACCCAAGGTGAATTATGAATATTCAAGACATGGAAAAAACCCTTAATGATAAGCAAAAAGCTTACGTTAATTTAGACATGCCCAATGTCAAAAATGGGGAATACATGCTAACCGTATTCCACTTCAAACCAGGAAAAGACTTAAATACACTGCAAGCAGCATCAGAAATTGCAGCAGAATCCTCAACTGGGACTAACTTTAAAGTAAAAACTGAAACAGCATTCTCCCGTGAAATGAACGCAATAGTCTACAAAGTAGATTTAGAACAAGAACTAGTTTGGATAGCATACCCTTGGCGTTTGTTTGACAGAGTTGGAAATGTTCAAAACATACTGACTTATATTGTGGGAAATGTCCTGGGAATGAAACAAGTGAAAGCCCTAAAACTTTTGGATGTTTGGTTTCCACCGCCTATGCTCGAACAGTTTGATGGCCCGAGTTACACTTTAGACGACATGAGAAAATATCTAAATGTGTATGACAGACCAATTCTAGGCACCATTGTTAAACCAAAAATGGGATTGACAAGTGCTGAATACGCTGAAGTCTGTTACGATTTTTGGGTTGGTGGTGGAGACTTCGTTAAAAATGACGAACCTCAAGCAAACCAAGACTTTTGTCCATACGAAAAAATGGTTGCACATGTCAAAGAAGCTATGGACAAAGCGGTCAAAGAAACAGGACACAAAAAAGTACATTCATTTAACGTTTCGGCCGCTGACTTTGACACCACGATCGAACGTTGTGAAATGATTAAAAATGCTGGTTTTGAACCAGGAAGTTACGCATTTTTAATTGATGGCATAACTGCTGGTTGGATGGCAGTGCAAACATTGAGAAGAAGATACCCAGATGTATTTATCCACTTCCACAGAGCAGGACACGGCGCGTTTACTAGACCAGAAAACCCCTTTGGCTTTAGTGTATTAGTTTTATCTAAATTTGCCAGACTAGCAGGAACTTCAGGAATCCATACAGGAACTGCAGGCATTGGCAAAATGTCTGGAGATAAAACCGCCGATATTATTCCAGCTCAAAACATCTTACACCTCTTATCAAAAGGTCACTTTTTTGAACAGTCTTGGGCAAAAGTTCCAGATACTGATGAAGATGTAAAAAATTTAGTTCATGAAGACCTGGTACATCACGTTATTTTGGAAGATGACAGTTGGAGAGGAGTTAAAAAATGCGCCCCTATTATTTCAGGTGGTCTCAATCCAACACTACTGAAACCCTTCATTGACGCATTGGGAGATGTAGACTTTATTACCACAATGGGTGCAGGATGCCATGCACATCCTGGTGGTACAAAAAAAGGTGCTAAAGCATTAGTTCAAGCATGCGAAGCATATAAACAAAATATCTCAATTCAAGATTATGCTAAAAATCATGCTGAGCTTGCTCAGGCAATAGAATTCTTTGCCCCCAAACTTAAGCCTGCAGTGCTTTCCCATTAAAATCTCTGATTTAACTCAGGAACGCATGATAAATAAGTAGTCGGACAGAAATAAAGCATTCTGTATTAAGAAATGTAAGGGATCGCCGATCCCTTACGGTTACTCGTTGCTTGTTTACTTGTTCTCTTTTTTCGAGAGTTCAATATAGTTTTGTCAGACTACTTATACCGTTTCTATTTAAGATTACTGCAGTTGGGTCAGGGGTCAAAGGTCAGGGGTCAGGGGTCAGATAAGGCTTTAGTCAATCCTAGCTTTTAGTGTTATCCGTAGCGTGATTTTTCAGAAATGGTATTAAAAAATAATTCTTTTTGTAGTTGAAAAGGAAAATTTATTATCAGGTTGAGATATAGAGTTTTTGAGAAAATGACGAAATTTAAAAACAAAGTTTTTTAAATCTCAAGGAGATTAGAAAAATGATTAATAACAATATCAAGACAATATATTCATCTCAAGCTAATGGTCTTGTTACGATTGAGCTAGAGTTTCCAAAACATTTTCAAGAAAAAGATTGGCCCAGAAAATTTAAAAATTGTCAAGCGATTTTTGAGCCACAAATGAATAAGTTATTAATAACTTGTCAAACTGTTCCTTTAACAGCTCGTAAAACTTGGTTAGAAGTTTTAGTGGAAACAAAGGGCTATTTTTGGTAGGTATTATAAGCCGATCTTCAGCGAGTCATTAGCATAGACCGATCTCATATTTGGCAGCTTCTAGCTTGATGCTCAATTCGATCCCGCACTCAGAAGCCAAATTAATTGATTATATTTACAAGTAAGTTGGGTCTAGGTTTAGATTCTGAAATCAAGAGGAATTATGAGACTCAGAAAAAGATTGCTTTTCTCTTAAAGCTTAAGGAGTGAAGTCATCATGTTTGTTGAACTAAAGATTGCGCTCGATGCAAACACTCGAGCAGCACAATTAGAACAATTGTCATCTAGTACCAATAATAAAGCCGTACTTGCCGCTATTGCCAAAAATCATAATACTCCAATGTGCGTTTTAGAAAAACTAGCAGATCGCAAAGACAATGAGATTCGCCAGTTAGTGGCAATTCATTCTAAGACTCCGCTTTATGTTTTAGAAAAACTAACTAAGGATAAAAACGATCGAGTACGCATCGGGGTCGCAAGTAACCAAAATACGCCACTTTATCTTTTAGAAGAACTAGCAGACGATTTTAGCAATGAGGTTCGTCGTCAAGTAGCAAGCAATGTAAATACTTCAATTTATACTTTACAAACATTAGCTTTAGATCGATCGGCAATGGTTCGTATTGCTGCAATCGATAATTTGAAAAACTGACGGCAATTGCGAGTATGGTGATGCGCTTGCTTATCCTCGTATTAAGCAAATCGAACAAGTTTAATTACCAAGATAAGCTTGCAAGACTTGAGGATTATTTTGAATTTCTTCGGGACTACCATTAGTGAGATTCTTCCCTTCGGCTAAAACCCAGATTCGATCGCACAAGGACATAACAACATCCATGTTATGTTCGATAATTAAAAAAGAAATCCCCTTTTTGTTCCAATCAATAACGTGTTGGCAGATTTGAGCGACGAGAATAGGATTGACTCCAGCAGTAGGCTCGTCTAGCAAAAGCAGCTTGGGATTGCACATTCTAGCCCGAGCTATTTCCAAGAGCTTCCGTTGTCCTCCAGATAAAGCACCGGCATAATCGCGGGCTTTGTCAGCCAATCCTACCGATTTGAGAATAAACATCGCTTTTTCTTGATTTTCTCGCTCTTCGGCTAATATTTTGTTACTTTGAAACCAAACTTGACGAAATTGCTCGCCAGTTTGAGGTGATGGTGCTAGCAACATATTGTCTAGTACCGTTAAGCGAGCAAGAACTCTTGCTATTTGAAAAGTACGAACCATACCTTTGCGAGCAATTTGATACGGTTGTAAATCGTGAATAGGTTGGCCATCAAAAATTATTTCTCCGCGATCGGGATCGATAAAATGGCAAAGCAGGTTAAATAAAGTTGTTTTGCCAGCACCATTAGGCCCGATTAAGCCAGTAATACTGCCGGGCTTGAGACTGATGCTAACATTATTTAAAACCTCAAGCCCGTCAAAACTTTTAGACAATCCACTTGCTGAAAGTAATAAGATTTGGGGTATATTTGCACTTGTTTTTTGCAAGATAATTTCTCCCTAAATAAATGTAACTCACGTGTTTTTTTGTCAGAATTCGATTTGCACGAATCAAATCATGGTAATGACAAAAATTGAGACGAAAGAGGGGCAGAGTTATTATTAAAATCAATTTGACTTTCACAATCTAAAATTCGTTCGACGCGATCGTACAAATTTTCTGCTTCTTGCCAGGAATTTCCGATACAAGTCAAACCAATTTTGCCATACTGAGAAAGAGCACCAATTAAATGAAACACGCAGCCAGTTTTGTGACTGGTATCGAAATGTAAATTGTGAGTGGCAATAATATCCATCAAATCTTGCGGTAACAATCCTTTGTAAATTTCTTTTTGTAAATTATCCGAAGCGATGTAGTATTTAGCTCGATTTTCTTGGGTGTAAAATAAACCCGTTTGACAGTTGTAACTGCCGCTAGTCAGCAATTTTAAAGTCATAAAAGGATGAGTAGTACCGCCTTGACGCAGATTAATTTCTAAAGCTTGAATTTCCCAAGAATTATCTGAGTTTGGTACGGCAATAAAATCGACTCCGTAACTGGCGATCGCTCCTTTGCGAGCTAAAGCCATTCCGACACGAAGACCCATTTCTTGAATTTGCAAACGATAGCTTTCGGCAGCAGGAAAGCGGCAACCTAGATAAATTTGACCGTCGGGCCCGCCTAAAATTTGATCGTGAGTCGAGAGGGCTTCTACTTCACCTTTCGGAGTAATATAACCTTGAAAGCTGGGCGATCGCTTGTTATCTCCTTCAATAAATGCTTCGACAATTCCGCCTAGTTTAACGAGCTTAGTAGAAAATTTCTCCCAAGTTTCTTCGGGGGCTTGAAAGCGCAAATTTGACAAACAATTTTTAATGATAGTTAATCTTTGGCTGTGGCTGGCAAGTCCTGGAGCGTAATCTTTTATTGCTTGAAGATCTAAGATTGCATTGCCTTCGCCGGAAAAGCCTTCATTTAATTTAACTACCATTCTTTTTAAGTTTGGTTGCCTTTCCCATAGAGAAGTTGCAGCTAAAATGAGATCGTCTACACAAGCAAGTTTAATACTGCCGTCGGGATGGGGAATCTTAGCTTCGGCAAAAATTTCCCGACTGCCACTTTTAGAACCCCAGTATAGCAAGCGAGGAGAAGCCGCTAGTAAAGGTATTTCCAGTTTTAAAGATAATTCTTGTTCTAGAACGGTCGAATTATAACAGACCATATAAGATTTGCCAGGTCGTAAAGCTCTTTTAATCCTTTCTATCAAACGAGGGCGTTCTAGTATTTTTTTGGTTAGAGGTTGAGAAGAATTATCGTAAGTAGATATTAAGATGAGGCGATCGCGGGCGTGGGATAGGGGAATTCCCGGCAATAAATGTAAATAGTAATCAATAATTAGCGGACAAAGTGGTATTGCTGAAACGTAAATTACGCGAGAGTCTGGATTTCGTAAGTGAATTAGAGAAAATAACAATCTTTCTTCGTAGTGAACTAGACCCGATATTTTTTCTGCGACACCGATATCGATACTCAAAGATGGTATCACTAAAATATCGCAGCTCTTGGTTTCAAATAAGTTGAGACCGAGAGGATCTTGATTTAATTGACTTTGAAGTTGCTCGAATCGATCGCTGTAACTCGAGCCACATGCTCCTAAATCTGGCAGCATTTTTTTATCCTCTGGTATTTAATTATGAAAAAGCCAAAGCGTGCCGAACTTTCTATTAACATTAAATCGATCGCATCCGCGCTTAAGTGTAAGCCACTCCTCCAGTACGCCTGGGATCGGCTATGGCTAAAAGTTGGCCGTTAGGTTTGGCTAGGGCTGCTTGAACTCCGCCAAAATACATCGACAGATCCCCAAAAGGACGAGTCTGAAATCCGGGCAAATCTAAATTCAGACCGGCTTCAAAAGCTACAGTATCCTGCTCTCCAAATATCTCAACATGAAGGCGAGGATTAGTAATTGCTTCTGCTAAAGGTCGATCTCGCACTAGAAAATGAAGCAGTACCTGAGCTATAGCTGTGGTGATGCGGGAAGCTCCTGGAGAGCCAATTGCTAGTACCGTTCCGTCTGGATGTCTGGCAATAGTTGGGGCCATATTAGAAATCAAACGAATTCCAGGGACTAATTTTGCTAATCCTTGAGGATTCAATTCAATTTCCCCTAAAGAATTATTCAGCCAGATTCCCGTTCCCCCTACCATCACTCCAGAACCGTAACCTGCTGATGCTGTAATCGAACAAGCCAGTCCTTCAGTATCTGCACTGGAAACGTGAATGGTCGAAGGAGATCCGAGTAAGTTTTGATAGTTACCCGATCTGGCTAAATGCAACAAACGAGCTACTCGATCGCCTAACAATCTCGAACCATCTTTCTCTAAATACTCGCGACGATAGTTAAGAACTGCATCTTGTATTTTGACGAGCCGGCCGATCGCTCGGGAATCCCATTGCCGAAATTCTGCGTTATCTAAGAGCAACAACATCGCTGCCAAACAAGCCCCGCCAATTGCTGGGGGTGGATTGATAGCAATTTGCCATTCGCCAAAGGGGATAGTAATCGCTCTGCGTTCGTAAACTTGATAAGCTCGGAGATCTGCTGCGGTCAGAAGTCCTCGATTTGCTTGAATCTCTTCGGCAATTTTTGTGCCAATTTCCCCGCAGTAAAAAGCTTCAGCTCCCCGTTCGCTTAGCAATCTCAGGCTAGCGGCCAGATCTGGAATGCGAACGATTTCACCTTCTCGTAACAAGCTGCCATCACTACGATGTAAGATGCGATCGCTTTCAGGATGCCAGCTAAAAATAGCTTGATGAGTATAAAGTAAATATTCGGCCGCACCACCAGTCAAAGGAAATCCTCGTTCTACCCACTCTAAAGCAGGAGCTATTATTTCCGACCAAGAAAGATTGCCGTATTTCTGAGAGGCTAGTTTTAAGCCGGCAAACATTCCTGGAGTAGCGATCGAACCGTAGCCGATCACGGTGCTGATTTCGCCCCCATAGTCAAAAGAAACTTTCTTTCTAGCGCGATCGAAACTATCTGCTGAGAGTCCTCTTCCGGGCATTTCCGCATAAGCATCGATTACGAGGGGTCGGCCGTTTGCAGGCCAAATATTAATAAATCCGCTCGCACCTGGAGCCATTACTCCTATATCGGTACACATCGAAACTAAAGCAGCAGCTAAACCTGCGTCTACAGCATTTCCTCCCCTAGCGGCTATTTCTGCGCCTGCATCAGCCGCAATTTGAGATCCAGAGGAAATACAAACCTGTAACATTATTACAATTGATACGCTCTTTAATTAAATACTACAATTTTTTGTCGATAATAGTTGTGAAAATATATTGCTATTCACCTGAGTTGGATGCAAGGATGAATTATTATTTAGATCGAGGAAATAATAATAGTTTTATGTTAGAAGAGAATCGGGCTTTAAGATTCTGTTGAACTCAGGTTATGCCGGCAAATCCCTATTGCTTTGAATCAATTTGTAAGCATTCATCAGAACTAGAGCTTGTCACGAACGATTGATTATTTAAATGCGAGTTCGGTAAATAAAAGTTGATTATAGCTTAAAAAAAATAGCATTTGAGATAGAATATTAGATAGATGCAACTAGTATTTTTTTGAATAAAAACTTTGTTTTCTTCCCTTTCAACTGCATTTTTAGCCCGATCTAAAATAAAGTTTTTTCGTACCGAAAATTATTAGCTCGATTAGAGTAAGTTGGAGCAGTAAAAAAAAATTATATCGATTGAGAACCTAGAAAAAATCTTCGGTTCAAGGAGATAACAATTATGCCTCAGTTTACCAGCGATTCCCTTGTAAGTCTCGACCTCGATCGACCAATATGGGATCGATTCTTCTGCGTTGCTCCCCTGATTGTTGTCGGGACAAAAGAAGCAGGAGGCGGCTACGATCTAGCACCGAAACATATGGCGATACCTCTAGGCTGGGAAAACTATTTCGGGTTTGTTTGCACTCCGCAACATCGTACTTATCAAAATATTCGTCGCGAGCGGGCATTTACCGTCAGCTTTCCCCGACCCGATCGGGTGGTTTCAATTAGCCTTGCTGCCGCACCTCGTTGCGACGACGATTCCAAACCTGCTCTTGCTGCTTTACCTACTTTTCCCGCTTCGGCGATCGATGGAGTTTTGCTCGAAGATGCTTATCTCTTTCTAGAGTGCCAATTAGATCGGATCGTGGACGGTTTTGGTAAAAACAGTCTAATCGCTGGGAAAATAGTCGCCGCTAAAGTTCGAGAAGAAGCACTGCGTTTTTACGAACGAGACGATCGCGACTTACTTTTAAAAGCACCTTTGCTAGCTTATCTCTATCCCGGACGCTACGCCAAAATCGATCGCAGTAACTCATTTCCCTTTCATGCTGGTTTCAAACAGTGATAAAGATTAAACCTACTTCTACTCAAACTGCACGACGGCTTTTAGATTATCTTCATCGTCGCCGCAGTGCAATGATTAGTTTATTGGAAAAGCTAGTTCTGGCAGAATCGCCCTCTTTAGTGCCCGCAGCGCAAACTGAGGTATTAGCTTTGCTCGATCGAGCTTTGCAAAAGAGAAACTATCGAGTTCGCCACCTTCGGGGTCGCGAGACGGGAGGACACTTACTGGCCATCCCTGGCGATCGCCGCAAAAATGTGCCGTTTCAACTTCTGCTGGGACATTGCGATACGGTTTGGCCTTTAGGAACTTTAACAACAATGCCCCTGAAGGTTAAACAAGGAAAAATTTACGGCCCCGGAGTTTACGATATGAAAGCAGGATTGGTAATTACTATCTTTGCCCTAGAAGCTCTCCTTGCCCTCGATATCGAACCGGAAGTAGCACCAGTTATCTTAATTAACTCAGACGAAGAAATCGGCAGTCGCTCTTCGAGGATTCAGATTGAAAGATTAGCCAGACGAGCCGATCGCGCCTTTGTCATGGAGCCTTCCCTCGGGCCTGCAGGCAAACTAAAAACCCAACGCAAAGGGGTAGGCAGATTTACAATTAGGGTAATTGGCAAAGCAGCTCATGCTGGTTTAGAACCAGAAAAAGGAGCTAGTGCCATTCTCGAACTTGCTGCGATCGTTCAAAAATTATTTTCTTTCAACGATGCCGAGAAAGGAATCACTATCAATGTCGGCACGATCGACGGCGGTATCCGCCCAAACGTAATTGCTCCAGAAAGTAAAGCGGTGGTAGATGTAAGGGTGCTGCGCCAAGAAGATGCGCGAGAAATCGAGCAAAAAATTTTCAGTATAGAGCCGAGTATTCCAGGTACTCAAATATTCGTCGAAGGAGGCATCAGTCGAGAACCGATGGAAAAAACTCCAGGAAATCAACAGCTTTGGCAGTTAGCCCGTTCCGCAGCTTCCGAGTTGGGAATTGAAATCGAACAAGGTACTGCCGGAGGTGGTTCTGATGGCAATACTACCAGTCTTTGGACTCCAACCTTGGATGGTTTGGGTGCAGTAGGCGATCGCGCTCACGCTCCAGGAGAGTTCGTTTATTTAGA
>JAAUYD010143182.1_pt1 | contig 18944 bp, 7 predicted proteins | sample 7278101 | NCBI WGS metagenome assembly JAAUYD01 (sample SAMN14350128, study PRJNA611818) | marine sediment metagenome | isolation source: surface marine sediment (0.6m) | place: French Polynesia: Moorea | collected 2018-08
CCTCGGAGTCCCAGTCGATGCGGGTGTGGCCGGTGATCTGGAGCAGGCTGCCGGTCTCGAAGTCGATGAACAGATAGCCCGCGCGCGGGTCGAGCAGCAGGTTCCCGATCGTGTTGAAGTGGTTGTTGCCCGCGTAGTCGGGGAAGACGAGCCGCCCGTCGCCCTCGATGCGGACGAAGCCCGGGTCGCCGCCGCGGTGGGAGGCGTCCATCCCGAAGGTCGGGCTCTCGCCCTCGCCCCGGTAGCCGCTGGCGATGAAGAAGGTGTCGGCCGAGCGGATCCACTCCTGCTGGGATTCGGAGAGGGTGGTGGCCCGCCGCGCGGCACCGGGCTCGTCGGTGACGCGACGCCAGTCGCGTTCATGGATGTACTGGGGGCAGTTGCCGAAGGTCTGATCCACCTGGAACACGAGGGCCTTCGCGTCCGCCGCGATGCGGCCGTTCAGCCGGTTGCGCCGCCGCGTGGCGAACTCGATGCCGAGCAGGCCGAGGTCGGCGCCCGGCGTGAGCGCGCCCTCGAGCGCGTCGCCCTCTCCCGGCTGTGCCTCGATCACCAGCGAGCGGTCGTCCGGCGAGGTCACGAACCCCTCGTCTCCGACCAGCAGGGTGGCCCAGGGCCGTCCCTGGCCGTCGCGCGCGGCGGCGACCAGGAACGGCAGGGCGGTGTGGAAGGCGCGGTGCTCGTCGGGCAGGTAGGGCCGCACGACCTTGCGCGCCCAGTCCTCGATCTCCGACACGCCGAGGCGCGCCTGGACCTGCTTCTCGCCAGCGTGGAACGGGGATGTCTGCGACATGTCGGTCTCCTAGCTCGCCGGTCCGATCAGCTCGAGGCGGATGCCGCCCGGGATCGTGCACATCATGTGTCGCGTCGCGCCGCCGCCGAGGGACTCGGGGGTGAACTCCACCGAGACGTCCTCGCGGGCCTGTAGCTCGCCGTGCAGGGCGTCGAGGTCGGCGGCGTCCACCTGGAGCGCCAGGTGGTGGAGGCCGATCACGCGCTTGCGATCGAAGGGGGTGGCGTCGGCGCCGTTCTCGGCCTGCCACAGGGTGATCATCACCTGGCCGTCGCTCAGGAAGACGGCCGGGTAGTCGGGCACCTCGCCGACGGCTTCGAAGCCGAGTGCCTGCTGGAAGAAGGCCTGGCTGGCAGCCAGATCGGGAACGGTGAGGCCGGCGTGGTGCACGCCCTGGGTTCGGGGATGGCTCATGGTGTCTCTCCTGATGCGGGGCTGGGCCCCTGGGTACGAGGAGAGGATGTTCCCTGCGGAGATAGAGATAAATAGAGTCGTTCGGCTTATACTTCTCCAAATACTGGAGTAATCGACTGGACAAGCTGGCGGCGATGCGGGCGTTCGTAGAGATCGTGGACCAGGGCAGCCTGACCGCCGCGGGCGACGCCCTCGATCGCTCGCTCCCCACCATGGTTCGGACCCTGGCCCAGCTCGAGCGCGAGCTCGGGGCGGTGCTCCTCCGCCGCACCACTCGCCGCATGTCCCTCACCGAAGAGGGGCGCGTCTACCTCGAGCGCTGCCGCCGCATCCTCGCCGACGTAGCCGAGGCCGAGGCGCTGGTGGGCGACGTGCGCGGTGAGCCCCAGGGCCCGCTGCGCGTGACGGCGCCCGTCCTGTTCGGGCAGCGACACGTGGCGCCCGCGGTCGCGGACTTCCTCGCGGCGAACCCCGCCGTCCAGGTCGACCTCCTGCTGCTCGACCGCGTCGTCGATCTGGTCGAGGAGGGCATCGACGCGGCGGTCCGCATCGCGCATCTCGCCGACTCGACGATGATCGCGGTTCCCCTCGGAGGCATGCGCCGCGTGCTGTGCGCGAGCCCGGATCTGCTCGCGACGTACGGCACGCCCGACGATCCCGAAGCGCTGTCCGCGCTTCCGTGCGTGCGCTTCTTCGGCCTCTCGCCCAGCAGCACCTGGCGCTTCCAGCGCGACGGGCAGGACGTCTCCGTCGCGGTCGACGGGAGCTTCACCACCAACCACGTGGCCGCAGCCGTCTCGGCGTGCTCGGCAGGCCTCGGCTTCGGGCAGTTCCTCGCCTATCAGATCGCACCCGAGGTCGAGCAGGGCCGGCTCGAGGTCGTGCTCCCGCAGCACGAGGTTCCGCCCATTCCCGTGAGCCTGGTGTACGCCCACGCCCGCCTGCTCTCGCCTCGGCTGCGCGCCTTCGTGGACTGGATGAAGGACCGACTCGCTTTCTAAGACCCCATTTGCCGAGAACCCGAAGGGTCGGGCTTGACGGTCCGTACCGATCGGTACACACTGACCTGCACCCCCCTGAGGACCCGATGCCATGAGCCATCGCCTCGCGACCCTCGCGCTGGCCCTCTTCGTGACCGCGTGTCTCGAGGCGCGGCCGGAGACGCCGGTGATCCATCGCGATCTGGCCCGGGCCGAGGTCGCGCCCGACGGAGAGGTGCGGTTCTCCTCGCCTCAGATCGCGCCCCACCGCACCACCGCCGACGGTCGCATCGGTGTGCAGGTCCAGGGTGGCGCGCCCCAGGTGCGCTTCTACCTCTTCGCTCCGGAGAAGCTGGATCGCGCGCTGCTCGAGGAGGAGCCGGGCCCCAAGATCCTGGCCGACCCCGAACCGTTCATCCTCGAGTTCCCGCCCGCCGGCTTCGAGTACCCGGACAACGGGATCGACTACAGGCGCAACCCGGACCGCATCACCGGGCACCACGCGCTCTGCGACCCGACGACGGAGTTTCCGAGCCCCGGTGAGCAGACCAACCCCTACCCCTGCCCCGGTGACCCCACGCGCGACTGCTACGACTTCACCCTGATCAACAACACCGCCCACATCGGCGGGACGCAGATGTGGGGGACACCCGTCCACGTCGAGGTGTCGAGCCCGAAGACCGCGCAGGCGAAGCTCGAAGTCGTCGAGCTGGGCGAGCTCGTCGAAGGGGTCTTCCTGCCGGATGCCCCCGAGTGGACCGAGCCCATGGTCACGCGCGACGGGCGTCTCCTCACCGGGCGCATCGGCATCGCGCCGCTTCGCACCTGGACGAATCCCGAGACCGGCGAGTCGCTCCTCGACTTCTACGACATCATGTACTCCCAGCTGCCGGATTCCGCCGAGCCTTGCGACGTGACCGGCTGGCAGGTCTTCCATCCGATCTCCCACGCGCCCTACGACCCGCGCATGATCGGGCGCTACGGCATCGCGGCCTATCCCTTCCGCGACGCCGAGGGCAACCCCATCCCGGACGGGGTGGACATCGGCGGGAGCTATCCGTGGGTGGACGAGACGGGCGCCAACCTCTTCCTCACGACGGTGCCCGAGCGCCTGGGCGACCAGCCCGACGGCGTCTTCCCCGCACGCTGTGTCGTCCCCGGCTGCGAGGCGCTCGGCGAGACCGAGAGCCACGACATCGGCTACGCCGTCGCGGGCCTCTGGACCCACGGGAAGATGGTGCTCCTCGACAGCATGGTGAACCACACCGACTGGCAGATCCCGGTCGACCCCGACGGCCACCGCTTCGTCGGCCTGTATCGCAGCGCCTCGGAGCCGCCGGAGTCCGTCGAGGTTCGCGTCGGCTCGGGCCGCTCGCTCGGGCGGAGGACGCCGACCGGCTTCTCGGGCAATCCGAACATCCTCCACTCGGTGGAGAACCTCCTGAACCACCAGGCGAGCCTCCGGACCCTGACCCCGCGCGACGTGGTGTGGCTCGTCAGCACCGGGATCGCGACGGACGAGGTCGCCTTCGACGACTTCCTGAATCCCGACGGATTCATCGTCTCGAACATGCAGGCCTCGGTGACCAAGGAGAACGTCCTGCTCGGCGGGCAGGACGTGGGCGGGATCATCGCCTTCCTGCGGTACCACAACGGCAAGCACTGGTTCCCGGGGCCGCGCTTCTACAGCCTCGACATCCACATCCAGAACGCCGCGACCGCCCTGCCCCATCGCTGGTCGGTGCCGAGCCACGGGTTGGTGCGGGCCCTGTCGGGACGCATCGAGCCCGTGGCGATGGGAGGGATTCGCGGCAAGGGCTTCTGGCTGAGCGGGTACAACGCGATCGAGTACACGATCCCGCCCCAGCCGCGGGACATCCGGGCGCACGACTGGTACATGGGGATCTTCGTCGACCCCCGCGACGAGGACGACGTCCGCGAGCTGCTCCGCTTCCCCGACGACACCAGCATCTGGATCGCAGGGCGCTCGGAGCTGCAGTACCGCCGGGCGGGCACGTTGCTGCGGCGGATCGATCTCCCGGCGAGCGCGCCGGACTCGGGGTGGATCCATCTCGGCTGGAACCTCCTCGACGGAAACCGCGAGGTCGTGCTCTTCCACGACGGCTTCGTGCTCGATCGCCACGTGTCGGCGGAGCCGCTCTTCGAGCTCCAGCCCGGCCCCCTCGTCGTCGGCGACACGGACGATCCGGTCCAGGGCCTGCGAGGTTGGGTCGACGACTTCAAGATCTTCGCCCAGCCGTCGAGCGTCGAGATCGCCTGCAACCACGCCTACGGAACGCTGATCGAGGTGGGCGCGAACCCGAGCTGGCAGGCGGTCGCGGCGCGCTATCCCGCCGAGCACCATGCCGCGCTCGCCCGGCAGCTCGGCCAGGGCCCGCGCACCCGCTTCGCCTGCTACCACGACCACCGCGCGGACGTCGCGGCCCACGGCCGCAACCTCCCGGACCAGACCGTCGGGCTGCGCGAGGCGCTGAACTTCCCGGAAGGACCGCTTCGCGCCGGCGTGCCGCGCCCCGACTCGAGCCTGAACCCCTTCTGCCTGACCTGCCATCACGCGGCCGGACAGATGGGGCTCTCGACCGGGGCGCTCGACTATCGCCCCCAATGGACCGCGGAGGACGACCCCAGGCGGCAGCCCCTCCAGGGCTTGCGCCGGGTGTTCGGCAACATCCCCGGCGGCTGGATCCCGCCCGGAGAGGGTCCGGGCAGTCCCGCCGATGCGCTGGTCGCGCCGCCCGAAGGGCTGCTGGTCGACCGCTGGACGCTTCCCTAGAGCGGGTCTCTACCTCGGCTCGCAACGGCCGCCAGGACCCCCCGGGAAGCTCCCTGCACATCGCTTTCCGGTCGGTCAGGTGAGTCGAAGCGGTGAAGCGTCGGTAGCGCCCGCGTCCGGTCGACCGACCCGGCAGCTATGCAATGCTCGATCGTGGTGGCGTATCGATTCGGCGAGTTTCGGCTGGACGAGCAGACGTGGTCGCTGGAGCGGGACGGCGAGCGGGTCCCGCTCGAGCCCAAGCTGCTTCAGCTGCTCCTCTTCATGATCGAACGCCGCGATCGCGTCGTCACGAAGGACGAGCTGCTCGACGCACTCTGGCCGGATCAGGTGGCTTCGGAGGCCTCGCTCCTGCGCGCGATGAGTCTCGCACGGCGAGCGCTCGGCGACTCGGCGCGCGCGCAACGCTGGATCCGCACCAAGGCCCGGGTGGGCTACCGATTCGTCGGCGAGGTCGCCCAGGAGACGGAGGCCGAGGCCCGAAGTCCGAGGCCCTTGGGCGAGCGTCCCGCGGGCGACGCGACTCCCGAGCCCTTCGTCGGGCGGGAGTCCCTGATGGCTTCGCTCGCGAAGGCCTGGGAGACGGTGGCCGGCGGTCACGGGAACGCGGTGGTGCTGACCGGCGAGCCCGGCATCGGCAAGACCCGCGCCGCCTTCGAGCTCGCCGAGTCCGTGCGTCGAGCGGGCGGCCGGGTCGCCGTCGCGTGGTGCTCCGAGCAGCCCGATGCACCGCCCTACTGGCCGTGGATCCAGCTCCTGCGAGAGCTCAGAGAAGGCGATGCCGAAGAGGCCGACGCCCTGCTCGGATTGCTCGCGCCGTCGGGAGAGCCGAGCCTCGGCTCCGCCTTCGCCGCGGTCGCCGATCGCTTCCAGCTCCTCGACCGGTTGGTGGCCTTCGTCTCGCGGCAGGCGAGCGAAGCGCCGACCCTGCTGCTCGTCGACGACCTCCAGTGGGCCGACCGCTCGTCGCGCAAGGGCCTCGAGTTCCTGACGCGGACGCTCGCGCACACGCGTCTCCTCGTGCTGGCCACTTGCCGGGAGGACGCGGCCTCGGACCCGAGCCTCGGGGAGACGGTGGGGATGCTCGTGCGCGGGCCGGGCTGCCAGGCGATACCGCTCGCCGGCTTGAGCGAGGCCGACGTGGCCGACTACCTGCGCGCGATCGGCAGCGACGAGAGCGACGCACCGGCGTTGACCCAGCGCACCCGCGGAAACCCGCTCTTCGTACGGGAGCTCGCGCGCTTCCCGGCAGCGGCCGACGAGGGCGTGCGCGACGCCCTGCCGCCGAGCCTGCGCGGCGTGCTGCAGCAGCGCCTCTCGGCACTGCCCGCTCCCCTCCACGAGCTCCTCACGTGGGTCGCGGTGGCCGGTCGCGGGGTCGGCCTGCCCGTCCTCTCCAGGGTCACGAGCCAGGAGCCCGGCGACGTGGCCGATGCGCTCGCTCAGGCCGGGCGCCTCGGCCTGCTGGAGACGAGCTCCGACAACCGGATCCGCTTCTCTCACGAGCTCGTGCGCGAGGCCCTCCTGGCCGAGCTGCCGGCGGGTGACCAGGCTCGTCATCACCTGGAGCTGGCAGAGCAGCTCGAACGCATCGCCGGGGACACGGCGGCGGACGAGGTCGCCCACCACTACGAGCGGGCCCTACAGGGAGGCGTGGTTTCGACGCAGAGTGTCGGCGCCCTGGTTCGAGCGGCGGCACGGGCCGGTCGTGGGCTGGCGTACGACGAGGCCGCTCACCTCTACGAGCAGGCCCTGCTGGCGCAGCGCATGGGCGAAGGCGGCGACGCGCGGGCCGAGCTCGGGATCCTGCTCGCCATGGGCCCCATGCAGTGGGGGATGAACCAGTTCGCGACCGCCCTCGACCTCGCCGAGCGTGCCGCAGACCTCGCTCGGAGCCTGGACGATCCGGAGGCCCTGGCTCTCGCTGCGCTCCTCATGTGGCCCATGCCGCCCAACGGAAACCCGACGGGACGCGCGTTGCTCGAGGAGGCCGAGGCCAAGCTCCCGAAGCCCAGCGCACTCCGGGGTCAGGTGCTCGCGAGACTCGCCTATCACCTCTACCTCGAGGACGAGGACCCGCGGCGACTGCTCCCGCTCTGTCGAGAGGCCCTCGAGCTGGTGCGTCCCGAAGACGACTCGGCCGGTCTCGGGTGGGTCCTCTTCTCGTTCCTGGTCTCGTGCTGGTCGGTCATGCCGATCGAAGAACGACGTGCGCTGGTCGCCGAGGCCCACGCATTGGGGAAGATCCGGGGCGGGAGCGATCGCATCCCGGCCTCTCAGCTGACCCTCACCCAGCTGTTGGAGGACGGTCGGATCGACGAGGTGGACGCGGAGATCGCAGCCGTCGAGCGACACATCGAGAGCCAGGCCTCCCAGACCTTCTTCCGTTGGTACACGCCTCTCTACCGTGGAATGCGTGCGCTGATGAGAGGCGATCTCCCCGAGGCCGAGGGCTGGATCCAGCAGACGCTCGAGGCCGGCCGCGACACGCCGATGCTGGACGAGGGGTCGGCCTTCGGCGCCCAGCTCTTCCAGCTCCGCGTCGACCAGGGACGCGTGGCCGAGCTCGAGCCTCTGGTTCGCATGCAGGCGGAGCGGGGTCCCCGCTCCACCACGTTCCTGCCCCTCCACGCCTATCTCCTCTGCGAGTGCGATCGGGTCGACGAGGCACGGACGATCTACGAGCGTTTCGCGGACAGCTACGATCCGGCGGTCGACGCGAACCGGGCGATCGCGCTCACCGTCCTGGCCACGGTGTGTGCCCGGGTCGGCGATCGCGAACGTGCCGGGCGCTTCCGTGAGGCCCTCCTGCCCTTCCAGGATCGCGTGACGGTGAACCTCACGGCCTGGATCTGCCAGGGCTCGCCGCATTGGCCGCTCGGCCTCCTGGCGGAGGTCGACGGGGACCGCGAGGCGGCCATCGACCACCTGGAGCGCGCCATCGAGGCGAACCGCCGCCTCGAGATGCGCGTCTATCTCACGCGCGCACGGCTCGACCTCGCTCGTCTCCTCGCAAAGGGCAACGACCACGACAGGCGCCGCGGGCACGACCTCGTCGATGCCTGTGCGGACGTGGCCCGGCGCTACGGGTACGCGGCGCTGGAGAAGCAGGCGGACGCGTTGCGCGGCTCGCTCCGCACACCCTGAGCAACGCCCAGATCATCGCCCCAGTCGAAGCTCGCCCGCGCGTCGCTCGAGCCCCGCGAGGCGGTGGGAACGGATCAGGGCATCCGCTCGGGTCAGCGCGTCGCGGGCCGCCGAAGCCCGTCCCGCCTCTCGCTCGCACCGGGTCAGGTCGAGCCACGCCCGCGCCTGGAAGCTCGGCGCCTGCATGTGGCGGTCGATCGCGGCCGCCTCCTGGAAGGCCTCGCGCGCTTCGTCGAGTCGCCCGGCCCGCGCTTCGAGTCGTCCGCGGTAGCGGGCCGCGGCGCCCTGATAGGTCATGAAGAGCGGACCGATCATGCAGGTCGCCGTCGTTCGCTTCAGCTCCAGCAGGACGAGCTCCGCCTCCTCCGCGGTTCCGAATTCGCCCACCAGCTCCGAGAGGAGGGCCAGGGTCGGGTGCCAGTTCACGTCGCGTCGGATGCGGCGCAGCCCGCCGGCCAGGAGCATCCTCGTCCGTCGCATGGCCGCGTCGCGCTCGCCGCTCTCCCACTCGGCGAGGGCCAACGCGACGGTCCAGCCGGGGATCGCGGGATACTCCGACGCGGCCGCCCGCAGCGGACCGATCAGCTCGCCGAGTCGGCCCTGCTCGCGACACAGCGTGTAGCTCTGCGTCGCGACGTACTGCCCGCTCGCCTCGGCCTGGACGCGACGGCCGATCTCCACGGCGCGTTCGATGGAGCGGGCGGCGGCCGGCAGGTCGCAGCGGCGCAGGAGCTGGTTGCCGCGAAGGAACGCCCCATAGAGCCGATAGCGCCGCACGCCGAGCGCCTCGACGTCCCGGACGAACTCGTCCGCTCCCGCATCCAAGGTCTCGCGCTCGCCGGCCTCGAGCGCATCCGTGAGCTCGAGCAGGAGCGCGTCGATCGTCCACTGCCGTCTGCCGCTGCGCTCGGCGCGCTCGCGGAACTCGGCGGCCAGCGCGCGGCGACGGGCGAGCCCGCCGGGCCCTCGCAACGCGACGTGGCCGCAGCGGAGGCAGTCCATCCGGACGGTGACGTCGTCGAGGTCGCGGGAGAGCTCGAGCGCGCGTTCGGCCACCTCCAGCGTGCGTTCGGGCGGGTCCGCGAAGATGAGCGCGTCCGAGAGGTTCGAGAGCAGGGATGCGCGGAGCGCCCGGTCCTCGGGCGGCGTGCCGGCCTCGGCTTCCTGCAGCGCGGAGAGGCCCTCGAGGTCCGCGTTCCCGGTCTGGCCCCCTTCGGTCATCTCGATCGCCGTGCGAGCGAACAGGCCCGAGTCCCCCGTCGCTCGCGCGATGGTGATGCCGCGTCGCAACCAGCCCCGGGCCCGGTCGAAGCGTCCACACGCGTTCCAACAACGAGCCGCGAGCAGGAAGGTCTCGCCGCGCTCGGAGTCGAGCCCCGCTCCGAGGTCCAGCAGCTCGATGGCTCGTTCCGCCCACAGCGCGGATTCCTCCGGCGCGTCGGCGTCGAGCAGCCGCTCGGACGCGTCGCGGCACGCTTCCCAGGCGAGGCGCGGATCGGCGGTCGAGGCCGCCTCGTAGCGGTGGCGAGCCAGCGCCACGGCATGGTCCACACCCGAGCCCGGCGCGCTCGCCAGGGCTTCGGCCAACGCCGCATGTCGCTGGGATCGGTCGCGCGCGCTCTGCCTTCGCGCGATCACCTCCGGGATCATTCCGTGGGTGAAGCGTCGGGTCTCGCCCCCGGCATGGGGCTCGAGGATCGCCGCGGCGACCGCCTGCTCGAGGAGTCGCGCCGCTCCTTCCCGATCGCATCCGATGCAGCCTGCGATCGTCGCCACCGCGAACTCGCGGCCGACCAGGGCGCCGAACTCGAGAGCCTCGAGGCAGGCGGTGTCGACGTCCTCGAGGTGGCGGGCGATCGCGGTCTCCATGTCGTCGTTGAGATGGAGCTCGCGCTGCACCTGCTCGAGACCGTCCTCACGCGTCCCGACCTGGGCGATCAGCTCGCGCAGGAAGAGCGGGTTGCCGCCCGTGCGATCGAGCACGAGCTGTGCCTGTGCGGGTGCGGGCCGCCGCCCGAAACGCGCCTCCAGGATCCCGGCGACGTCGTCCCGGGTGAGGCCGCCCACCGGAATGCGTCGCGCGAGTGCGCGCAGCTCGGTCAGGGGCTCCTCCGTGTCCGACGAGGAGCGCAGCGTGGCCACCACGGCGATGCCTCGGGCTCCCGGCTCCCGACACAGCTCGATCAGGACCTGGAGCGACTGGGCGTCGGCACGGTGGACGTCGTCGATGCAGAGGAGCACCGACGTCGTCTCGGCGAGGCTCCGCCAGAACCCGGCGATCGCGTAGTGCAGCTGCTCGCGCCGCGCCGAGGCGGCCACCCACTGCGGCTCGGCCGCGCGCGGCATGCGGCGGCCGAGCTCGGGGAGGACGGGTCGCAGGGTCGCGGCCTCGGCTCCGAGGAGGCGAGCGAGCTCCGCCCGGCTCCTCCCGATCGCGAAGCTACGGAAGAGCTCGCGCCACACGTCGTAGGGCGCGCGGAGACTCGCGCCGGGCGCCGAGTGGACCTCGATGGAGCGTTCGTGCGCCCACGCGCGAAAGGCGTCCAGCACGCGCGACTTGCCGATCCCCGCCGGCCCCTCCAGCAGGATGCAACGCGGCGGCCCGCCGAGGGCGTCCTTCAGGGCCTCCTCGAGCTCGGCCAGGACGCCGGCTCGTCCCACGAGCGGCAGCTCGCGCCGTTCGGGAAGGTCGTCGGCGCGGGACAGCCCGAAGCGGTAGCCGACGCCGCGAATCGTCTCGACGGCCGCGTCTCCCAGGACCCGCCGCGCGCCGTAGACGGCGCGGCCGAGCGAGCCCTCGGTGACCGTCTCGTCGGGCCACAGCACTTCCATCAGCTCGGCGCGGCCGACCACGCGGTCGCGGTTGCGCAGCAGGTGGAGGACGAGGGAGAGGACCTTCGGCTGGATCTCCACGACCCGGCCGTCCTCGAGCAGGCGTCCGCTCGCCTCGTCGATCTCGAAGGGCGGGAAACGGTGGCGCATGGCTCTCCTCGACTTAGCTCGAATTCTGCACACCTGCCGTCGCCGGCGGGTTGCGGTCGGCACACTCGGGGTGGAGAGCACCCCTCGGGAGCGAAACGACAGGTCACGGAGTCGTAAGGCGCGCGTAAGGACCGCACCGGGTCGGCGAAATAGGCTGGCGGCCGAGAATCGAGATGAGTCCGTTCGCCCCCCGCCTTTCCGATCCCCGCCACTGTTCGCCGGCCACGCGGCCAGTCGACGGCTTCTTGGCGATCGAGAGTTCTCCGACACACAGGCCCCCCATGGAGCCACCTCCCGGGAGAGCCCCTGGCTCGCCGCACTCGAGCGGCGGTGCATCAGGGCAGCGACCCAAGGAGGTTCCCATGCATCGTTCGTCGTTCCTTTGCGCGCTGGCTGCGTTCTTCCTGCTCGGCGCAAGTGTCGCGTCGGCCGTTCCCCTGGTGTCGGTCGATCTCGATCCCGCGACCGCCGGCGTCCAATCGAGCCGCGACATCGGAGTCGGCGAGACCGTCGACGTGGCGATCACGATCAGCGGCGTCGAGCCCGGAGCTCCGCTCAACGCGTTCGAGCTCGATCTCCTCTTCGACCCGTCCGTCGCGGGCGCCACGCTGGCCGCAGGCGGCGGATTCCTGGTACCGCCCACCTCGCAGGTCGAGCTCGATCTCACCGCTCCGGACGTGAACTACGCCGAGACGACCATCGGCGCCGCCGCCGCCTCGGGAGCGGGCGTCCTGGTCACGGTGAGCTTCCAGGGCGTGGCGCCGGGCGCAACGGCACTGACCCTGGCGAACGTGCTGCTGGCGGCTCCCTTCGGCCAGCCGATCTCCCCCGTCGACCTGGCGTCGGGCTCGCTTCGCGTGATCGCCTCCGCCCCGGAGCCCGGCTTCGCGGCGGGACTGCTGCTTCCCCTTCTCTCCGGCATCGCGAACGCGCGCCGACGTTCGGCGCGACTGCGCGGAGACCGTTCCTAGCCCCGAGCGGGGCGCATCACGGAGGAGCCGATGGCGTCGGGTGCACCCGACCGGACCGACACATCGCGCCACGGCTCCCGATCTCGCGAGCTCGGCTACGGACGGCGCGGCGGACTCGGGCCGCGGCTCCTCCTGGTCGTCGTCACCCTCGCTCTGGCGTGCGGCGAGGTACCGGACCCCAACGGCGACGGGGTCGTCGACATCCTGGACGTCTCCCTGGTCTCGAGCTGCCAGGGGCTCGACCCTGCGCTCTCGTGCATCTGCCGCACGGCCGACCTCGACGCGGACGGCGACGTGGACGCCACGGACCTCTCGCGGGTGGAGGGCAGCCTCGGCCGCACGACCGCGCCGAGGCCGAGCGACGCGACGCCGCCGAGCCTCGTCGACAGCGACCCGCCGTCGGGTGGCTTCGCCTTCCGCAACCCCGTCCCCATCACCGGCCGCTTCGACGAGTCGCTCTTCTCGCTGCAGCTGGCCGGCACGCGGGCCGTGGTCGACGCGTCGGGCGGCTTTCGCGCCGACCTGCCCCTGGCGTCGGACCGGAACCAGGTCGCCTACCTCGCGACCGATCTCGCCTGCAACGAGACGCGCGGCAGCCTCGACGTCACGCTCCAGCAGGTCTCCGACCCGGAGCCGAACGGCGACGGCGTCGTCGACATCTTCGACGTCTCCCTCGTCTCGAGCTGTCAGGGCCGCGACCCGGCGACCTTCTGTCCCTGCAACCGGGCCGACCTCGACGGGGATGGCCGGGTCGATGCCGTCGACCTCGGGCTGGTCGAGGCGGCCTTCGGGACGAGCGGCCACCCCGTGGAGCCGGCGGACGGAGAGCCTCCCCTCGTGACGATCGAGTCGCCCGCCGACGGGGAGACGCTCGCGACCCCCAGCGTCGAGGTCACGGGCGTCGTCGACGACCCCACCGCCACCGTGTTGATCGAGGGCGTGCCCGCGGCGCTCCTGGCCGACCCGGCCGGAGCGCGCTTCCGCGTCCAGGTGCCGCTCACCGAGGGCGACAACCCGATCCGGGTCGAGGCGCGCGACCGCAGCTGCAACGTGGCGAGCCTGACGCTGAACACCCGCCTCGCGCCGATCCTCGCCCGGCTCGACCTCGACCCGGGAGGCCTGCGCTTCGATGCGGTGGGCGCCGACGCCGCACTCCGGGCCACCGCGACCCGGAGCGACGGCTCGACCCGCGATCTCACCGGCTCGGCCAGCGGAACGACGTGGGCGAGCGACCGCCCCTTCGTGGCTCGCGTCTCCGCCGAGGGACGCGTGACGGCGACCGGCAACGGCACGGCCACGATCACGGCTCGGAACGGCACGCTGTCCGCCAGCGCGCAGGTCGTCGTCGAAGCGGGAGTCGTCCTTCAGTCCCTCGTGCTGGAGCCGGGCGTCACCCTCCTCACCGCCCCGGGAGCGACGAGCCCGCTCTCGGTGCGGGGCCGGTTCTCGGACGGAAGCGAACGGGACCTGACGGATGCCTCGACGGGGACCGTCTACACGACGGCCGATCCCGCCGTCGCGGACGTCTCCGCCGACGGCGTGCTGACTGCACGGGCCGATGGCCGCGCGGCGATCACGGCACGCAACGGCGCGGTCTCTGCCACGGGCGATGCCGAGGTCCGCCTCTCGGGTGGGCTCGGCTTTGCGCGGGTCGAGCTCTTCGACGATGCCCGGGGGCTGCCGCTCCCCGGCGGCCAGGTCGAGCTGCTGGCGGACGGGGGCGGCGCGGCGGCTCTTCCCTTGCAGGTACCGACCGACGTGGGAGGCCGGGCGTTGCTCCCCGCGCTCGCAGGACGCGTGCTCGTTCGCGCCACGCGACCGGGGTACACCCGCGTCGACCGGACGGGAGACGTCGTTCCCGAACGAGCGACCGACCTCGTGGATGCCCGGCTCACTCCGCTCGATCCGCGATCGACCCCTCTGACCCCTGCGGGCGGGGGCACGGCGAGGAGCGACGACGAGCGCCTGGCTCTTCGCATGCCGCCCGGTGCGCTCTCGCGTGCCGTCGACATCCGGCTCACGGAGCTCTCCGCCCAGGGCCTTCCCGCTCTGCTTCCGCTCGGCTACTCGCCGCTCGGGAGCGTCGACATCGAGCCCGACGGCGAGCGACTCGCCCAGCTCGCGTCGCTCGAGATCCCGGTCGACGCGGGTCTCGTTCCGGGGGCGCAGCTCCAGGCCGCGCGCTACGACCGCGCCGCCGGGCACTGGATCGCCCTGGCTCCGGCTGCCGTGGATGCGTCGGGGCGGCAGGTCCGTCTCGACCTCGACGTCCTCGGGCCGGTGGCATTCCTCGTGGCCGACCCGGCGCCGGCCGCGCCGCCCGCGGCGGTCGTGGGCCAGGAGCTCGTGGGTCTCGACCCCGCCACGCCGCGCGGACTCGGCCTGCTCGAGGGCAGCGTGGATCCCGCCGTGGCCGCTGCCGATCCGGATGCCCGGGCATTGGGACGGCTCTACGGAGATGCGGCGGCGCCGGCCCTGCCCGTCTCGGGAACCGCCGTGACCGCCTTCGTGAGCGAGCGCTTCGACCTCTCCACGGGGAGCGTCGTGGTCCCGCGTCCCTTCGAGGAGGACTTCGTCCTCTATCGCGACTCGGCCGAGGGGCGCCCTCCCGTCGGCGAGCTGGCCGCGCACTTCCCGATCACTCCGTCCCAGGCCTTCGACATCCTCGAGCTCGCCGCGGGCCGCGTCACCCTGGACGTCCGGCCCCGGCAGGCGCAGCCCGCGGGTCTCCGACTGGGCCCCGCCGGCGGACAAGTGTCGGATTCCGAGGGCAAGCGGCTCGAGCTCCCGACCGGAGCGCTCGCGCGGGACGTCGCGGTCGAGGTGGTCTCGGTGGCGGCGCCCGGGCTTCCGCTGCCGAGCGGGTTCGCGACCCTCGGAGCCGTCGACGTCGATCTCGCGGGCGAAGTCCTCGGCGCGGACGCGATCCTCGCCATGCCCCGGCCGCCGGATCTCGTCGACGCCGCGCCTCTGCTGGTGGTGCAGAGCTTCGTCGACGCGGCGGGGATCCCGCGCGTCCGCATCGTCGCGCGGGGTCGCATCGACGCCACGCGTCTCGTGTCGGACGCCTCCGAGCCGGGTCTGCCGGGAATCCGCGGGGGCGGACGCTATGCGTTCGTGCGGACACCCGGCCTCCTCGGACTCGTGAGCGGCATCGTCCGTGCGGTCGGGAGCAGCGGCCCGCAGTCCGGTGCCCTGGTCACGAGCTCGAGCGCGCCCTTCGTCGACGAGACGGCGGCGGACGGCGCGTATCTCGTCGCCGCCGCGTCGTCCGCGACCTCCACCATCGATGCGCGCGAGCCGGTCCGGGACGACTCGGGTCGCTCGACGGCGGATCTGGGCCCCGGCGACACCGCGCTCTCCGGTCTCGACGTGCTGCTGCTGCGCCAGCGCCCGACGGTCGTCGCCACCACGCCGGCCGTCGGGGAGCGGGACGTCTCGCGCAGCACGCCGCTCTCGGCGACCTTCTCGGAGCCGCTCGAAGCGAGCTCCGTCGACACGGTGGCGGTGCAGCTCTTCCGCGCCGGAGCGCCGGTCGAAGGCCGCGTCGCGCTCTCCGCCAGCGGCCGGGTCGTCCGCTTCCTCCCGGACGCCGAGCTCGAATCGGCAACCGACTACGAGCTGCGCCTCGGGCGTGAGCTGCTCGACCTCGCGGGCAACGCACTCGATGCGGCCCTGGTGGTTCCGTTCCGGACCGCCGACACGTCGAAGCCTCCGGCGCTCGAGGCGGGGCGCATCACCGCCGAGCTGCCCGACGACGACGGCCAGGTGCTGGTGGTCGGCACCCAGGGCAGCGCCGAGCCCGGCTCGGGCGTCACGCTCGGCAATCTGCGCACGCGCGAGACCCTGAGCGTCCTCGCGCTGGACGACGGCTCGTTCCGACTGCGGATTCCCGCGCAGCTGGGTGACGAGCTGGCCCTGACCCTGCGCGACTCGAGCGGCCGTCGGCTCTCGCTCGACATCACGCGCTTCGTTTCGCCGGACGGCACGACGGCCCTGGGCGCGGCGGGGGGAAGCATCGACGGGAGCGGCGACCGCCGCGGGGCGGTGCTGCCGCGCGCTCTCTCGGCGGCCGGGCTGTTCCGGATCCTCGATGGCGGAAGCGCTCCGCTCCCGACGCTCGGGAGCGACCTCACCCTCGTGGATCGCTTCGCGATCGAGATCGAGGGGGCCCGCTTCCGCCGGATCGAGCGACTCGAGCTCTCCGAGGACCAGGGGCGCCTCGGCCCGCTCGCCGTCGCGCAGTCGCCCTTCGCGCGTCAGTCGAGTCTGGTGGTTCCGAGTAGCTTCCTGACCGGCGGTGAGCTCCGCTTCGATGCCGAGGTCCGGGACGAGGACGGCCTCGGCCAGCAGGTCACGGGGGCGACGCTCGTCGTGGCCTCGTCGCCGGACACCACGCCGCGCACCGTGCGGGGCGAGCCCCGCTTCCCCACGCTCCGGATCACGACACCGGAGCAGGCGCAGCCGGGCCAGCAGCTGCAGGTGCGAGCCGTGGCGCCGCAGTCGCGGATCGACTTCGATCTGCCGCTAGCGGATCCGTCGCTGGCCGCTTCCGACTTCCTGCTGGCCCGCCTGGATGCGATCGCGGGCGACCCGGTCCTCGTGGTCGTGGACGCCCTCGACCGGGTCGACGGGCCGAGCGGCGTCCGGCTGCAGACGCGTGGCGATGCGCTCCCGGGCGTCCGCGAGTCGGGCGAGTACGTCGTCCTGGCTTCGTCGACACCGCTCTCCGAGGTGGAGGGGCGCGTGACGGGTCCGCCCGCGGCGGTCCGGCTCCAGGGGACGCCGCTGGTCGCGATCGGCACGGCACCGAACCAGGGCTTCGTCCTCCCCGTCTCCGCCGGCTCGGGCTTCTCCCTCGCCTTCGTGGACCCGGCGGACGGGAGCCTCCGCGGTACGGCGAGCGACACCGCCCCGCCGACGGGCGCGACCCTCGACCTGGGCGAGCCGCTGGGCTCGGCCGGCGGCAACCTGCTGCTGCTCTCCGCGCGCCCCGGTCCGGAGGATCTCGCCGAGATCGGGGCGACGATCGAGCTCGAGTTCGACCAGGCGATCGATGCGGCCACGGCCGGGTCGAACACCCTGGTCGTCACCGACGAGAACGGCGCCAGCGTCACCGGCCGGATCGAGCTGTCCAGCGCGGGGCGGGTGGTCCGCTTCACGCCGCTGCGTCGCTTCGCCTTCGGGAGCCGCTACCGCTACGGCGTCTCCCGCGAGCTTCGTGGGGAGTCCGGGGCCCGACTCGCGGCCCCCTTCGACTCCGGGTTCACCACCTTCGCCCCCTCGCTTCGCGCGTCCGTGCCGCTCTCCCGGCTCGACGGCAGCCGCGCGGACGCGGTCGACGTCGCCGCGGCGGATGGCGTCGTCGTGCTGGCCTCGGAGAACGGCGTGTCGGCCTTCGACATCGGGGACCCGGGGGCTCCCCGATCGGTGGCTTCGTGGGACGTCGCCGGCGGGAGCACGGGTGTGGCGCTCCTGCCCTTCGGGCCGGCCCCGCTGGTCGACCGCGCGGGCAATCCCATCGCCCGTCCGCTCGTGGCGGCCCTCTCCGGAGGGCCGGCCGACCCCCTCCGCGCCGAGCTGCTCGATCTTCTGGGAGGCTCCGCACCGACGCTCCTGGGCTCGGTCGAGCTCGGGCCCGCGAGTGCGGCGACCGTTCGCCGGCTGAGCTTCGCCGACGACGGGCGAGCGGTGGCGGCAATCGACGGACGGGGGCTCGTTTCGCTCGACGCCTCCCTCGCCATCCCCGTCGACCCGACGGATCCCGGCGGCGCCGTGCTCGGTCGCGAGCCCGCCGACTCGTCGGGCAGCGCACGCGCCGTCGCACGGATCTCGCGCGTCGCCGCGCCGGATCTGCTGCTGGCCGCGTCTCGCGACGGGCTCGAGCTCCTCGATGGCGCATCCCTGGCACCCCTCGGGTTCGTCTCGACCCAGGGGCAGCCCGCAGGAGTCGACGGCCTCTCGTTCTTCGGGATCGACCTCGACCTCGACGGCGCCATCGACCCGGACCGCGAGACGGGCGACCTGGCGGTCGTGGCCAACGGGCCGGACGGCCTGCTGCAGCACTTCGACGTAACGGATCCGACGCAGCCGCGTCGCACCGGTCTCGTTCGCCTGCCCCACCCGGCACTGGACGTCGCCGTCGATCGCGACGAGCGGATCGCCTACGTCGCCGGTGCCGAGGCGGGCGTCAGCCTGGTCGACCTGGACGGGCCGAGAAGCCTCCAGCCCATCGACCTCGACCGCGACGGCTTCGACGACCGCATCCTCGGTCGGGTCGCGACGGCCGGGGCCGCGCGGCGGGTGGTGCTCGCGCTCGACCGGGGTGTGGGATTCGTCGCCGACGGCCCGGAAGGCCTCGGCGTCGTCGAGCTGCTTCCGCCCCGGACCCGCTTCGCGGGCCTGGTGCGCGACCCGGTCGTGGCGCTCGACGGCGACGAGGAGTCCATCCTGGCCTCGCCGGTCGCGCTCCTCTCCGACGACCGGCTCGAGCTCACGGTGGAGGCCACCGTTCCCGCCCAGGAGCTCCTCACCCTCACGCTGTCGGGCCCCGGCGCGAGCGACCTCCGGCTCCCCGGCGGCCTCCCGGCCGTGTCGTTGCTCGCGGGTCGCAGTGAGCTCGTCGTCGAGGTGGTGGGCCCCGACACCGGAGGCGATCGCCGCGCGACCTTCGAGATCCGCAATCTCGCGGGCGGCGTCGTGGGAAGCCTGGACCTCGACCTGCGCGAGACGCGCTTCGACCCCGCGACGATCGAGAGCCTCGCCGTGGGACCCGATCCGCTGCTGCTGGGAGAGGGTGCCGACACCGCGTCCGTCTCCGTGGCGGCGACCTTCTCGGACGGCAGCGTTCGCAACGTCACGGA
>JAAUYD010037474.1_pt1 | contig 18926 bp, 12 predicted proteins | sample 7278101 | NCBI WGS metagenome assembly JAAUYD01 (sample SAMN14350128, study PRJNA611818) | marine sediment metagenome | isolation source: surface marine sediment (0.6m) | place: French Polynesia: Moorea | collected 2018-08
CGTGTCGCCGGGCGGCAGCGTGACACGGATGCCGTACGGCCGGTCGGCCCCTGCTTCTTCCGGGTTCACGAGATTGTGCGGATGGTGGAAGTCCACGGCTTTCTCCGGTTTAGACCGGCGCGATTATAACTGACACTGCGCCGGACCGAACACCTCACCGATGGCTCAGTCTAACGAACGGAGCCGCGGTCGCCCGCACCTTCCCGGTCCGACCAGCCAAGCAGACGACGCGTGATGAACAGGTAAACGGGCTTCACGGTCTGCATCCAGAGTCGGGACAGCAGCCCCGGCTGCGACAGGATGGCTTTTTCGCGGGTTGTCAGCGCATCGGCGCAATAGGTCCGCTTGTGCTTGAGCAGATGCCGGATGTCCTCGCGGGCAAGCGCACGAAAAAGGCGCGTCCTGGAATTCACGTGCCCGGCCAGCTGAAAGTCGATGAATGCGACGCCCGAGTCCGCGGTGAGCAGTATGTTGGGCTCTTTGGCGAGATCGTTATGCACGACGCCGCATCGGTGCAGCTTGCGCAACAGCTTTGCTGCCTGTTTGAAGTAGCGTGGGTCGGTGGGCTTCCCCTGTTGCATGGGTTGGCCGTCCACAAATGTGCGCTCAAGCGTCATGCGATTGACGTCGATAAGCTGCGGCACACCTGAGACGCCCTCCAGCGCCGCAAGCGCACGCGCCTCGCGATACATGAGGCGCCGGGCGAGCCAGCGAACCCATACGGCGGCAGGGCGGATGTCGCGGCGAATGACGATCTCGCCGTCGCGCTCCAGCCGCGATACCTCGCCGAACGTGTCTTTCTTGAGCAGTTTTTGCTTAGGAGATCTCATTACATAGCCAGTATGCCGGCCTGTCAGCTACACTGACAGCTTAAGGCACGAGTATTCCAATGGGCAGCGACTCCGGCAACTCCAGACAAAGTCGATCGGATTCCACGGGCTTTTTCAGCGTCGGGACCCCGCTGAATGCCGTGCGGGCCGGCTACATCCGACGGCCTGCGGACGACCTGCTGGTCGAAGCCGTGTCGGCTCGCCGCTACGCTCACGTGATCTCGGCAAACCGGACGGGCAAGTCGAGCCTGATCGCCAGCGCTGCCGCGCATCTCGAGCACAACGATACGCATGTCGCTGTTCTCGACCTGCAGCAGATCGGGACCCGGGAAGCGGGATCCGACGCCGGGCGGTGGTTTTACAACGTCGCCTACCGGCTGATGCGCCAGTTGCGCATCAAGATCGATCTGCAGGAATGGTGGCAGGACAAATCGATCCTCAGTAATCGCCAGCGCCTGCTTGAGTTCTATACGGAGATCGTGCTCGGCAAGATCGACGGTCCGATTGTCGTATTCGTCGATGGCGTGCAGGTCGTTCGTGATCTTCCCTTCGGCGACCAGCTGCTGGCCAGCGTGCGCGCCGCGCATAACGCGCGATCCGCGGACCCGGAGTTCATGCGGCTGACGTTCGTGCTGACCGGAGAGTGCGATCCCTCTTCGTTAGTGGATGAGCCGGATCTCTCGCCGTTCAATATCACCCAGTCCATACCCCTGGACGATTTCTCGCGCAGCGACATCGATCTGTATGGCCCTGAACTGGACATTGAAGCCGGACGCGTCGAGCAGGTTCTCGATCGAATCTATTATTGGACTCGCGGGCATCCTTACCTGACACAGAAGTTGTCGCGCGCCGTGTCACGAGCGGATGTTGACGATGACCCCGACGAGTTTGTCGACAGGTTGGTCATGCAGCAGCTCGCGAGCAGGGCGGCGATCAACAGCGAACCGCACATGAGCCAGATTCACCAGTACATCGTCGGTGACAAGGCTAGTCGTGAGGCTCTGCTCAACCTCTACGGCCGTATCCGCAAAGGGGTGCCGGTGGCAACGGATCTCGGCTCACCGCTGCAGCGCGAGCTCATCGCCGTCGGGCTCCTCGAGCTGGACGAGGCAGGCACACTGCGCGTGCGCAATCGCCTGTATGAGACGGTTTTTACCGCGCGCTGGGCCAACGAGAATCTCCCGACACACTGGCGTGGCCCGGCCATAGCTGCCGCCGTCATTCTCGTCATGCTGATCGTACCTTTCTGGTACACACAATGGCTGCCGAGCCCCTATGTCCGCGTCTTGACCTCGGTCGAGACGTCGCCGATCGACGCCGAGGTGGCGTGGCTGAATTTCAGGTCCTTCCCGGGCCACTCTGATTCAGCTGACTCCGTATTCGGGCAATACCTGAAGGCGCGCGCCGAAGATGCCTCCACGGAAGCCGAGATTCGGCAGCTCGCGAGACTGGCTTCCAACATGGCCAGCGAGCCGCAGCTTCCGCAGCGCCTGATCGCCGAGTACTGGGATCGTCGGAGCCTTGAGGCGATGCGCAACGAGAACCGGCTGGATGGGCTGCTCTCTACAATACGGTCATTCGATCTGTCGACGAGGCTTCGACGCAGCCGCGCTGCCATGTTGGCTTCTGCCGATCTGCCATTGCTAAGTGCGACGTTGAGCAGGGAATCAGAGCTGAGCCCCGGTGACCTGCGATTCGATGCTCAAAATGAACTGGTCAGCCTGATCGACGGCGCGTCAGTCACGCAGTGGTCGGCTGATGCCCGCGGTATGGAACCGAAGCCGGCCTGGGACATGCTGGCGCTCGAGGTGACACCGCTCGTCCGCCGGGTTGTTGTCGACGCTCCGGGCACCGTCAGACGCATCGGGCTCACGCTCAGCATCAGTCATCCCAGAATCCAGGATCTTGTAATCAAGCTCATCGCTCCCTCGGGCAAGACCGCCGAGGTTCAACTGGATGTTGAGCGGGCGACGGTCAACGATACGTTGCGTGTGCCTTCAGCCCAGCTCTCTGAGCTTGTTGGGGAAGACCTGTCGGGAACCTGGAGCGTCAGTATTCGAGACAAGTCGCTGGGACTCGCTGGCTATCTCGTAGGGTGGAATCTGAATCTGAACGCACAGGTGCTGGTCGAAGACTTCCAGCGCGGGCCGAATATCCCGGACCCTGCCGAGGTGGAGCCGAGCAGTGTCTGGATCGGAGACGATGCTCGCTACGCGGTCGCTCGCACGGATAGGAGCGATACCGTCCGAATCTGGGATCTTGCCTACGCCAAGCCATTGGGTGCCGTGACGCTGGCCAGCAATGAGGGAGTCATCGGCGTCGATGCAACCGGGCAGGAATTGGTTACGGCAACACAGCAAAGTGTACATGTCTGGGATATCGGCACCGGCCGTAACGTTCGCACTCTGAATATCGATGCTGGCGCATTTGCGATCAGGTTCCTGCAGGACAGTCGACGCCTGGTTACGCGACTGCTTGGCGATATAGAGACGCGCTTCGAATTATGGTCATTGGACGAGCAGTCACCCATAGGCTCGCTAACGGTCGCCGGATCGCCGAATCTGGACGCCGTGAGTGCGAATGGCGAGGTATTGGCGATCGCGGATGCCGAACGCTCGGTTCGCATCTGGAACCTGTCCGGCGCCGAACGACTCGCTCAGTTCGACCTGCCGTACCAGCCGGTCTCTATCGAGCTGTCGGGAGACGGCCAGCACCTGGGCGTCGTCTATCCCGGAGCTGGCGTCGCCCAATACTCAGTCGCCATGCCTGATTCGCCCGTCTTCGAAGACTTCGGGGCCGGTGACTGGCGGTTTGTTTTTTCGCCATCGGGTGAATTCACCGCATCCGGACATGGGCGCACGGGCTACCAGGTACGCGATACGCTGGATGGCGCCCTGGTGGGTCCGCTGCTGGGTGAGCACGCCGCCTCGTCGGCCGGCTTCATTGCCTTCAGCGGGAATGAGCAGGCGCTGATCACGCCATCCGACGACGATGGTTTCAGGATATGGAAGAAGCCGCCGCGGGCGGAGCGCACGCGCGTAGACGGTCAATCTGTCTGGGCGCCGGCGCTCGACAGCCCCGTGGTCGTTGCGCCAGATGCATCCAAGGTGGTTACCGCCAACCGCAGCGGGCATGTCCACATCGTGGCGACAGACGTTAGCTTGTCGGCGCTCGCCGATGCGGCTGAGGACGTCAGCTACATTGGGCACCAGGGCGCCGTCCGGTTTCTCGCTATCAGCAACCGTACGGGCCTCGTGGCCAGTGCGGGGGATGACGGCAAGCTGCGTTTCTGGCACTTGGAGAGCGGACTGCCGACCAGCGAAGTCCTGGAAATCAGCGCCGGGAACATCACGAAGATGGCGTTCTCCGATACCGGCAACCAGCTGGCTGTTCTGGCCGGGAATAGGCTGCTGCTGGTAGATGTCCTCGCCGCCACCATTGCCCACGAGATCGACTTCCTCGAGACCCAGAGCGGCCTCGTGTTCGTGGACGATCAAAAACTGTTCGTCTCAAGCAGCAGCGGTAACCTGCAGTCACTGACGCGAAACGACTCGGGGCAATGGAGCAAGGTTCAGGTCTGGGAAGGCGATACCGCCGTCACGCACCTGGCGCTGTCCCCGGACAGTCGGATGCTGGTCATGGCCGACGCCGGCAGTCACGTTCAGCAGATCAACCTGGAGGCAGGCCAGCTGAAGCCGAAATCCGTCGCTCTTCCGTCACGCATTCTCGATGTCAGCTTCTCACCCATCGGATCGCGCGTGCTGGTTAGAACAGAACGCTGGATGCACGAGCTCAGCGCGTCGCCGTCCGGATTGATCTGGTCCGATGCCATCTATCTTCCTCGCGTCGCCGGCGACGCCAATATCGCCTTCCGACGTTCCGATCCGGGCAGCTTCTACCTGCCGGTCGTCATCGAGGGGCGTATTCGACTGGAGCAATTCAAGTTCAGTGATCGTGACGGCGAGGGTCTGTTCGGGAGCCAGGCCGAGTTGCTGGAGCTCTGGACCTCGAGGCTCGCTTCCGGTAACACCGAAGCGGCGCTCTAGGCTAGCGCTCGTCCCCGCGAAGCGTCCTCACAAGCAGCTCCAGACCGGGGGCAGTGGCCCGACGCCCGGCAACGGGCATTCCTACCGATACCGGTACGCGCGCGAACAGTCTGCCGGGGATTTTCTTCAGCCCGCCATCCCGGCGGCGGCTGAACCAGCTGCCCCACAGGCGGCCCAAGGACACCGGTACGACAGGTACCGGTCGGCGTTCGAGAACACGTTCGATCCCCGGCCTGAATCTCTGGATTTCGCCATCATAGGTGATGCCACCTTCGGGGAAGATGCAGACCACGTTGCCATCGGCCAGTTCGGCATCGATGGCCTCGAATGCTGCCTCCATCATGGCCTCATCTTCGCTGGCCGAAGCGATGGGGATGGCTTTGGCATGGCGAAAAATGGCATTGAGTACCGGCGTTTCGAAGACTTTGTAGTACGTAACGAAACGCATCGGCCGCTTCAGGCAGCCCGCCAGCAGTATCGGATCCATGTAGCTGACGTGGTTGCAAACGACGATCGCAGGTCCGTGTTCCGGGACGCGATCGACACCCGACAGCCGCACACGATAGAAAACGTTGATGATGATCCAGGCGAGGAATCGGAGCAGGAACTCAGGCAGCAACGAGTAAATGTAGATGGCCACGACGCCGTTCAGGATTGCGAGAACCACAAACAGCTGGGGAATCGACAGGCCGGCGCCAAGCAGCACGATCGCGAGTAACGATGCGAGCACCATGAAGATGGAATTAATGATGTTGTTCGCGGCAATTACGCGAGACAGGTGTTTGCGTTCCGTCCGATGCTGTATCAGGGCATACAGCGGGACGCTGAAGATGCCACCGAATGCGCCGATCATTGTCAGGTCGAACAGGACGCGGAGACTGCCCGGCCGTGCCAGGAACTCGGCAACGTTCGAGACAGCAGTCGCGGCCGGCGCCGGTTGGGCAAAGAAAAGGTCTACGGCGAACAGGCTGAGTCCTATCGAGCCGAATGGCACCAGCCCGAGTTCGATACGGTGCCGGGAGAGGCGTTCACACAAAAGTGAGCCGAGACCGACTCCAACGGCGAATGCGACAAGCAGGCACGTGGTGATGATCTCGGTTCCGAACAGAATCTCCTTGGTGTAGCCCGGCAGCTGCACGGTCATGACTGTGCCGAAGAACCAGAACCAGGAGATCCCCATAATCGACAGGAAGACGCTGCGCTCGCGACGTGCGAAGCCGATTATCCGGATCGTCTCGCTGGCCGCGTTCCAGTTGATCTGTAGGCCAGGGTCGACAGCCGGCGTCGTGGGAATGCTGCGAGAGGCCAGGTAGCCGAACAACGCGACGACGATCAGGCAGCCCGACAGCAGGAACTGCCTGTCCGGATCCAGTGCAACGGCTACGCCGCCGACAATCAGTCCAATAATGATCGCGATATACGTGCCCGCCTCGACGAGAGCGTTGCCGCCGACGAGTTCGCGGTTCGACAGGTTCTGCGGAAGATAGGCGAACTTGACCGGTCCGAACAATGTGGACTGGAAGCCCATCAGGAACAGCACGAGCAGCAACAGGATATAGCTCTCAGTCACCAACGCCGCGGAGGCGATCAGCATGAGGGCGATTTCGAAGAGCTTTATGCGTCGAAACAGCAGCGATTTCTCGTACTTGTCCGCCAGTTGTCCCGCGGTCGCCGAAAATATGAAGTAGGGCACGATAAACAGTGCAGCCGCCACATTGGTCAGCTGGGCCGGCTGCATGTCGAGAAGTACGACACCCTGGAATGCGACCAGGATGATCAGGCCATTCCTGAAAATGTTGTCGTTGAGTGCTCCCAGGAACTGCGTGACGAAATAGGGGAGGAAACGACGCTGTCCCAGCAGGCTGAACTGGCTGCTTTCAGGCAAAACGCACTCTCGAGACGGACCAGTGGACAACTGTACCGGATTTTTTCCGTCGAACACCGGGGCGATGCCGATAGCCAGGCCGAATATTCGCCAATCGCCCTCAGAAATGTGATGTCGCGCTCTTTTTCAGTCCGAATTCTGCGAACTCACGCGGGTTCGTTCAGTTGACACCGGTGCTAAGATCGTTCCAGTCACCGATCTATTTTTTATACCAGATAGCCAATTTATGAGATTTGTCCGCCTTACAGCCGTTGTCTGCCTGGTAGCCTCGTGTGCCGAGGAGCCGCCACCGCGCTCGGTTCAGCAGTTCCTGGATGACTCCATATTGCTGGAGGCCGCGATGGTTCGCTGCGCTGCGAACAGGGTCCAGACGCGCTACGAGGCTGAGTGCGTCAATGCCCGCGAGGCCACGAATATCATCGCCGCGCGGGAAGAGAGAGAGCGGCAGGCGGAGATGGAGGCGCTGTCGGAGAAGAAGCGCCGAGCGCTGAGACGTACGCTGGACGCAAGAGCCGAGGCGCGAAAGCGCGCGGCAGAGCAGGAGCGCCTTCGCGAAGAAGCCGCGTACCTCGCCCAGTTCGGCGAGCTGCCACCGGCCGCCGTGGTGGACGAAGGCGCAGACGACAGCGGCAACGCGCCAACCGCGCTATTGCCGTCTGGCGAGTCTGAAAAATCGTCCGCTGCCGGTACCCCGATGCCCAGCCCGGTAGACGGCGGCAACGCACCGGGCATCACGGTTGAACCGGAGGAGCCGGAACCGTCGGATCTGTCCCAGATTCGTGAAGAGCTCCGTAACCGGCAGCAGCCTGACTAGCTCACCGCTCGTAACCCAATCTAGAAATCGTCTTCGGGATCCGGCATTCCGAACGTCCGTACCCTGGACTCTTTCTGCTCTTCCTGATCGGTCGGATTGCCCGCGTTGGTACCGGCCTGCATGCCGGGTTGCTTCGGCAGGCGGCTCGTCTGGCGAGTCAGCAACTGCACGAAATCATTAGCGATGTTGGGTGCGACATTGGGCGAACTGGCGAATACCCTTTCCGGCGTCATGTCTGCGCTGCCGTAGAACGCTGCGTTCGCTTTCCTGTCCATCGTGACGCCCGATCCCTCAAACGAGACGCCGGCAAACAAACCTCGACTTCGCGAATAGGAAACGACCTCGGCCTTCAAGGCCAGGTCTGTCGCTACGCCGGTAGCTCGACCAACCGGCCCTGCCGCAACGGATGCGTCGGCGCCCAGCGTGAGTTTGCCGTTGCTGATGCCGTCCACGCCCTTGCGAGTCTTGAAGACCAGGATGACGTCCGTCGACTGAGCACCGATCTGCCAGCCGAAACTGCCGCCGGTGAGCGCGATAAAGGCCGGATTGCTCCAGGAGTTATCGTCCTGGCGCACCACAATGACACCCTTGCCCCGACGCGCGCCGACCCCGAATCCTACTTTGACGACGTTGGGTACGACAGCGATGGCATAGGCGCGCGACAGGAGAGACGGTGGAATCGACTGCTCCGGAATTCGGAGCAGCTGGTCGAGAACGTCCGCCGCATCAGCGACGCGTTGCTCCTCGCGTGTCGATGCATACGAGTCGATAGGGAGGCAAAGCCCCGCCAGGACAAAGCTAAAGATGATGTGTCGAAGCTGCATGATCTGATCCGTAGGTTGTCACGCGCTTTATGCGCTCTACACCCTGAACATTATGTGAACGAAAAGTTCAATCATACGCGGAAATTGTGGGCTATGACTGCCTGTGCGCGGATGCGACCGGGGGCAGTGGGCAGTTCAGAGCGGCACAGACGGTGCGCAGCAGTTCCGCCTCCACCGACGTCGTTTTCCGGTCCTCCTTGACCGTGGCGCTCAGCGAACGAATCAGCAGTTCCTTGCCGTCGTTGTTCAGTGCGTTAAGCAGCTTCAGGCTCAAGTCCAGTGTCGCAGCCTCGTCATCGTGCGGTGCACCGAGGGTCGCATCCCTGGCCCAGTTGGGGAGTACCGCGATGCCGGCCGCGAACGCGGCCTCGGCCGCCGCGTCGTCATCTGTGCCATTGCGTGACAGTATGCGCAACAGGTCGAGGACCGCTCCTCTGACGGCTTTTCTCGAGAGCTTCGACGGGCGCGGTTTAGCGGTTGGGTCGAGGGACTGGTCGAGCCCGTTAATGACGATTGCATAGAAACAGTACTCGAACAGGCTTGTCTTGCCGTCCATCGCGATCAGACGGGACAGCAGGTCGACCAGGTACTCGAGTTGCGGCAACGGGCGTTGCTTTAGCGCTGGAAACGTAATCTCGAGCAGCGGCAACCGGACGTGCCTGCCTGCGGCCTGCATTTCATCGGCCAGCTCCTTGACCCGGTCGGCACGGTCGCGGCCGAGGCGCTCCGCGACGAGGGCCATTTGCCGGCCTTCGTCGTGCTCATCAATCACCATGGCAATCGTCAACAGGTAGGAATCGTTCGTCGAGTGTGCCGCGGCGTAGAGTGACTTTGGCATTGATTCGCGAATGTTCTGCGCGATTTCGACGTGCTCCGGTGTCGGCCGGCCGACGGTCTCGATGATCGGTGTCGGCATGCTCGCGTCCGCCGTCGCGCTTCCGACGGTTCCGGAAACAGGCGTCGGTACGCCCGTACCCGGCGTAGCGTCGGCGAAACCGGACACGCCTTCGTCGACGCCGGCGGACGCGCGCTGGCGCGCCTGTGCGTCGACGTTCGGAAACTGCGACGCGTCAAAGCCGGGTTCCAGTGCCTGGATGCGTTCGACAAGCGGGGGATGCGTTGCGAATACGCTTGCCAGCTTTGCGCCTTCGCCGAACAGCATGTGACTGACTTCCTCCGGATCCTTCGCCGTCAGATACGAGCTGTCGGAGAATCCGCCGATCTTCTTTAGCGCATTGGCGATGCCGCTGGTCTGGCGGGTGAACTGCACGGCCGCTGCGTCGGCAAGCGACTCACGCTGCCGGGAGACGGCGGCCTTGACGATGCGCGCGATCAGAACGCCGATACCACCGAGCACCGCGAGACCGAGGCCTATGATCAGGAAAGCCGGCGCGTTTTTGCTTCGACGGGAAGACAGCGCACCATAGCGACTGCCGCGCAGGATGATACGGCCGAGTAGCCCGATGACCATGATGCCGTAGAGCACCCCCATCATCCGGATATTGAGGCGCATGTCGCCATTCAGGATATGGCTGAACTCGTGCGCAACTACGCCCTGAAGTTCGTCGCGATTCAATCTCTCCAGGGTGCCGCGGGTAACCGCGATGGCAGCATCATTCGTCGTGTAGCCTGCGGCGAATGCGTTGATGCCACTTTCTTCTTCGAGTATGAATATCTCCGGTGTAGCGACACCTGACGCGATCGACATTTCCTCGACGACGTTCCTGTACCGCCGGCGCAGTGGGTCCTGCGTGTCCGGATGGACCGGCACACCGCCCATTGCGATGGCGACCTTGGAGCCGCCGGTCGACAGTGCGGCGGTCTTGATCAGCGTTGCGCCAATGATGATCGTTGCCGTAATGATGGCAACCGTCACCAGCAGGCCGGTGTTGTCGGTATTCAGCGGTCCGGCTGTTGTATAGCTCGAACCGGCGACCGCGAGTGCGACGACGAAAGTGACGCCGGCGACGATAATCAGTGTTGCGACAAGGTAAGCGACTACCAGCAGTCGTGTTGCCCGCTTCGCTCTGTCCTGTGCGTCAAAGAAGTTCATCGCTATGACCCGCGGTCAAAGACCGCTTGAGGGCTTAGCCGAAAGAAACTTCCGGTACGTCGCGTTTTTCCTCGGATTCGATTTCCAGGAAGCTGGCCAATTCGAAGCTGAACATGCCGGCAATGATATTGTTCGGGAAGTTCTCGGCAGTGTTGTTGTAGGACATGACCGAGTCGTTGAACGCCTGGCGGGCAAAGGCCACCTTGTTCTCTGTGCTCGCGAGTTCTTCCTGGAACTGCATCATGTTCTCGTTTGCTTTCAGATCGGGGTAGGCCTCGGACAGCGCAAACAGGCGGCCAAGGATGCTGCCAAGCGCGCCTTCCGCCTGGCCCAACTGTTGGATAGCCGCGGCATTAGATGGGTCGGCCTTGGCGGCGTCGAGGCTGATGACGGCCGTATTCCTTGCCTTGATCACGGCTTCCAGCGTCTCCCGCTCGTGGCTCATGTAGCCTTTCACGGCTTCGACCAGGTTTGGAATCAGGTCGTATCGGCGGGTCAATTGAACATCAATCTGGGCGAACGCATTCTTGACGCGGTTCCGCTCATTCACCAAACGGTTATATATACTGACAACCCAGAAAACGATTGCTGCGATGATCGCGAGGAAAATCAGGAATGACACAGACCCGCTCCTTTATGCGTAACCGGAATAGGAAGCATAGCGTCGCCCGCCAGCTAACTCTAGTAATCGGGGCTTTTCTTTGTTTTTCAATGGCTAGCCACGCAGAGTGGATTGGTGAATCGCGTCCGCTCATGGGCACGGAAGTCCGAGTTTTCCTCTGGTACGAAGACCAGGCGGAAGGTGTCGCGCTTGTCGATGCGGCGTTCGGCGAGATCGAGCGTATCAATTCTCTGATGAGTACTTATATAGAGACGAGCCTGATCTCTGAAGTGAATCGGGATGCGTCCAGTCGGCCGGTCGACGCCGGTGACGAACTGTTTCCGCTGGTGCAAAGGGCCCTCGATATCTCCGTGCTGACTCACGGTGCTTTCGACATTACGTATGACAGCGTTGGGCAGCACTACGATTTCCGCGAGAGGAAGCGCCCTGACGAGGAGACCGTCGAAATCGAGAAAGGGCGAATCGATTTTCGCCTGGTCGAGATGGATCCCGAGACCAACACTATTCGTTTCCTCGAAGACGGCGTGCGAATCAATCTCGGTGGTATCGCCAAGGGCTACGCCGTCGAGCGCGGGGCCGCGATACTCGAAGCCGCCGGTGTCCGTCATGGCATCGTGAGCGCTGGTGGGGACTCACAGCTGATCGGTGATCGCAGGGGCAGGCCGTGGATGATCGGCATTCGAGATCCGCGGGAAGATGGCCAGGTCGCGATTTCAATTCCACTCGAAGGCGAGGCGGTTTCAACGTCGGGTGACTACGAGCGCTATTTCGACGAAGACGGCATTCGCTATCACCACATCCTGTCGCCGGATTCCGGTGCACCGGCAGCAGGGGTCCACAGCGCGACGGTTTTCGGTCCGGATGCGGTCATGACAGACGCTCTGTCGACGTCGGTGTTCGTCATGGGTGTCGATGAGGGCCTCAAGTTGATCGCTTGTCTGCCGGACTACGAGAGCATCGTTATCGACAGTGGCGGCAAGATCTACTACTCCAATGGTCTCGAGCCTCCCGGCGCGTCGCTGCATGATCAGCCGGTCGACGAACCCGTGCCTGGCACCTGCTGACGTCACTCATCCCTGCAGCACGCTTTTTGGGGACCGCCGGCGGGCGGAGCAGGCCAGGGTTTGAACCGTCAAAAAGCCACTCCCGAGCGCTTCCGCATCGTGTCACAAAAGTCGCATCTGTCGCCAAAATACGACGAATTTTCACTTTAAATTCATATTGATACGCCTATCATAGATTGTCCGTTCAGGCAGGTGCGGAGTCGCCGCCCGGCGGCCCGGAACATGGCGTTTAGCCTTTCGTGAAATTCTGGGAAAGACAGAAACTTAACTTAATCTTCTGAGAGCAGGTCGAGCTTCTGTCCACCGGTGGGATTGCGCAATCGGGCTGCCGGAGGCCATTCGAGACGCGGACTTCCCCGGATTTATGTTTAGACGATTGCAGGCATTTGTGACGATAGTCACGGCTCGAAAGGCGCGTCGCTGTCACCATCGCGGGGTGGCTATTGGCCCTCATGGAGGCAGCGGGTGCAGAACCGCAGGGATGGGTCTGCTCGCAACAATCAAAAGGATGGGATGATGAAAATGAGAAAAGCACTGATGGGTATCGGCCTTTCAATTATTGCCGCGTCTGGCCTCGCGGTAGCCGATATGACCGGCAGGGAAGCACCTGACTTCGCGCTGAAGAGTTCAACCGGTGAGAACCTGCGGCTTTCGGAGTACCGGGGCGATGTTGTCATGGTCAACTTCTGGGCCACCTGGTGCGGGCCGTGCCGTCAGGAGATGCCGCTACTCGAAGAACTGTTTTCTCGCTACGAGCGTGTCGGATTCACACTGCTCGGCGTCAATATCGATGACGATCCGCGTCGCGCCATGGCTATGGCACAGGAGCTGGGCGTGACCTTCCCGGTTGTCTTCGACAACACCAAGGAAGTCAGCAAGCTTTACGACGTGAACGCGATGCCCGTTACGGTCCTCGTCGACAAGGAAGGCCGGGTTCGGCACGTGCATCACGGGTACAAGCCCGGCTACGAAGAAAAGTACTTGAACGAGGTTCGCGCCCTGTTGCGCGAGTGATCCCGGGTTAGTCACTACGACGGGCATCGACAAGTTTCGGTCCCGCACCAGTCTGGAGAACAGCTGTGTTAATCAAACGATCAATCCCCTTACTGCTCACCGCGCTCCTCGCATTCAGCGCAACAGCGCAGGATGACATGAGCCAGGACGACGCCATGTTGCTGTCGGAGGTCGTCGCCAGCGATGATGCCGCAGCGGCGTCCAAGGACCGGTTTCGGGAGCTCGATAAGGACGTTCAATCTTTGAAGAAGGAAGTCCTGGACCTGAACCGGGACCTCTTCCTGCTGGAAGAGGAACTGCTGTTCCCAGCCAACTCCCAGGTGGCGTTCTTCATCTCCATGGATGTAGGCGAGTACTTCGCGCTCGACTCGGTGAGCCTCAAAATCAACGGCAAGGAAGTCGCGAACTACCTGTACACAAACCGGGAAGTCGATGCGTTGCTGCGTGGCGGCGTACACCGAATGCACATGGCGAACCTGAAGACCGGCGATCACGAGCTCGTTGCAGTCTTCACCGGCAAAGGGCCGCATTCGAGAGACTACCGGCGGGGTGCGACGCTCGAGTTCAGCAAAGGCATCGGCGCCAAGTACATGGAGCTCGAGATTACCGATCGAGTGAAGAAGCAACAGCCCGAGTTTGAAATCAAGGAATGGGAGTAGTCCTTGCTTCGAACGCTCCTCATCGCTGCTAGCGCATCCGCGTTGATGTCCACTGCGGCACCTGCCGCAGCGAAGGACCGCGAGCCGATTACTGTGCAGGATGCGCAGTACGGCGAAGTCCTGTTTCACTTTTACCAGGAAGACTATTTCCCGGCGATCGTGAAACTGCTTGCCGCGCAGGATCGTACACAACTCAGCAATCACGAGGATGACGCCGAGTTGCTGCTGGGAGGCATGTACCTGTCCTACGGCCATCACCTCGAAGCCTCACAGATATTCGAGCGCCTGCTGGCCGATAACGTCGACCGGGACGTCAGGGACCGGACGTGGTTCTTCCTGGCGAAGATATGGCACCAGCGCGGCTACTTCGACAAGTCGCAGGATGCGCTCGGACGGATTGAAGGCAAGTTGCCGAAGAACCTCGAGCGCGAAGCCAAGATGCTGAGTGCGCAAATACTGATTGATAAGGGCGACTTCGACGGCGCTGTTGCGCAGTTGCAGAACTGGAAAGGCCGCACCGAGTGGGCCAGCTACGCGAGATTCAACCTGGGCGTCGCGCTGGTTCGAAGCGGCAGGACGGATGAGGCCCGCCGGATTCTCGAGCAGCTCGGCGAGATGGATCCGTTTAACGAGGAGCTGACGTCGCTGCGAGACAAGGCCAACCTCGCGCTGGGCTACGCCTTACTGCAAGACGGCGATCCGCAGGCGGCCAAACTGCCTCTGCAGCGTGTCCGGCTGGAAGGACCGTTCTCCAATAAAGCGCTGCTCGGCGTCGGCTGGGCCGATGCCGAACAGCAGAGTTACCAGAGGGCGCTCGTACCCTGGATGGAGCTGCGCGGACGCGACCTGCTGGACCCTGCGGTGCAGGAGTCGATGCTCGCGATACCCTATGCGCTCGCACAACTCGATTCCATCAGCCAGGCGGCTGATCACTACCTGAACGCCGTCGAAGCCTTCTACGAAGAAACGAATCGCATCGACAAGACGATCAATCATATCGAGTCGGGCGAGTTCTTCGATGCGTTCGTCGAGGATGGCCCGCTGGACAGCACCGGTTGGTACTGGCGGCTGCAGGAATTGCCGGACGGCCCTGAGGCACGCTACCTGTATCACCTGCTGTCAACGCATGAGTTCCAGGAAGGCCTCAAAAACTATCGTGATCTGAGCTACCTGTACCGCAACCTCGACGGCTGGGAGCAGAACGTCAACGTCTACGCAAACATGCTGGAGACACGCCGGATCGCGTTCGAGGAGCGTTTGCCGCGAACGCAGGACTCGCTGGCTCGAGCCGATATCGATGAGCTGGTCGGTCGTAAGCTGGAATTCGACTCGCTGCTGAACAACATCGAACAGAGTAACGACTGGCTCGCGCTGGCGAACCGCTCCGAGTTCGAGATGTGGGGCGAGATCACCGGCTTCGAGCAGACCCCGGCGCTGCAGGCGAATATTCCCGAAGCTGCAGAGACGCGAGACAAGATCGCGCTGCTGAAAGGGGTCTTGCAGTGGCAGCTCGAAAAAGAATTCAAGGACCGGCTCTGGCGAATCCGCCGTGATCTGCGTGAGACCGGCGAGGCGCTGGTCGAGACGCAGCGCGCCCGGCGAAAAGTCGATGAGTCGATTCGTCAGCAGCCTCTCGAATTCCAAGCATTCGGTGACAGAGTCTATGGGCTGGAGCCGCGCATCCGTGGCATGAAGACGCGTATCGCTGACGCGATGGCGGAACAGCGCGCGTTCCTTCAGTCGATTGCTGTCGGAGAGTTGCAGGCACAGAAAGAGCGCCTCGATATTTACACGGTCCAGGCGCGATTCGCACTGGCAGCCATTTACGATCGTGCTGCCACGGTCGGGGAGAATCAGCCGTGATCGCGTTGCGCTGCCTCCCGTTGCTGCTGCTTTTTGCCGTCTTCGTTGCGCACGCCGACGTCAAGAAGAAAGACACGATCGCGAGCCTCGAGAAGAAAAGCGTCGAGGTGCGGCCTGGCAAGGTTATCGTCCGCAGTTCCGATCTCGCGAGGGACAGCTACCGGGCGTTTCTCGACCTGGTGTCCGATGATCCGATATTGCGAGCCGAGGCCATGCGACGTCTCGGTGACCTCGAACTCGAGGCGACGGAAGTGCAGCAGCTGCAGGACAACGTCGACGCGCTCGAGTCGGCGAGCTACGACAACGCCGTTAGCCTGTACCAGAAACTGCTGGAAGCCTACCCCGACTATCGCCGCAACGACACGGTGCTGTACCAGTTGGCGCGCGCGTACGAGATTGGCGGTCGTACCGATGAGGCGTTGCAGGTGCTCAATGAGCTGGTCAGTCGCTTCCCGGACACGCCGCTGCTGGACGAAGTTCAGTTCCGTCGTGGTGAGATGCTGTTTTTGCGCAAGAACTACAACGATGCCGAGCTCGCCTACCGAGACGTCGTTAGCTACGGCGAAGAATCGCGCTTCTACGAACAGTCGCTGTACAAGCTCGGCTGGTCACAGTTCAAACTCGCCTGGCACGAAGATAGTCTGCAGCCGTTCTTCGAGCTTCTCGATCGCAAGGTCGGCGGCATAGAGATTGCCGACGGAGACCAGCGCCTGGCGGCTCTCTCCCGTGGCGAGAAAGAACTTGTGGAAGACACGTTTCGCGTGCTCAGCATCAGCTTCTCTTACATGGAAGGCGCCGATAGCATCACGGAGTTCCTGAATGCACGGAATCGCCCGACTTACAGTCACGTCATTTACCGGAACTTAGGCGACCTGTACCTGAGCAAGGAGCGCTTTGTCGATGCGGCCGAGGCCTACCAGGCGTTCGGCGAGATCGACCCGAATCATCCGAAAGCGCCGTTGATGCAGGTCGAGGTCATCGAGGCGTACAAGCTCGGTGGCTTCCCAAGCCTGGTGCTGGACGGCAAGAAGGCTTTCGTCGAGCGGTACGGCATGGACCAGCAGTTCTGGGTGCATAACTCGCGTGAGGACAACAAGGCCGTCGCGGCGCATCTGAAAGACAACCTGAACGACCTGGCCCAGTATTTCCACGCTGAGGCGCAGGAAAAAGGTGAGCGCAGCGATTACGTGGAAGCGGCCCGTTGGTACCGCAAATACCTGGCGTACTTCCCGGGCGAACCCGATACGGCAAACACCAACTTCCTGCTGGCCGAGATTCTCTTCGAGAGCGAGGATTTCGCGTCGGCCACGGCCGAGTATGAACGCACGGCTTACGACTATGAGCGACACGAGAAGTCAGCGGAAGCGGCTTACGCGGCGATTGTCTCGTACAAGGCTCACGAAGCGGAGCTCGAAGGCGAGGCCCGGGTCGCGTGGCACCAGCAGTACCTCGACAGTGGCCTGCGGTTTGCGGACACCTACCCGGAGCATCCGGAATCCGGCGCGGTACTGACAGCGGTCGCCGAAGACCTGTTCGAACAGGAACAGTTTGATCTCGCGATTGCCGTCGGCCAGCTCGTCGTCGGCAAGCAGCCGGCGGTCAAGCCTGAGCTGGCTCGCACGGCCTGGACCGTCATCGCCCACTCACAGTTTGACCTGATGCAGTTCGCCGAGGCGGAGAGCGCCTACTACAGCCTGCGTTCATTTACGCCGGTCGATGACGCGACCGCGCAACAGGACATCAAGGACAGGATCGCCTCGTCGATCTACAAACAGGGCGAGATCGCACGCAATGCGGGTGACCTTGAGTCTGCCGTCGCGAACTTCATGCGCCTCGGCCAGGCCGTGCCCGATTCGGATATTCGTGCGACGGCTGAGTACGACGCTGCTGCCGCGCTGATCAACATGCAGGCCTGGGATCGGGCATCGTCCGTACTCGAACAGTATCGAGCGGACTACCCGGACAGCGAGTTCGCCGACGACGTCACGCAAAAACTGGCCGTGACCTACATGGAGTCCGGCAATGGCGCCAAGGCCGCCGAGGAGTTCGAGCGGATCGCAGTTGCCGAGACGAGCACTCCCGACGTGCAGCGTGAGGCGCTGTGGAAAGCGGCGGAGTTGTACGAAACCGCGGCCGCCGTCAACGACGAGAAGCGCCTGCTTAATGCAATCATCCAGCGTTTCCCGAACCCGATTTCCGAATCGATCGAGGCCCGCTTCAGGTTACTTCAGATCGCCGAGGCGTCCGGTAACCAGGCAGAGCGCATGGCGATTCTCGAGAACATCGTCGACGTCGATAAACGGGCCGGCGTCCAGCGCACGGATCGTACTCGTTACCTGGCGGCCAAGGCTTCGATCGAACTCGCCGAACCGGTTCGCAAGAAGTTCGAGGTCGTCAAATTCACCCAACCGCTGGCGGACAGCCTGAAGCTGAAGCGGGCGCTGATGGAAGACGTCATCAAGGTGTACACCGACGCTGCTGACTACGGCGTTGCCGAGGTGACGACCGCTGCCACGTTCCAGCTTGGGCAGGTGTACGAGGTATTCAGCTCGGACCTGATGGACTCGGAACGTCCGGCGAATCTCGATGAGCTCGCACTCGAAGAGTACGAATTACTCCTCGAAGAACAGGCCTATCCCTTCGAGGAAAAGGCGATCGATCTGTACAAAGCAAACGCCGACCGGGCCCCCGATGGCGTCTACGACGAGTGGGTGCAGAAGAGTTTTGAGCGGCTGGCCGGACTGATGCCTGCACGCTATGCGAAATCGGAGCGCATCGAAGATGTCGTTACAACACTTTACTAGTCTGAGGCGAGTACTCGCACTCGCTGCTGCGCTGTCGCTCGCCGCTTGTGCGTCGGGCCCCTCGCGGGCGCCTGTGTCAGCCGACAGCGGCCCGAAAGGTGCCGTTGGCGCCGAGCGTGTTGTGCCGCCGCAGGCCCAGACGCTTTACGAACAGGCGGCGTCCTCGATGGCGGCGGGTGACCTCATTGATGCGGAGCTCCGTTTCAAGGAGTTCCTTCTGCAATATCCTGAGTTTCCGGGCGCCCACGTCAACCTGTCGATCATCCATGCCGCGAACGGCAACCTCGATGCGGCGAGGGCTGCCGTGGACGCCGCGCTCGGTATCGACCCGGAATATGCCCCCGCACTGAATCAATCCGGCGTACTACTTCGCAAAAACGGCAATTTCTCGGAGGCCGAGGCCGCTTATTTGAAGGCCGTCACAGTTGCACCGGATTACCCGTTGGCA
>JAAUYD010033765.1_pt1 | contig 18919 bp, 21 predicted proteins | sample 7278101 | NCBI WGS metagenome assembly JAAUYD01 (sample SAMN14350128, study PRJNA611818) | marine sediment metagenome | isolation source: surface marine sediment (0.6m) | place: French Polynesia: Moorea | collected 2018-08
AGAGCACCCACAGATCGATATTCACCTGCGTCATCATAGAGCCTGTCTGAAACATGATCGCCCGAACCCTCTCCTCTCCCCTATTCAGACATGGATATCCACACGCGGTCGTCGGTTCCCTGGTGGCGTCATAGGGTGCTTGCGGTTGGCGTCCTTCTCATCGGAATCCGATGCTGGCCGTTGGCTGTGCCGGCCCAAATCGAGAAGGGTGGTTTTTGAGGGTTTACGCGGGGTGTTCTCGCCCTCTGGTGAAGGGCGCTCCTTACGACGTCGTCGCTGTCGCCGGCGCTCCCGGGATTGTCGCTGAGCAGCCGGCACGGCCACCACACTTTTGGTCCGTGTGATCATGGTCGTTCACCTCCGTGGCGAGGAGGGCCGAACCGCATGAGGACCGGTTGCAATCCAATCAACCAACGCTGGATCGTCATCATCCGCCGCCGGACCATCAGTCGTCGATCAGCCCCTCTCTTCTGAGCTTCGCGCGCAGGTGGATAATGGCCTGGGAATGGATTTGAGAAACGCGCGACTCGGTGATTCCCAGCACCTTGCCAATCTCCTTCATCGTCAATTCATCCGTGTAATACATCGACACCACGAGACGCTCCTTCTCGGGCAGGGTTTCAATGGAGCGCGCGATGACCATCTTGATCTCCTTCATGGTGGTCATGCTGAGGGCGTCCTCGCGATTGCCGTTGATAAGACTGTCCAGGATGGCGTCCTTCTCCTCTCGGCCGGTGTAGCCGACTTCCTCAAAGCTGATGAAGGAGATACTGGACATCCGCTTGACCTGGTAATACTGCTCCAAGTCCATGTTCAGCTCTTTGGCGACCTCTTCATCGTCCACCTCGCGCCCCAACTTCTGCTCCAGTTTCATATAGGCCTTCTCGAGGTCTCTGATTTTACGGCGGGTGGTGCGCCCGAGAAAGTCACGGGAGCGCAGCTCGCTGAGAACAGCGCCCTTGATGCGGAAAACGGCATAGGTGATGAACTTGTTGTCGCGGGTCGGATCGTAGCGTTCGATGGCCTGGATCAGACCGATGATGCCGACATTCACCAAATCATCCACCTCCACCGTGGGCGGCAGGTGGACGGCGATGCGGTTGACGATGCGGTTGACATAGGGCAGATACTCGGTGATGATTTCGTTGCGCAGGAGGAAATCATCTTTTTGCAGTGTCTGGATCTTCTTTTCCGTGACTGCCATGTTCTGCTGTCCAGTTCTCACGAGCCGTCCTTCCCTTGAAGTTTCAGATGTCCCGGTTCTCCCGCAAGCAGTTCTCTGCTCGATACACCTGCAAGCCGATCATGCAATTTCGAGGCCTAACCCTCCTGACTATCCGGATAAATCACTCTACAATCTGCTGAAGGATGTCCTTGCCGAAGAAGTAATCCCCGGTGACGGACAGCGTTGGCGGTAGCGACGCTTCCAGGCAACGCGCCAGTATGGCGAAATTGCGGCTGGCTTTTGAGATGGGGGCCAACTCGCTCACCATGGTCTGGCAGCGGACGCCTCTTTTGACGTTGTCATCCAGCAGGACCTTGCCGAGATACTCCATTTCAATGTCAAGAAATCGACTCGTCACCACGTTCAGTTGACGATAGGTCTCGTCGGCCTCGGCATCGCTCTTGGCCGCGTTGACGATCAGTTTGAAGTGGCGTTCATGATATTTTATGGCGAGCACCTTCATGAGGGCATAGGCATCGGTGATGGCCGTGGGCTCGGGGGTCACGACGACGAGGATCTCCTGGGCGCTGGCCGCGAAGTAGAGGACGTTGGTGGAGATGCCGGCAGCGGTATCGATGAGGAACACGTCGTAGGCCTCGATCAGCTCATTGAGGTTTCGCAGGATGCGGAACTGCTGCCCATGGGATAAGCGCGTCAGTTCCTGCACCCCTGATGACGCCGGCAGGATATGAAGATTGCCGGGTCCTGTCACGATGATCTCGTCGAGCCGTTTTTCGCCGTTGAGGACATGGGCGAGATTGTACCGCGGCGCAATCCCCAGCAGCACGTCGAGGTTTCCCAATCCCAGATCGGCGTCGAAAATCAACACCCGCTGGCCTCTCTTCGTGAGGGCGTAACCAAGATTGGCGACGATATTGGTTTTGCCCACCCCACCCTTGCCGCTGGTGACCGCCAGCACGCGGGTCGCACGCTTGCCGTTGGTGCCCAGGACGCCCGCTGGCCGCACCGTGCGTTGTGCTTTGATATCGCTCAGATGGATGATGTTGCTGGTTGGTTCGTTGGTCTGAATCAAGTTCGCTCTCCTCAGTGATCAGCTGGCAACCGCTTTAAGGCGGAAGGTTTCGAAGGCCGGTCGTCTGGATAGACGCATGGCACAGCACATCCGGCAAGGCTTGAAATTCTGGGACTTGGCTTCGCCCATATTTTTAAACACCAGGATATTCTCCGGGTTGATCCGCTTGGCGGCTTTGCAGTCCGGTTGATGAAAAATATCGGAATTGCGATTGGCCACAAAATAGTCCTGCTGAGCCGCCAAAACGGGCGAATTCCCGCTCTTGGGGGACGCGATGGCGGCGGCAGTGCCGCTGTCACCGCCGGCGAAATCCGTACTGGCGCCATGGGGGGTAAAGAGCTCAATGACAGATGCCGCCGTAGCGGTTTTTAGGCCGTCCGGCACTTTGGGGCCATCGGTCAAGTAGGCGAGCGGGGTCTGGTTGGTGGTCATCAAATTCAAGAGATTTCCATATACTGCGGTTTCGTCCAGTTTGGTGAAGATGAGGCGGTTGTACCCCACACGATTGAACTGCTCGGCAAGGAGATGCAGGTCGCGGTCTTTGGTTGTGGCGCTCAAGAGCAGATGGGTCTCGTTGGGGTGCAGGGGCGTCAACATTTGCGACAGTTTTTTGAGATCCTGGGTGCAGTTGACGCTGACACCGGGGGTATCTACGAGGATGATGTCGCATGACTTCATCTCGGCCAGTGCCGCTTTGAGCTCCGATTTCGCTTTGATGACCACCAAGGGCAGTTTCATCACCTGGGCCAGCACTTCCAGCTGCGCTGTACCGCCGATCCGCTGATGATCCAGGCTGATCAAGCCGACCCGGGCCCCCTCTTTCGCGCTGAAACGCGCCGCCAGCTTGGCGGCTGTGGTGGACTTGCCCACGCCGGTGGGCCCCACCAGAGCGATCACCCACGGCCCCCCCTTCTTGGAACGGTCTGCGCGGGCAAAGTGCAATTGGTCATTGAGCAGGCGCTGGAAACGCCTGTTCAAATCTATGTCCACCGCCTCCCCGCGCACCTCAAGATCGCGGGTGACCCGGTGAACCATCTGGGTGGCCAGATCGTCGCTGACATCCTGGGCCAGCAGCGCGCGCTTGAACGCCGCCAGTTCAGCACCCGGGGAGGGTGTTCGTGCGCTGCTGGCAGGCGCCGCTGCTGCCGGAAGCGGGGTCGTCACCGTGGGCGCCGCCGTCGGCATCGCTGTCTGGTCAGCGGTTGCAGACGGATCGGGTTTCTGGGTTGGGTTGACCTGCAGCTCCCTTCCGAGGGGATTGGCCGGATCGGGTGCAGCGGCGGGGAGGACAGCTTTGAACCTTGGCGCGGCGCTGCTATCGGCGGTGGGGAGTGGGTCGGAGGCCGCCGTAATCTCAACACCCTTGCGTCTGTGGGTGCCGAAGATACCGCCGGGCTGTTTGAGGGTTTTGGCCGACAAGATAACAGCCTGCTCGCCAAACTCCTTCTTGACCTTGCGGAGGGCGGCGGCCATGTCCCTGGCTTCAAATTTCTTGATCTGCATGGTTCAGCTCCACTGTGGCAAGGGATTGAATCTTAACGGTGGGCAATATTTCATCGTAGGCCAACACCACCAAATTGGGGATGAAGCGATCGGCCATCTTCTTGAAGTGACTGCGCAATTGTGTGGCACAGAGAACGACGGGTTGGAGGTTTAGCTGGGCGAATCGTTCCAGCCGTTGGGCGATCTCCTGCATGACGGCCTGCGCCTCCAGGGGATCCATGGCCAGGAAGGCCCCTTGGTCGGTCTGTTGAATCGACTCGACCATGCGCTTTTCCAGAGCCGGATCCATGGTAAGCACGTACAGCTCATTGTTGTCGGTGCGATAGATGCCCGTAATGGTGCGGGCCAACGCCTGGCGCGCGTACTCCGAGAGCAGATCGAGATGTTTAACGCTGGGAGCCCAGTCGGCCAGGGCTTCGACAATGGTAAGCAGGTCACGCACGGGAACCTGCTCCGCCAGAAGTCCCTGGAGCACCTTGACCACGCCGCCGAGGGTCATGAGGTTGGGCACCAGCTCCTCCACCGCCTTGGGATGGGAGCTCTTGAGGGCTTCCAGCAGCTGGTGCACCTCCTGGCGACCGATCAGCTCATGGGCCTGGCGGCGAATGACATCGGAGAGGTGGGTCGTCATCACGGTGGGGACATCCACCACCGTGTACCCCCTTGCCATGGCGTTCTCTTTCCGGTCATTTTTGATCCAGAATGCCGGCAGACCATAAGTGGGTTCGGTGGTGCTGACCCCTTCGACCTTGCCCTGAGCGTTGCCCGGATTCATGGCGAGATGGTAGTTGACCATCATTTCAGCGCGGGCGATCTCGATCCCTTTGAGGCGGATCAGATACTCTCCCGGTTTCAGCTGCATATTGTCTTGAATGTGGATGGAGGGCACCACGATGCCGACCTCTTGGGCGATCTGATGCCGGATGGACTTTATCCGATCGAGCAACTCGCCGCCCTGCTGTACGTCCACCAGGGGAATCAGCGCATACCCCACCTCAAGGCCGAGGATGTCCACGGGCGGCAGGGGTGCCTGGAGGTCGAGGGGCTTCTCGTCGGTCTCTTCGGGAAGCTCCTGCTCCGCAGTTTCAGAGAGGCTGCGAGCGTGTTCGCTTCGGTAAACCAGAAAGGCGATGAGTCCGGTGCCGATCGCCAGGACGAAGAAGGGCCCGGTGGGCAGACCGGGAATTAGCCCCAGACCCAGCAAGATGGCGGCCGCCAGACCAATGGCGCGCGGCTGTACCAGCAACTGAGAGCTGATCTCACTGCCCAGGTTGCTGTCAGAACCCGCCCGGCTGACGATGATACCGGCGGCGGTGGAGATGATCAGGGCGGGAATCTGGCTCACCAGACCATCCCCCACCGTTAGCAGGGTGTAGGTGCGGGCGGCGTCGCCGAAACCCATCTGGTTTTGAAAGACGCCGATGGCGAAACCAGCGATGATGTTGATCAAGGTGATGATGATGCCGGCAATGGCATCCCCGCGAACGAATTTGTTGGCACCGTCCATGGCGCCGTAGTACTCTGCTTCTTTGGAGATCAGTTCCCGTCGCTCGCGGGCCTCCTGCTCGTCGATCAATCCGGCGTTGAGATCGGCGTCGATACTCATCTGTTTGCCGGGCATGGCGTCCAGAGTGAAGCGCGCCGCCACCTCGGCGATGCGACCGGCGCCCTTGGTAATGACCATGAAATTGATCACCACCAAAATGATGAAAACGATCAGCCCCACCAAGTAGTTGCCCCCAACCACAAAGTCCCCGAAAGCCCCAATCACCTTCCCCGCCGCACCGGCCCCCTCCTGACCTCTGAGCAGAATGATGCGGGTCGAGGCCACGTTGAGGGACAGTCGAAACAGGGTTGTCAGCAGCAGAATGGTCGGAAAGGCCGACAACTCAAGGGGCTTGAGCACATACATCCCCATGAGCAGGATCAATAGCGAGAAGGTGATGTTGAAGGAGAGCAGGAGATCGAGAAAAAGCGGCGGAATGGGGATGATCATCACCATTAGAATCCCCATGGCGCCGATGCCCATGAAGAGATCCGAATGGCGGGACAGCATCCCCAGGTGACCCGCTGGTTGATTGGCGGCAAGCTCCATATGTAGACGCTATCCTTAATGAGTTGGGTGTACTGGCCTGAGATCTTAGCAATAGGCATGCCGCCATCAAGTGTTCCGCGGGAGAGGGCTTGCGGATCACATGAATACAAGCTAACCAGTTAATATTTTTTAGTTTATTATGGATCTCCGTCTGGCGGTGACAAAGGGGTTAAAGGAGGGCTCATGGCGTGCTGCGCCCGCTATCCTGACAGCTGGGGTCAAGGGCTTGCCGGAGAGCTGCAAGGGCCGCCATCGCGGTCGGAGCAGATGGCCGCCCACACGGCGTCAATTTTCCGCCGGATGGGTTTGACCGCCGCCAGCGATGGTGATCAAGGTGCGTGCACCAAGCCCTTGAGACGATAGACATAGGCCAGAACTTCGGCCACTGCGCGGTAGAGCTCGGCGGGAATATAGTCGCCAACTTCCACCAGTTTGAAGAGGGAGCGCGCCAGCGGCTTTTGCTCGACGATGGGAACCCCATTCTCGGTGGCGACCGCCCTGATTTTGGCCGCCACATGGCCGGCCCCCTTGGCAAGCACCACCGGTGCTGGCAACTCCTTTTCAAATTTCAGGGCAATGGCCAGGCGGGTCGGGTTGGTGATCACCACGGTGGCCTCGGGAACCGCGGCCATCATCCGCTGACGGGCCAGTTCTCGCTGGACGGCACGGATGCGCGCCTTAACGGTGGGATCCCCCTGCTGCTGCTTGGCTTCGTCCTTGACCTCCTGCTTGGTCATTCGCAGATCTTTCTCATGCTGCCAGCGCTGGTAGGCAACGTCGGCGATCGCCATTAAAATCATCACCAGGCTGATGTAGAGCATGGTCTTGAAGGCCACTTCGGAGATGAAAACGAGGATGTCGATCACCGCCAATTGGACCAGCCCCGGGAAAGCGGCCATCTCCTTGCGCACTACGACGTAGGAAACGGTGCCGACGATGAGAATTTTGAGCACCGATTTGATCAGTTCCGTCAACGATTTAAGGGAGAAGAGGCGTTTGAGACCCGAGAGGGGATTCAGCTTGCTGAGCTTGGGTGTCAGCGGTTCGCTGGTGAGCAGAAATCCGTTCTGGGAAACGTTGCCGAAGACACCGGCGAAGATCAGGGCGCCCATGACGGGTGCGAGAATGGCGATGCTACTGGCGAACACTGTCCAAACGTAGGCGGAGATGGCGGTGATCCCGAATTCGAAGCTGCCCGCTTTTTCGAAGGTGGTCCGCATGAAGTGGGTGAGGCGGCCAAACATCCAGGCGCCGCCGAAGAAGAAGACACCCAGGGCGGTCATCAGGATGACCACCGAGGTGAGCTCTCGGCTGTTGGGCAGTTGACCCTTTTCACGCGCGTCGGCACGCTTTTTGGGCGTTGGGGCCTCGGTTTTGTCCTGATCGTGTCCGCCGGCCATGGTGGTGTCTTATCCCCCCATTAGCGAGATCACTTGCACCAAGTCCCGCCCCAAGTGGGTGAATCGCTCCGTCAGGAAGGCGGCGATGTAGGGCAACGAGATACTGAGAAATATCAGTCCCAGAACGATCTTCACCGGCATGGCCACAATGAAGACGTTCATCTGGGGCACTGTGCGCGCCAGCATGCCAAAGGCGACACTGGTGATCAGCATGGCGGCGATGACGGGAGCCCCGATTTTGATGGCGATGACGAAGATGTTGGCCGCCATGGCCATGACCGCAGTGAAGAGATCGTCTTGCACCGCGATCTGAAATGGTGGCACGATGCGAAAGCTCTCCACCAGCGCCCGAAAGAACCAGTGATGGGCATTGGTGGCCAGAAACACCAGCATGGCGAACAGGTTCTTGAATTGGGCTAGGATGGGCATCTGGGCGCTAGAGGCGGGATCCATGACATTGGCGATGGCCAGGCCCATCTGGAAACCGGCGAACTGGCCGGCCAGTTGGATACCGGCGAAGAACATCTTGACACTCATCCCGATCACAACGCCCAGGGCGATCTCGGCGCCCACCCAGAAGACGAACCGGAAGAGATTGTCAAATGCCGTCGCAGAATCGAGCTGCACCACCGGATAGAGCAACAGGCTGATACTGATGGCCAACCCCACCTTGAAAAGGATGGGGATGGTGCGGCTGTCGAAGACCGGTGCGACGAACAGGATGGCGCTGACCCGCAGGAAGATGACCAGGTAGGTTTGCAGCTGGCCGAGAGAGAGATTCAGCGCCAGCATGATCAGTGCACGTAGAGCGGCAGATTGACGAAGAGGTTGGTCGTGAAGCCGATGATCAGCTTTAGCATCCAGGGGAAGAATACCAAGAGCGCCAGGGCCACCCCCAACATTTTGGGGACGAAGACGAGGGTCATCTCGTTGATCTGGGTGGCCGCTTGAAACATGCTCACCAGCACGCCGGTGAAAAGTCCCACCAAGAGCATGGGGCTGGCCAGTAGAATGGCGGTTTTGATCGATTCCATGAAAAAGGCGGTGATGAATTCGGGCGTCAAGGGCCTCCTCCTAACCGGTGAAGCTTTTCACTATGGAGCCGACGATGAGGTACCAGCCGTCGGCGAGGACAAAGATCATCAGTTTGAAGGGCAGCGACACCATGATCGGGGGCAGCATCATCATGCCCATGGAGAGAAGTACACTGGCCACCACCATATCGACGATAAGGAACGGCACGTAGAGCATGAACCCAATCTGGAAAGCGGTCTTGAGTTCGCTGATGATGAAGGAGGGGATCAGCACCTGGGTCGGGATACTGGCTTGGTTCTGGGGACGTTCCAGTTTGGCCACGTCTACCAGCAGGGCCAGGTCTTTCTCCCGCGTGTGACGCAACATGAACTCACGGATCGGCGTCAGGGCACGCTGAAAGGCCTCCTGTTGGGAGATCTCCTCCTGGAGGTAAGGCTGCAGGGCGGTCTGGTTGACGGTCTGCCAAACGGGCGTCATGATGAAAAAGGTCAAAAAGAGGGCCAATCCGATGAGGATCTGATTGGGCGGCAATTGATTGGCCCCCATGGCCTGTCGAAGCAATGACAATACGATGGCGATGCGGGTGAAGGAGGTCAGCATGATGAGGAGCGCCGGCGCGAGGGAGAGCACCGTCATCAGCAGGAAGATCTGCATCACCACCGCCACCTGACCAGGCTCCTGGGCCTCGTCCAGGCTAACGCTCAGAAAGGGCGGTGCCGCTTCCGCGGTGACCGTCGCCAGACTGCCGCTAAGGATCAAAAGGCATAGCAGGATGGTGATGGGAGACAGCCGTCCGATGCCATCGTGGCGGTTTCGATCACGCATGGTCGCCCTCATCGGCGGTGATCTTCGAACCCGCTTGCTTGGCGCCCTGCGTGTCGGCATCTTGAGGTGCGGAGAGATCGACATTGCGGCCACTGGTGAGTTTCGACAGGTGATCGGCAAAGCGTCCCCTGGACGCCTGGGGGACGGCGGTGTCGAAGCGCGCCAGCTGAACGGGATCGTCGATGCGACTGAGCAGCTGAATGCGGTCTGCCGTGACCCCCAGCACCAGCACGGCGCCTGGGATCTTTACCATGGTGATGGTGCGCTTCATGCCCAAATACTGGTGACCCAGGACCTGCAGCAGGCCGCCGGGACCGCCCGCGGGCGTTTTCTGCAGGAAGCGGCGCACCATGTACATGCCGCCCCAACAGAGGAGCACCACCAGTCCGAGCGAGAGACACAGTCGCAGGGCAGTTGCCCAGAGATCCGGCGAATGGGTCATCCCAATTGCTCCACCCGTTCCGCCGGGCTGATCACCTCCGTCAGACGGATACCGTATTTATCATTGATCACCACCACATCCCCCCTGGCGATCAATCGGTTATTGGCCAAAATCTCCAGCGTCTCACCGGCTACTTTACCCAGCTCGATGACCGACCCCTGCCCCAGTTTGAGGAGTTCATTGACCATCATCCGGGTGCGTCCCAGCTCCACCGTAATCTCCAAGGGGATATCCAGAATGAAGTCCAGATTATTCTGCCCGGCATCGGTCGGTTTCGCCGTTGCTGAGATGCTCGTATCGGTTAAAGTCGTGTCGCTCATCTACCATCCTTTTTGTGAAACCTAGTCACCGATGGGGTCCAGATCCTACTCCGATTCCGTTTCGAAGGGCGATTCTATCAGCTCTGTCACCTGAACGGCCCGGTTTCCTTTCACAACCCCGGGCATTCCGAAATACTTGGGAATGCTCTCCACATTCAGCTGCACGGCATCCTGGGGGCCGGTCCCCAGGCGAAGAACGTCTTCGACCTCCAGTTCCATGATATCGCGCATGCTGCAGTGCATGCGTCCCAGCTCTGCCACGACCTGGACATCGGTGTCCCTCAGCAAAGCGTGCAGCTGGTGGCGAAAAGAGTGGGCCATATCTTTCTCGCGCAGATAGCTGGAGGTAAGCTTGTCTTTGATCGGTTCGAGCATCAGATAGGGTGTGGCAACATGAATGTTTCCGGTGAATTCTGGGTTTGAGATGGAGAAAACGACGATGATCAACAAGTCGCTGGGATTCACCAAATTAACGAATTCGGGTTTGCTCTCCATTTTTTTAAGATGGATCTGCACAGGATATGCCACCTCCCAGGCCTTTTCCAACTCTCCCAACACATCGCCGGCAAAGCGTCTGACCATGCGATGTTCGATCATGGTGAACTCGCGTATCTTTTCCAGGGGACGGCCGTTGCCGCCGAACATGCAGTCGATGAGGGAGAAAACCAGGTTGGGCTCGATGGCCAGCAGGGCCGACCCGATCAAGGGTTCCATATTGTAAATACTAAAACCGGTGGGATTGGAGAAGGCTTGCAGAAAATCACCGAACTTGACCACCTCCTTTGAGGCGATCTTCACCTCGAAGGCGCGTTGGAGTGTATTCTGCAGGGTGTTGTTGAGCAGGCTGATGAATTTATCGTATATTTCATCCAGGGCGTCGAACTGATCCCGCAGCATGGAGCCCTGGGAGGTGAGGTCGTATGACTTGATCTTGGCCTCACGCGGCTTTTCCTCCTCGACATCCACCTCGCCGCTGTCCATGGCGCTGAGCAGCGCATCGATCTCTTCCTGGGATAGTATCTGGTCGGCCATGGCGCCCTCTTTTACTGGACGACGAACTCGGTGAAGTAGAGGTTGTTGATATTGCCGCTGGTGACGATGTCGTTCATGGCGGCGAGCAGTTCGTCGCGCAGAGCGATCTTACCCGGGGTGGTGTTGATGTCCGCAAAGGTCTTGGTCGGCAGAATCATCAAGATACTGTCACGCACCTGCGGCAGACGTTTTTCAACCTCCTCGGTCATGTCCTGTGCTTCCAGTTCCAGCTCGATCGTCACCCGCAGATAGCGCTTACCGCCTTCGTCCGCCAAGTTGACGATCAAGGTTCCCAGAGAGTAAAGCGGCCCGATCTCGGCGGGCGCCTCCTCTTCCACGACCTCCTCTTCGGTCGTTGGCGCCGGCGCCGAAAGGGCCGACATCTTCGTCCAGAGGATAAAGAACCCGCCGCCCATAAGGGCCATAACAAAGAGCAGGAAGGCGGCGATGATAATGATGAGGGTTTTGGACATCGATGGTCTCCTAAACGGTTTGGAATATCCGGGCTATGGCCCCATCAGCAGGACGATCTCCACCCGCCGGTTGGCCGCACGCCCACTTGGAGTGTCGTTGGCGGCGATGGGTTTACTGTCCGCGTAGCCGACCGCGGCCATCCGCTCCGGTGCGATCTGACCGGTGCTGATGAGGTGCTTGACGACCTGGGCGGCCCTGGCGGTGGACAATTCCCAGTTGGAGGGGAATCGGCTCGATGCGAGCGGGCGGTTGTCGGTGTGCCCTTCGACAAGGATGTCGCCCTCAATCCGGTTCAAGGCGGTCGCCACCTCCTGCAGAATTGGCAGCGCGGCTGGATTGAAACGGGTTTGCGCCGAACCGAACAGCAGCGCATCTTCCAGCGTGATCTGAATGCGGCGGGGCGACCAGGCGCTCGGCAGCCCCAGCCGCTCGCTAAGGCGTCTCAGTGCCAATACTTCTGCGACGACCTCCGGCGGCGGTGGCGCTCCTATCTCCGCTGGGGTCGATCTGGCGATGGATGGTTCAGGCGCCACCACGGCGACCTCTGTTTTCTGGCCCGCTTCCAGAATCCCAAAGGCGCTCTGCAGCTCACCGCGAAAATGCTTGAAGCGCTTCATGTCAACGGTGCTCATGCTGAAAAGCAGCACGAAAAAAACCATCAACAGGGTCATCATATCGTTGAAAGTGGTCAGCCAAATCCCTCTGGCCGGCGGCGATGCCGCCGCTTGGTGGCGTCCAGGCCGTCTCACTCGGCACCGCCCGCATCGAGTTCATGGGTTAAAAAGATGATCTCCACACGACGCTGCCGGGCCGCGGTGACGTCCCCCGGCAAGGGCTGATGCGACGCATAACCGGCGGCAGAGAGCCGGCTGGCAGGGATGCCGGTGGTCTCGAGAAAAAACCGCAGTACATTGACAGCCCGAGCGGTGGACAGCTCCCAGTTGGAGGGAAACTGAACCGTCCGGATCGGACGGTCATCGGTGTGCCCGGCGATACGCACCTGGCAGCGTACCTGGGCGATTAGACGCCCAATGGTGGTGAGGGTGGGTCTCGCTGCCGATTTAATGCGCGCCGTACCCGAATCGAAGAGGGCGGCGTCGGGCAGGGTCATGACGACCGCCTTGGGATCCACGCGCAGTTCCACGTCGGACAATTCGTTATCTCCAGCGAAAGCGGCTATCTCTTCGACGAGTCGGGCGGTTGGGCTCTCTTTGGGAACGATCTCGGCTGCCGGTTTGAGGACTGTTTTGCCCTTGTCCAGACTGCGACCGCCGGAGAAGATGTTGATGGCATCGGAGAAGGCCTCGGTGAACTGCATCACCTTGGCCTGCTCGAAAGAGGCGTAAGAGGTCAACATGATGAAAAAACAGAGCAGAATCAGAACAAAGCCCGTGTAGACGAGCTGCCATGCGTCTGAGGTCAGCGGCTTGTCCGACGCTTCGCTGCGGTTATCGCGCCGACGCTTCTTGGTGAAGCGGTGGTGCTGCGGTTTAACGGTTGGCATCAGTTCCACCGGGTCTCAGACGGGGTGACAGAAAGGCCTTCATCTTCTGTTCGACAATCCGATAATTATCACCGGCCTGAATGGCGATCACCCCCTCGATCACCATCTGCTTGGCCAGCATCTCTTGGCGGCTGCGCACTTTGAGCTTTCCGGATATGGGTAGGAACAGCAAATTGGCCAGCAGGGTACCGTAGAAGGTCGTCAACAGGGCAACGGCCATGGGGGCGCCGATGCCACTGGGGTCCTCCATCTGCATCAGCATCTGTACCAGGCCGATGATGGTGCCCAACATCCCCACAGCGGGAGCGAAAGTGCCCATGGTGGAAAAGATCTCTGCACCCAGGCGGTGGCGTTCCTCCAGATAAACCACCTCGGTGGAGAGCACGTTTTCGATCGCCTCGGCCTCCATTCCGTCGATGGCCATCTCCAATGCGTTGCGCAAGAAGGGATATTCAACTTTGCTCAGCGCGTTCTCCAGCGAGAGAATCCCTTCACGGCGCACCTGCCGCGCCAGGGCGACGATCATGGGAATCATGCTGGTGGCCGGTTGGGAGCGATGCAGGAAGGCGTTTTTGGTCACCCGTAGAACACTGACCACGTCCTTGAGAGGATAGTTGATCAGGGTCGCGCCCATGGTGCCGCCGATAACGATCATCAGCGAGGGAACATTGATGAACCAGGCGCCAGGGCCCCCCAGCAAAATGGAGCTGACCACCAGTCCGCCGGCCACCACGAGCCCCATGAATGTTGCGATATCCATCCAGTTCTCCCAGGTGAGAAGGCGATTCACATTCCCGGAACCGGCGCTCTCCGATTCGGACGTGCGGGTCCCGGTCAATATCGACAGAGCTAAAAGCATGGATTGTGCCATCGCAGGTGCCATCCCCACCGAGCGCGGCATGGCCCCCGTCGGCGCCCGGATTTGGGGCCGTCTCGCCCGGAGGGGGTGGAGGACCGTCGCCATGGGCAGGGACTCACAGCAGACGGAACGACCTTGTCAGCGTCAAACTTGTTCGGATGGCAGTCAAGCCTTTGACAGCGAGAACAGGGGGTTGTCAGGGCAGTGGGGGGCGGTGGGGGGTGAGACCGAGGTCGCAGGTTGCCCTGCGACCTCGGCCATTTCGCCCGTGCGGGGAACGGGCGCCCGTTCATGGGTATTCGTGCCTCCCGTGCGGGGGATCAGGAGCACGCACGTGGAACGGGACGTCACCCGTGCGGGGGGACGGGTGACGAAATTACCAGCGCCGGCAGCACTAACGCTTAATGTTGATCAACTCCGCCAGCACCTCATCACTGGCCGTGATCACCTTTGAATTGGCCTGAAAGGCCCGCTGGGTCGTGATCAACTCCACGAACTCGGTGGCCAGATCCACGTTGGACATCTCCAGTGTATTGGGCGCAACCGATCCCATGCCAGAGGTGTTGGCAGCTGAGATCAACGCTTGACCTGAGGCCAGAGACTCGGCGAAGAGGTTGGCGCCCTGTTTGGAAAGTCCGGCGTAGCTGGGAAAATCCGCCAGCGCGAGCTGGGCGAAAGGGATCATGGTGCCATTGGAGTAGAGACCGGTAAAAACACCATCCTCGTCCACCGAAACCCCCTGAAGCATACCGGGCGGATAGCCGTTTTGGGCCTGCGCCGTCTTGGTGGATTCGGAGGAGTAACCGGTGACGCTGCCGTCGCTCGCGGCGCTATTCAGATAGGTCCAGTCGATGTTCAGGTTGGCACCCGCCAGACCGGTGATAGCGATGGTGGGGTTGCCCCCTGCCTCGGTGGCGGCGTCGAGACTGCCGTCGGAGTCGAAACTGATACTGCCCGTCGTGGCGCTGGCGCCTGTGGAAGGCGCGACGGTCCAGTCCCACTCGGTGTTGGTCTGATCGTAGGTGAACTGGAAGGTCAACTCAACGGGGGTTCCCAGAGAATCGTAGACGGTGATGGTGGAGTCGAAGGTGTCGCCGTCGGCTGCGGTGGCATCGAGGTTGATCTCGAACGAGATCTCATCGGTGGCCCGCGGCGAATTGGTGCCGTTGGGCAAGGTGATGTTGCTGATGGGCTGGGTGTTGCCGTTGATGTCGATGGGGTAGCCTTGAACCGCCAACCCGTCGGGTGTCACCAGGTCGCCGTCGCGGTCGAACTCGAATTTCCCGGCACGCGTGTAGTATTGGCTGCCATCGTTGGGATCCTGTACGATGAACATCCCCTGGCCGTTTATGGAGAGATCGGTGACGCTGGTCGTGTTCTCCATGGACCCGGCATCCCAGTTGGGATTGACGCCGTTCATGACGACGCCGCGGCCGATCTGGTTTTGGGCCGATCCCATGGAGGCGGTGAAGATGTTGGCGAAGGTGACCCGCGAGACTTTGAAACCGGTGGTATCCACGTTGGCGATGTTGTCGCCGATGACGGCCATGGCGCTGGTGTTGGCCTTCAGTCCGGAGATGCCTGAATATAATGATCCTATCATGTAACACGTCCTTTCAGCTGGTGTCGCTTCAGTAGCAGTAATACTGCAGTCGCGTTTACCCCTCGGTGGCGGCCTGATCGATGCGCACCACGGAGCCGATGGGCAGCAAGAAGCTGTCGGTCTGCAGGTAAGCCTCTCCGTTCTGGTAGCTGACGCCTGTCACCACACCCGATGAGTATGTGGTGGCGGACACCGGAACATCCTGTTCGTCGACGGCCAGGACATCGAACTGATAACGCCCTTCTGGCAGCGGTTGTCCGTCCTGATCGGTGCCATCCCAGGTCACCTGCTGCTCGCCGGCGGCCAGAGAGCCTACTTCGAAATCGCCCACATAGGCGCCGGCGGCATTGTAAATTTTTATGTAGACGGCATCGGCATCCCCTGCCAGGTCAAAGCGCAGGGTCGCCGCACCGGTATCATCCAATTCGACCTCATTGCCAACCGCCGTCACCTGTTTGCCAATGAATTGAACCGCCTGGGCGTTGTCGCTGGCAGCCTGATAGGCGGTCAGGGTTTCAAGTGTCGCGTTGATGTTCTCCAATTGTTCCAGAGAGCTGAACTGGGCCAATTGGGCCGTAAAGCCCGTGCTGTCCATGGGATTCATGGGATCCTGATACTGGAGCTGGGCCACCAGCATGGTGAGGAACTCATCTTTGCCCAGTTCGTTGTTCGTATTGGTTTGAGTATTGGTCTGGGCAGCACTCTGGACATTGTCGATGCCAATCAGTGACATATTCTCTCCTTGTGAAAGGGGTTTTCGGGAAACACCCCCGAGGCGCGCTAGGCGAAGTAGTCCACGCCGTCGCTCGTCTCCGTCTCCTGTGGCGGAAGTTGGTGCTCTGATCGGGATTGGTCCTCGCGATGCTCCCGATTCGCCTGGCTGAAGGCTTTACCTCGACCTCCGCTGCGGCGCTGGCCCCAGGTCTGTTGCTCTTTGTTCTGAGATTCCTGGTCGCCGCCCACGGAGACCTCGAATTTGTCGATCTCCAGTCCCTGCCCTGAAAGTTCGCTGCGCAACTGGTGCAGATTGCTTTCCAAGAGCTCTTTGACCATGGGCATATCGGCCACCACCTTGACCATCACCTGCTGCTGGTCGGTGGAGATATTTAGGCGGACCTGTCCCAGGTGCTCGGGCTTCAACTGAATACGCATTTCGGTCTGGCCGTTCTGCACCCGGACCTTGGCGGATTCGACAATCTGCTGGACAACCTCTTCCCTTGGAAGCGGCTGCGGTGGGGCCGGATCTGTCTTACCGGCACTGGCCAGGGCGCTGGTGGCGGGCGTCGCGCTCTTTGGACCGGCGTTTCCCGCTGCTTCCAGGGGGAGGTCCCCGGCGGCCCGCATCGGTCCGGCCTCAGCGTCCTTCGGCGCCATTTGATCCGCAATGTTAGAAACGGCTTGAGGCGGTCCCTCTTGGGTGGCGATCGATTTCGCGATGTTGGCGGGCGCCTCGCCTCCCTTCGACTGCGTCTGCCCTGAGCCGCCTTGCAATTGATCCGCACGCAGGTGCGTCCCGTTTGGCGGGGCCGATTTCCCGCCAAGATCGGACTTTTCTGTCGACGGGCCGGCGTGCTGGGAAATGGCAGGGGCGCGATTGTCGGTCGGCTTGAGGACTGGTGCGTCATCCCCACGCGCACCTTCCGAAGTCGCCCGTTCGACCGAGATTCTGCTCCCCTCGGGATCAAATCGCCGCGGTACCTGTTCCGCCACTGCGGCGGTGGTGCTCGGTTCTGGCGTCTTCGCCGCCATCTTGCCGGCTGGGTTTGCCGCTGTCATGCCGGACGCCGTCTGTACCGCAGCTCCCTTGGGGATTGCCTTGAACGGCGGGACCGTCGGCTGATCTTCCTTCTGGGCGGTGACAACCGAATCCCTACCCAAGGTCCCGCCCGCAGCGGATATCTCCGGCGGAGGTGATGGGGCGGCGCCAGTATCGGGCGCAAGCGGCGCTTGCTCGGGCACCATCGTCGGCGGTTGCACGCCAGGCGCCACCAGGAGCCCCTCCTCGACTGGGGTATCGCCGACGGGAGGAGATTCGGGGATCACCGGGGCAGCGCCGGCGGCCGCATCGGCGTCGGTCGCTTGGAATAGATCCGCCATGGTCTCGCGAAAATCTTTTAAAAATCGGGGCTGCCCCTGATCCCCTCCCGTGGTGCCATCTTGGGATGCCACCTGGTTCATGTCTCCGCTGATCGCCGGTGCTTCCACCGGGACCGTTTCTACACTCGCCGGCACCGGATTGATATCGAAATGCATCCTCACCTCACAATACTGCCCTTAGCTGGGCATGCGGTTACGATTGTAAGCACCCAAAGCGATCTCATTGAGGTCGGCCTGCTCTTTGCGCAGCAGCTTTTCGTGGTAGGCGCTGAGTCCCTTCTTCCGCAGCTGTTCCAACATCTCCCGTTTTTTGACGGCTTCCAGCAACTCCTTCTGCTTGACGCGGAAACAGCGCTCCGTTTCACGGGTGAGTTCGCGCTGACTGGCCACATCTTCGCGGAGGCGATCAAAATAGTGCCGATAGAGGATCAGGTCATCGCTGCTGAGGGCCCCGTTCTGCTTTTTTTTAAATTGTGCTGTCATATCTGCTTCTTTCTGGAGCAACCGCTCCAACACATCCGTTTGGGCATCGAGTTGCAATCGTATCTCTGCCAACGCCTTTTGGTGTTCATCCTCGATAAAGCGTTGATGGTTCAGAAGGACCTCTAAATTGAAGCGATACAATCGTGCCCGCCTTTTCCCTGTCGTCATCCATTAATGACGCCTTCCAGCTGTTCCAAGCTGGTCTCAAGATCACCGGTCTCCTGGATATCCTGTCGCAGGTAGGAGTTGATCCGTTCGATCTTGTCAATGGCCTGGTCGATTTTCGGATTGGAGCCGGCCACATAGGCGCCGATGTTGATCAAATCCTCTGCTTTGCGGTAGGTCGCCAGGATCTCTTTCAACAGACCGGCGTTGTGGCGGTGGTCCAGGGTTGTAATATCGTTCATTACCCGGCTAATGCTTTTGAGAACATCAATGGCCGGGAAGTGGTTTTGGTGGGCCAGCTCGCGGGTCAGCACCACATGGCCATCTAATATAGAGCGGACGGCATCGGCAATGGGTTCGTTCATATCGTCCCCCTCCACCAATACCGTGTAGAGGCCGGTTATGGAGCCTTGTTGTTGGGAAGTACCGGCCCGTTCCAGCAGCTTGGGCAGCAGGGTAAACACCGAAGGGGTGTAGCCCTTGGTGGTGGGCGGCTCCCCGACGGCGAGGCCGATCTCACGCTGGGCCATGGCAAACCGGGTCACCGAATCCATCATGAGATTGACCGTCAATCCCAGGTCGCGGAAGTACTCCGCGATGGTGGTGGCGATGAAGGCACCCCGCATACGGATGAGGGGCAGGTGGTCGGAGGTGGCCACCACAACCACCGATTTTCGGAGACCTTCGGGTCCCAGTTGCTGGTCAATAAACTCATTGAGTTCCCGGCCGCGCTCCCCGATGAGGGCGATGACGTTGACGTCCGCTACCGTGCGACGGGCGATCATTCCAAGCAGGACGCTCTTGCCGACCCCGGAACCGGCGAA
>JAAUYD010168433.1_pt1 | contig 18908 bp, 14 predicted proteins | sample 7278101 | NCBI WGS metagenome assembly JAAUYD01 (sample SAMN14350128, study PRJNA611818) | marine sediment metagenome | isolation source: surface marine sediment (0.6m) | place: French Polynesia: Moorea | collected 2018-08
GAACAAAAAACCGCCAAACACACGCACTTCTATAAGTGGCAGAATGTATGGCAAAGCTGATATAATGCGTTGCTGCCAGTCAGTGCTTCCGCGCCAAGTCATGTTTTTTATTCTCCTGTCGAGTAGATTGTTTATTGCCTTATTAATTATGACGATCAGCGATCGGGGTTGGATTTATTCTATGTTAACTATTTTGAAGCCCATCATGCATTCGTATTGGTCTGGCTGTTGTTCGGTAAATTTGCGAATTGTTTGACCACAGCATAATTTGCCCTTGTTGGTGCGAGGTTGACCGCTAGCATCTGCTAACAAACATGTTTGACAAACTCTTTGTGGTTTAAGTATTTGGTCATTAATTAAAATTCTGAGCATTCCATGACTCCTGTGAATCCTCATATTTATCTATAATTTAACTGGCAAAAGTCTTTAATTCTACAAAAAAGCCACAATCTATACTGTTGCATTAAATTTTGTAAAAAACAGATCAAACAAAAACAAAAAAATTAACCACACAAAAATAATTAACCAAACAAAAAAGTTATTTTGATGTACTCAAATTAATTGTAATTTGGAAAATACAGTTCATTTTGTTAAAGGATTGAATGCGTGACCTTGAATAACTCAGATTTTCTTGCTTCTTCAGACCCTGTAGTTGCTAGTTTTATTGATCAAGAACTCCAGCGTCAACGCGAACATTTAGAGCTAATTGCTAGTGAAAATTTTACCTCGGCTGCTGTTTTGGCTGCTCAAGGTTCAGTACTCACCAACAAATATGCTGAGGGTTTACCGGGTAAACGTTACTATGGTGGTTGTGATTTTATTGACAAAATAGAACAACTAGCTATCGATCGCGCTAAAGAATTATTTGGTGCAGTAAGTGCTAATGTTCAGCCTCATTCAGGCGCACAAGCAAATTTTGCCGTGTTTCTCAGCTTACTACAACCAGGTGACAAAATCATGGGGATGGACTTGTCACATGGCGGACATTTAACTCATGGTTCTCCTGTAAATGTATCGGGGAAATGGTTTGAGGTCGTTCATTATGGCGTTAGCCAAAAAACCGAACAACTAGATTATGAACAGGTTCGAGAGCTGGCGCTTAGGGAGCGTCCCAAGCTCATTATTTGTGGTTATTCTGCTTATCCACGTTTAATAGATTTTGAAAAATTCCGCAGCATCGCTGACGAAGTTGGTGCTTACTTAATGGCGGATATTGCTCATATTGCTGGCTTAGTTGCTAGTGGTTTGCATCCCGATCCCATTCCCCATTGTCATGTGGTGACAACAACAACTCACAAAACTTTACGCGGACCTCGGGGTGGATTAATTCTGACTAACGATGCTGAATTAGGTAAAAAATTCAATAAAGCTGTATTTCCCGGTACTCAAGGAGGACCGTTAGAACATGTAATTGCTGGAAAAGCAGTAGCTTTTGGTGAAGCTCTCAAGCCAGAGTTTAAAACCTATTCACAGCAGGTAATAGAAAATGCACGCGCTCTTGCTAGTCAGTTGCAAAATCGCAATTTCAAACTAGTTTCAGATGGTACTGATAATCATCTAGCATTAGTTGATTTGCGTTGTATTAACATGACTGGCAAACAAGCAGATGCTTTGGTTAGCGGTGTAAATATTACAGCGAATAAAAATACTGTACCTTTTGACCCAGAATCACCTTTTGTTACAAGTGGTATGCGTTTGGGTTCTCCAGCTATGACAACTAGAGGTCTTGGTGTTGATGAATTCACTGAGATCGCAAATATCATTGCTGATCGTTTATTGTCTCCAGATTCAGAAGAAGTTGCTGCAGATTGTAGAAAACGAGTAGCATCATTGTGCGATCGCTTTCCTTTATATCCCCATATCACAATTCCTGTTCCAGCAATGGCATAACGTCTTTGTAAAACATAAATGATAGTTTTTTCTTATGATTGAACCCACGACTATAAGCCGTGGGCTTTCTGCTTTAAGTCTTGTAATATAGCAAAGCGATCCAACAAAGTATTTATTAAAAATTTAAAATTCCATGAGTGCAGAAATAATTTGTGTTGGCACTGAATTACTATTAGGAGATATTCTTAATCGTAATGCTCAATTTCTGGCAATTGAATTAGCAAAATTGGGCATACCGCATTACTATCAAACTGTAGTTGGTGACAATCCCCAAAGGTTACATCAAGTTATAGAAACTGCAATTAAAAGAGCAAAAATACTAATTTTTACTGGTGGGCTCGGTCCGACACCAGACGATCTAACTTGCGAAACCATTGCAAATTTTTTTGGTGCACCTTTAGTCGAACGTACAGAAATTATTGAGGATATTAGCAAAAAATATGCCCGCAGGGGTCGCAAAATGACTCCTAGCAATCGCAAACAAGCTTTAATCCCTGAAGGCGCAAAAATACTACCTAATTCTATGGGTACAGCACCGGGAATAATTTGGGAACCTCGTGAGGGAATTTCTATTTTGACTTTTCCTGGAGTACCAAGTGAAATGCACGGAATGTGGGGGACAACAGCTATACCCTACTTAAAAAGTCAAGGATGGGGTACAGAAATTATTTACAGCAGAACTTTAAGATTTTGGGGAATTGCTGAATCAGCCCTAGCGGAAAAAGTTGCTTCTTATCTCAATTTATCTAATCCCACAGTAGCTCCCTATAGTAGTAAAGGTGAAGTCAAGCTGAGAGTTTCTGCAAAAGCAAAATCAGAAGTAGAAGCCGAACAATTAATTCAGCCAGTTGAGAAACAACTCCAAGAAATTGCTGGATTAAGTTACTACGGTAGTGATGATGATAGTTTAGCTTCTGTGGTTGGGGAATTGTTACGTCATGCCAAACAAACCATTTCTGTTGCGGAATCTTGTACTGGGGGTGGATTGGGACAAATGTTAACAGAAATCTCTGGTAGTTCTGATTATTTTTGGGGTGGGATCATTGCTTATGATAATTATGTCAAGGAAAAAGTATTAGGGATCGATACTCAAGACCTAATTGAATATGGGGCGGTAAGTGCAACAGTTGCCGAACAAATGGCCATCGGCGTCAAGTATTGTTTGGGAACAACTTGGGGAATCAGCATCACGGGTGTAGCCGGACCTACAGGAGGTAGCGAAACAAAACCGGTTGGCTTGGTCTATATTGGTTTAGCTGGACCTAATAAGCAAATAGAAAGCTTTGAGTATCAATTTGGTAATACACGGGGTCGATCTCTCATTCGCCATCTGAGTGCTTGCAATGCTTTAAACAATTTGCGCCAAAAATTATTATCGATTAGAGCGTAACTAGATAATTGAGCCGATACTTATCTTTTCAAACAAAATTTACTCAAATCTTCAAATATTCCCGATCTTCAAATCTTCAAATATTTTTGACCTTGAAATCTTGACCTTGAAATCTTGACCTTGAAACTTTAACTTTGAAACTTTAACTTTGGAATTTTGACTTTGAAATATTTTTGAATTATGAACCACGTCTAAAGACATTCAAAATCCTGTCCCTAGGTTATTGCATCGATTTTTAATCTATGACCATTACATTACAACTATCCAGTCAAATTTAGTGGTCTTTTGACATTTAACCGTCAGAGATATGGGAAAATCATTAAAATAAGAAATAAAAATTTACTTAGTCATAGTTCATAATCTTCTTCTCCACCTATTAGTACAATCAATCGCTAGAAGCTTGCTGCATCCGCCGCAATTTGTTACAAAAATACAAAGAAGTTCTAAATACTTAACACTAAATGTTTGGCGGACTTACTGGTTTTACCAATGAAAAAGGCACGGACTGGGGAGAGCAAATGCTCAACACAGTTGCGAGTCAAACTATTCGCCACTTGTTTAGCAAAAGCGAGTTAGTTGAAGTACTCGTCCGTTGCTATCCTTCGAGCAAGCTATTACAGGGCAGTATCGATAGTTTTAAAATGAATGGTCGTGGCTTGGTCATTCGTAAAGATTTTGCCGTTGAAGAAATGTCTTTTGAAACCGATGCTGTATCAATTGATTTTGGCTCAGTCTTAAGCGGTAAGTTACGTTTAAAGCAGCCTACTCAAGCCATAGCCCAAGTGATTCTCTCAGAAGAGGGAATAAATCATGCTTTTACAGCGGAATTAGTTAAAAAGCGTTTAGTTAATCTTTCCATACCAGAATTAATTGAATTATCTGGTGGGAAGCCAATATCTTTCCCTGAAGTAAAGGTGGAACTGCTACCAAAAAATCAACTTAGGATTTCGGCTAAAGCGGATTTGAGTAATGGTGAAATCATTCCTTTGATCATGGTAGTCACTGTAGGAATAGAAAAACGGCGACGAGTTTCTTTTCAAAACCCGCAAGTTGAATTGGATGAGATACCCTCAGAACAAAAAGAAATTTCCCAAACTTTGAGTATGGCTCTGGCGGAAATTTTAGATAATATGGTCGATCTTGATAGATTCGATCTTGATGGGGTTAAAATGCGGCTCAACCGTTTGCAAACGGAAGGTAAAAAGTTAATTTTTAGTGGGTATGCTGAAATTGAGCGGATTCCTAAAACTGGATAGGTATTTATAATCTAAAGTTCTTTAATCCAGAACTCTGTACTTTTGAATTCCATAATTTTGAATTCCGTAATTTTGAATTCCGTAATTTTGAATTTCAAATCCATAATTTACTCGTTTTTCTGCAAAATTAGTAATTTCCCCATATCCACCATATAAACCTATGCTAAATCAATGTATCTTCCTAACTTTGTGCTTGTAAACAATCAGTTGGTAATATAACAACAAGATAAATTTTAAAAATCAATTTTTAATTAATCCTTCGTCATGAGCGAATCCACTGCTGCCCGTTTACGAGAACTGGCAATTCTATTTTTTAAGCTCGGATCGATCGGTTTTGGTGGCCCAGCGGCTCACATTGCGATGATGGAGGATGAAGTGGTCAACCGTAGAAAATGGTTGACAAGAGAACATTTCCTAGACCTAATTGGGGCAACAAATTTAATTCCTGGCCCTAACTCCACAGAAATAGCAATCCATATCGGTTATATTCATGCTGGATTGCTGGGGTTAATTGTCACAGGAATTTGTTTTATTTTACCTGCGGTATTGGTCACTTCTGTTTTTGCCTGGATCTACGTACAATTTGGACAACTTCCCCAAGTCGCTCCTTTGTTGTACGGTATCAAACCAGCTATTTTGGCTATTATTTTTGGGGCGATGTGGCGTTTGGGAAAAAGAGCTGCCAAAAATCGTAAGTTGGTAATTGTTGGTTTGATTGTGGTACTGGGATTATTTTTAGGAATCAATGAATTACTTTCCCTACTATTAGGTGGAATCTTGGGAATGTTGTGGTTACGGCTGGGAAGCAATAATAATTTGGGAGCAATAATTTTAGCTTTACCCTTAACGAGTTCTGTACCTTTAAATACTGCTGTGCTTCCTGTAACTACTAGCAATGTGTCGATATGGCAACTAGCTTTATTTTTCTTAAAAGTTGGTAGTGTTTTGTACGGTAGTGGCTATGTTTTGGTAGCTTTTTTACAAGGTGGACTAGTTGATAACCTTGGTTGGCTCAATCAAAAACAATTACTTGATGCGATCGCAATCGGTCAGTTTACTCCTGGTCCGGTTTTATCTACAGCAACATTCATTGGCTATGTGATTGCGGGAATTCCCGGAGCATTGGCAGCAACTTTAGGAATTTTCCTACCTTCATTTGTGTTTGTCGCTATTCTCAATCCCATTATTCCCCGTTTGCGCTCTTCACCGTGGCTGGGAGCATTTTTAGATGCAGTGAATATCAGTTCTGTAGCCTTAATGTTAGCTGTAACTGCAAAACTAGCTTTGGGAATTTTTATTTTGCCCAAAGGTGGAATTGATGGAATTGGAGCACTTATAAGTTTCGTCGCAGCTGTTTTGGTTGTCCGTGTACAATTAAATACAGCTTGGATCGTTCTTGGTGGGGCTGTAACTGGTTTGATAGTAAAAGGTATTTTCAATTTTTAATTATTTTGTTGCTCTATTTTAGAGTGTTAGTAATGGAAGGTGGTATTTTATTTCACCAAAACATGGTAGAGACGCGACATGTTGCATCTCTACCAAGCGATTAAGGTTTATCTGAACCGTACTGAGATAGTACTAGTATTATTTGTGATTGTATGCGTATAGCTTGCGCTTATGGCTATTTAGAAGAACGACCGACACCAATATACTTAAAACCAGCTCTGACCATTGTTTCAGGATCGAGGAAATTACGACCATCAATCATCACTGGATTAATCATTAATTTTGCCATTTTGCCATAGTCTAAACTAGCAAATTGCTTCCATTCAGTAACTAATACTAAGGCATCGCAACCATCAGCTAATCTTTCAGGATCGGTTTCCACTAATACACCAGACAAACCGTCACGCATTCCCGATTGCGAAACAATTGGATCATATGCTTTAACTTTAGCCCCCAAACGATTTAATTGTTCGATTAAGTTTAATGCTGGTGCATCCCGCATATCGTCAGTATCGGGTTTAAAAGTTAGACCTAGCAAACCAACAGTTTTACCTTTGAGAATTTTCAAAGCTTGTTGGAGTTTTTCTAAAGCAATTAAGCGTTGGCGTTGGTTGACACTGACTGCGGATTTGAGTAAGTGAGCCTCATAACCATAATCATCAGCAGTATGAACTAATGCTGAAACATCTTTGGGAAAACAAGAACCACCCCAACCAATACCAGCTTGTAAAAACTTATTACCAATACGGGAGTCCAAACCAATACCTTTTGCAACTTGAGTAACATCAGCACCAACGCGATCACAAATATTAGCAACTTCATTAATAAAGCTAATCTTTGTTGCTAAGAAAGCATTAGCGGCATACTTAATCATTTCTGCTGAACTCAGATCGGTTACTAGAACTGGCACTTGAGGTAATGATTTATCTTGAGCAAACTGACGTTCCACAATCGGAGCGTACAATTTTTTCATCATGTCGGTAGCTCTTGTGCTATTGCCACCAAGTACAATCCTATCGGGGTTAAAAGTATCGTATACAGCAGAACCTTCACGTAAAAACTCGGGATTACTAATAACATCAAATTCAGCATCACCTATAGGTAATTTATCTTCGCTAGATGCTCCCCCAGCAGCTACTAAGGTTTTTTGACTTTCAGCAATACCGTCAAGGACAATCATTCGTACCCAGTCACCTGAACCAATAGGCACTGTAGACTTATTAACAATAACTTTGTAACCACCGTTAAGATGAATGCCAATACTACGAGCAACTGCTTCCACATAACGAGTATCACTTTCACCAGTGGGTAAAGGAGGCGTTCCCACCGCAATGAATAAAATTTCCCCGTGGGCTACTCCAGCAGCAATATCTGTTGTAAACTGTATTCTTCCTGCTTCGATGGCGGACTGCATAATTTCCGAGAGTCCCGGCTCGAAAATTGGCGAACGTCCAGCTTTCATTAGTTTTACTTTCTCTTCATTGTTATCTACACATATTACATCGTGTCCAATATGAGATAAGCAAGCGCCTGTTACCAAACCAACGTAACCTGTACCAATAACGCAAACACGCATTTAATTTACTCCTCTCTATTGAAATTGAGGTTTTTTAGAAGCTTTCGCTGAGTTATGTAAAATAATTAGCATTCATCTAACTCACCTAGTAAAAAAAAACCAGGATTCCGAACAGATGTTGCTATATAGGTTAAACTGTAAGACGTTGTAAAACTAGACTATTTTAGCTGTTCTACCCTTACGGGTTTTGACTAGTTAATTTAGTTCTAGCTACTTTGGCTTTAAAAACTTTACGGTTATCGAAACACACAGAAGTTATTTTTTAAGTAATGACTAAAGATTCACAAGTTTTACGCTTCAAGCTTTAAATCTCAAGCTTCAAATCTCAAGCTACTTACTATTTGTTAGTTTTTACTCTTCTAATCGGGTATTGCTTACCCCACCTGTGCGATGATCAGTAAACGTTTCATATTAAAGCCTTTGAAATTACATTTTTTCCTCTGGTTTTAAAACAGAGTATCTTGGAATCTCATTAATTGCTGGTAGTCAAAAGCGCCCAATTAAGAGTCTACAGTTTTTTAAATATTGAGTACTAACAACTAAGGAGTTTGCATCCGTTCCCGGAAATCCTTTATTGTTAGTTTTAAGCCCTCTTGTAGTGGAATATTAGGTTCCCAATTTAACCAAGTTTTTGCTTTAGAAATATCGGGACGACGGCGACGAGGATCGTCAGAAGGTAGTGAATCAAACTTAATTTCTACTTCTGGGTTTATCATGTTTTGTATAGTTTGTGCCAACTCCAAAATGGTATATTCATCAGGATTCCCCAGATTTATAGGACCGATGTATTCGTTATTCATCAGTTTAATCAATCCTTCTACCAAATTGGAAACATAACAAAAACTCCGAGTTTGTGAACCATCTCCATAAACCGTTAATGGCGTACCTTTTAAAGCTTGGACAATAAAATTACTCACCACCCTACCGTCATTTTCTAACATCCGGGGGCCATAAGTATTAAAAATACGTGCTACTCTAACATCAACTTTATTTTGTCTATAGTAATCAAAAGTTAAAGTTTCCGCGATCCGCTTACCTTCGTCATAGCAAGAACGTATTCCAATAGGGTTGACATTTCCCCAATATTCTTCATGCTGGGGATGAATTTCTGGGTCTCCATACACTTCACTAGTAGAAGCTAACAAAAATCTAGCTTTTACTCGCTTTGCTAATCCCAACATATTCAGTGTTCCCATGACATTGGTTTTGACTGTCTTAACGGGATTGTACTGATAGTGGACTGGAGAAGCCGGACAAGCTAAATGATAAATTTGATCTGCTTCTAGACGAATTGGTTCAGTGATGTCGTGGCGTATAAGTTCAAAATAAGGGTTACTAAACCATTTCAAAAGATTTCGTTTATGCCCAGTGTAAAAATTATCTAGACAAATGACTTCATGACCTTCATTCATCAATCGGTCGACTAGATGGGAACCAATAAATCCCGCTCCGCCAGTCACTAATATTCTCATAAATTTACCAAATACTTACACAATATTTACAGTAATCACAATCGTACTTGTTTTTAGCTTACCCACCCAATTAGAGAAAATCCAACACAGGAAACCATAAAAATAAATATTTTGTGCCCTTAAAATCTCTATTTAAGTCAATTGGTTGGGTTTTCAATTGTAGGTTTTTTCATCTTACAATATACAAGTGTTTATACTTTATAGAGTGTTTTTTATACTACAAACATAAACATTATAGATTTTAATGCAGCAGGCCTAAATCGTATACTCTTTAAACTGGTTCAACAGTAAATACAGAAAAATTATGGGAATTATGGAAATTATGAAAATGAAAAATTTTTCGACAATTTTTTGGACTAAAATTTTTCATTATTCCATTATTGATATTCCCACAGTTAAATAGTGAGATTTTCTGTTTTAAGCTGCTCGGTGTTTAGTTTGAAATAATAAATCAGGTTGTAAAAGCATTACAGAAACTGAATTATTCCATTTAAATGCGCATCAGCTTATCATAATGAATAAAAACTATCTAACAATAGCCCTTTTGCTTGAAACTTCAGGAGAAAAAACTGGTGCAAAAGCACGTTGGGGCTCACCTAGCATAATAATAGAACAGGTGAGTTGTCTGGCTAATTGGTTTGTAACATCACCGATCGCTAATCCACCAGGAATATTACGATTGTGAATAAAGGGTAGAATCACAAGATCATATAATCTTGAAGCTTGCAAAATAGCTTGTGCAGTATTTTCGTGAGCAATAATTTGAACTTCGGGTGGATTTGTCAAACCAACTTTTGATACAAATGAAATAAGTTGCGAACGTTTTGAAGCAATTTTATTTGAACTGGTACGACGTTCGCAGACGTTTAATACTGTTACTAAAGCTTCATTTGCTTCTGCAAAAATCTGAGCAAGTTGTACTGGTAACAATGTTGCTGGCATTAGATTTTCCACTGGCACTAAAATGCGCTGAATTTTTGATGGGGATTCCACCAAACGAGAAATTGCTACCGGACAATGAGACGAACCAACTACACTATCAATTATGTTGCCAAATAAACGCGCTCTAATACCAGTACGTTTGCCCCATCCCATAACAATTAAACTGGCTTTTTTTTCCCGAGCAGCTCTGCTAATTCCTCGAGCAAAGGCATCATCAATTCTTAGTAATGGCTCTGCTTCAACTCCTAACAATTGACTTAGTCCTGTAGCTTTAACCAGCAAACGTTCGCTGCGTTGTAAAGATGCTTCTACTTGTGGAGCATCCATATGGTTAGCAGCAGTGGCGATAGCTAAAGGTATAATCTTACCTTGTGCCTGTCGTGCTAATAAAGCTGCCATTTCCATTAAATGTTGTTGTGTTTGGGGATTATATACAGGTACAACAATAGTATAAGGATTATCTTTTAGAGTACGTTTAACAATTGGAGAAGTGATTGAAGCTTTTTCCAAAACTGGTGTAGTTGTTAAACCTGCAGCTACTTTAGATGTGATTAAAGGACCAAATGTTGCACTTAGCAACATTAAAGCAACAATACTGTTTAATACTGATTCTTCAATTAGCCCTGACTGAAATCCAATGAAAGTTGCAGCCAATGTTGTTCCACTTTGAGGCAAGGATAAGGACCACATACTAAGGGTTTCTTGCCATTTGTATTGATATATAAATTTACCAATTACTGCTGCAGCAAATTTACTTGCTAACAAAATAACTACTAGTAGAAGTGTCAATTGTAGAGTTTCTAAATTGTTGACAACGGACTGCAAATTAACATTGATGCCCAAATTAACAAAAAAAATCGGAACAAATAAGATATTGCCAACAAATAGCAGTTTTTCTTTGACTGCTCCCTTACCCAGCAAATCGTTGAGTGCAAAGCCTGCTAAAAAAGTACCAATAATTTTTTCTACTCCCAGCAGTTGAGCACCTACAGTTGCGAGAAACACTGCCAATAATACAAATAAAAATTGATTGCCTTCATCATCACCAGAACGTCGAAAAAATTCCTTTCCAGCCCAGTAAAAACCTGTTACGAGTAAAGTTGAATAAACTATCAGCCACCCTAAAAAAGCAACTAATTCAAAGGGATTTAAACTTAATCGGTGAATTACTAAGCAAACACTAAAAATTAAAAACGCTCCAAAATCACTTAGGATATTGGCTCCAATTGTTGTAGCGATCGCTTGGTTATTCATAACCCCCAAACGGCTAATAATTGGATATCCCAACAGGCTGTAAGAGGAAAGCAAAGAACCGATTAATAAAGCTGTGTTCCATTCAAAACCAAATAATCGCGCTAAAAAAGTTCCCAATATTAAAGGAATACTAAAACTAAAGGCACCAAACCCCAAAGAACGATTTAAATGACATCGAAAAAAATCCGTATCTACTTCCAGTCCTGCGATAAACATCAGATAAAGTAATCCAATGTTTCCAAGCAAGCTCATCATGCTTGAATCTGCATTAATGAGATTCCGACCACCAGAACCAAGAAATGTTCCTACTAAAACTAAACCAACTAATCCTGGTATTTGTAACCGTTCAAAAATAATCGGCACAATCAGAATTACTATCAGTACAATTGCAAAAGCTTCTATTAGTTCCTGGTCAAAAACTTGTATTTTGGCTCCTAGAACCAGAAATTGAGATAAGAGTTCCATAGGTAGGAAATGCATATTGAGCGGAATAATCAAGGCTGGAAAAATCCCAAATCAATTGCCTTTACGAGCAATAAAACAAAAAGTACAACCCAGGGGAACAACACGAAAATTTTGGTGACACTTGTGTCTGTAATTAACTATGTAAGAACTCTACCTAAGGATGGATTTGACTTAAAATAAATTGCAAGCGATCATAGTCGTCTTTTAAAAGTACACTCAATGTTCGTCCAGCATTAACAAGCCATTGCCTGTCGGCTTTGCGTAATCTGTATACTTCTCGAATTGCGGCTGCAGTCAATGAATCCACTGGTGCACCATTAACCAATAGTAGTGTGCGCAAAAAATCTAACTCTTCAGTAAATTTTATAATCTCTTCTGGCTCACATCGATAAACTGCTTGATGAATTTGTGGTGGACGAGGAGGTAAGTACTGATATACCTGATTCGTTTTAACTGTCGTATCTGACGACGGTTCAAATCCTACAATCGCTGCTCGAAATTCGGTTTTGAGCATCGCAAATATTTGAGGTTGCTCTTCTCGTAAATCCTGTAAAGATAATCCTAAGGCTACAGGTCGGTGTACAGAATCTATGGGCATTGTCGTTACATAATATACTATCCCATAAACTTGATTGCCCGATTCCTCATCAATACAAGAAACCCAACTACCAAAAGGTGGCATTGGGGGAAAACTTAAATCTTCTGGTTCTAAACACTGAGCTAAAAATTCCGTTGTCGAAGTCGCAATCACCTCCGCAATGTGATTTGGGTGGCGGTCGCTCCTGTCAAACTGTGGCAGGGGAAGGCGCATAACAGTGCTGTTTTCATAAAGGTATGGATATCCAGCTAAGACATAATAACTTGTTACTTAGCTGATGGGAAAGTAAAAAATAAATAAGTTGGAGAACGGTGATATTTATGCTGTTCCCAAATATTTTAACCATCTTAGCTTCTATTTTTTACTGAGAAGGAATTTAAAAAATTACTTTTAGGGCAAAAAATTACAAAAAAATCACAAAAAAATCACAAAAAAATACAAAAATCTTATGTTTGAGTAAAAGACAAAATACCACGTTTTTAATATCTAGAAACTGCAAGAATTTTGTTTGACAGCCGCTACGGAGAATTATTTGTGAAAAATAAGAATAAATTTAAGTAAAGATTTTCTAAAAAAATATTTAAATAAAGTTTCAATTCTTGCTTGGGAATCAGGAGATTAGAATTGCCGAGCAAGAATTGTTGAGCATAGATTTTGTCTCGCGAGGTTGAGAACAGATTATTTAGATTTTTTGCGCCCTGCTGTTGGTTCTACAGGTTCCAGCTCGGATAACCGAAATGTGACTAATTTATCCCAGTTTCCGCCTTCAAACAGCACGGCAACTTTACCATCGCTTACTCGTTGTACAAGTCCTTCGAAGCGATAATAAGTATCTGCAGAATTTTTAACGCGAACAATTGCTCCAGGGAGAATCATAACTTTTAGGTTGAAGTTTTTCCGATCATAGCGTGAAATATCCACCCAGAAATTGGCAACAAAAGTCCTTCGATAATATTTACGATGTAGAATTAATACTTTTGAAAATGACGAAAATTAGCTACAGACTCCACCAAGCCAATCGCAATAAAATTTGTTAACATCGCAAAACGACCGTAACTCATCCAAGGTAAAGGAATACCTGCGACAGGAGCTAAACCAATTGTCATGCCAATATTTACAGTCATCTGAAATACAATCATGGCAAGAACACCAATGGCTAATAGAGAACCAAAATTATCCTTGGCTGTCTTGGCAATGTGTAAAAGCCGCATACAAACTGAAAAGAATAAAATTATTAATAATAAACAACCAATAAAACCAAATTCCTCACCAACAGCCGAGAATATAAAATCTGTATGCTGTTCGGGGACAAAATTGAGTTGGGTCATCGGACCTTTGTTTAAACCCCATCCGAACATTTCCCCTGCCCCAATGGCAATTCGGGAGTTGATGAGTTGGTAGCCAATGCCTAAAGGATCTGCATCTGGGTTAAGAAAAGACGTGATTCGACCTTTTTGGTAATCTTTTAATATGTGGTTCCAGGCAAACATTCCTAATTGACCGCATAAAACGTTAATGCACAATGGACCAAATAGATTGATATTATAACGACGCCAAGGTAGCGTACGCCAGCCAACAATACCCATTGTCAATGACCAAATCAATCCTAAAGGAGCGAGAAATAAATCTTTGGTTATAAAAATGGGGAAGGGCCACTGTATACTAAAAATTATTGCTGCAAATACTGGTGAAATCAGAATTATTAACCATCCTAGATTTGCATTAGCCCAGTAGAGCATCGCTAAAACTACAGCACCAAAGACTAGAGATGTTGCTAAGTCTGGTTGGAGAAATACCAAGAACCATGGTACAGCTGTAATTGCTAAAGCACGAATAAAATTGGGAAGTTTATCTGCAGTTTTTTTGTGCAGCAAAGCAGCGAGAGTAATGATGACTCCAATTTTGGCAAATTCTGAGGGTTGAACGTAAAATCCACCAACATTAATCCACCTTTGAGCACCTTTAGCACTTGTACCTGCTATCATTACTGCGATTAGGCTTGCATTAGTGATGCCATAGGTAATCCAGTGCCACTGAATTAGATTTTCATAACGGATACGAGCCAAAATTAGGGCTATAAACAAACCAACCCCACCTGTAACCAAATGCCAAAACCAATCATCTAGTCCTTGATTGAGTTCGGCGGAGTGAATCATAATTCCGCCAAAAATCGTAATTCCTACTACCAGAATAAACAGTAACCAGTCTACTTGATGCCAAGGTCTAAACCAAGACTTCCAGCGAATTCTAATGCTAGAGTAACGCGATCTTTTTAACAACATCGGGTGATTTTATATTATCGTTTTTAGATTTTAAATTTAGGTGCTTCTAAAAATCTGTATTCCCAGACAATAGACCGGGAATCAGACAAAAATGAATTTATTTTGGTGTTTTGGTTTTATTGTTACTTCATGTAAGCGCTGCAACCGATACTTTACCGGCAATGGTCAGGGCAATTTCTCTTAAAGCTTTTGCAGAAGCTGAATCTTCTTGGGAAACTACAATTGGTACGCCACTATCCCCACCGACTCTGGCAGATATTTCTAATGGTACGCAACCCAATAAAGGTATTTCCAACTCGGCTGCAGTCTTTGAACCACCACCGGACCCAAAGATGTCATATTTTTTGTCTGGCATATCTGGGGGAATAAAGTAACTCATATTTTCTACTATTCCCAATATTGGTACGTTCATTTGTTGGAACATCCGTAGTCCTTTACGGGAATCCAAAAGTGCTACATGTTGAGGAGTTGTAACAATTATAGCTCCAGCCATTGGTACTGCTTGTGTCAAGGTTAATTGAGCGTCTCCAGTTCCAGGTGGCATGTCAACGAGTAAATAATCTAATTCTCCCCATTGCACTTGATAAAGAAACTGGCGAATTACACCATTTAACATTGGTCCACGCCAAATTACGGGTTGGTCTCTATCGATTAAAAATCCCATTGAAACCAGTTTCACACCGTGATTAAAAGCTGGGTAAAGAATATCTCCTTTTTCCGTAGATTCAACTTTAATTTCCGCATCACTTAATCCCAACATTGCCGGATCGTTTGGTCCATAAATATCAGCATCGAGCAAACCCACCTTGGCTCCGGTTTGGGCTAGAGCAACGGCTACATTTACTGCTACAGTACTTTTCCCTACACCACCTTTACCACTGGAAATGGCGAGAATATTTTTCACTCCGGCAATACCATTACGATCCGGCAAACTTTTCTGCTGAGGAGTTTCTGCTGTTACTTCTACAGATACTTCTGTAACACCTGGTAACTTTTTTACTGCTTTTGCACAGTCTTCAACGATAAATTCTCGTAAAGGACAAGCTGGTGTCGTTAGTACCAAAGTGAAACTCACCTTCGTACCATCAATTGTAACGTTGCGAATCATGTTCAACTCCACCAGACTTTTGCGGAGTTCTGGATCTTGTACAGGTCGCAATACTTCTAGTACTGAACTCGAATCGAGGACATTATTCATGAAAATACTTGGTAGTTGGAAACTCAAACTCTTTAAGAAATGACAGGAGAAGTCCTCAGACCCCGCCTTTAGGAAGCTGTCGTCAGACTACTTGTTCGTCTATGGAACGAGTCGTAATAAACGAAGCTAGAAGTTTTAACTTTCTGCCAAAATATTGGTAGCTGGTTTTTGAGTCGCATAACCCAGGAACTAGCAAACCTGTAAAAATCTCCTTTTTTGCCTCTAACAACATGTCCTGCCCCAACGCAGTGCCCTGACAATAGGGCTTGAAAATAATACAGACTGGAGAAGTATCTGTAATTTCGTAAAAGTTAGCGACTCAACTATCTGGTCACTATATTATGCAAAAACCGTCTTTTGCGAATTCAATGCTAAAAGCCATTGAGTTAGTGACAGTGTTCTCATCCTTGAGAGCATAATTAATCTTTAACAAAATACAATTTTTATTATCTAATTGCATCTTATCGTTATTAGGAGTAGAGACCTGGAACTTGGAAATACTTTTTCTCTATGAATATCTTCGACTTTTATGTGGCAAGTGTAAAACTTCTAAAATAAAACTTCTAAAATAATTTGATTCGATAGCCCACAACTTCTAGTGATGGGCTAAATAAATGCCTAAAAGTCAAAACAACTATCTTTAAGAGCCTTATTCTTTTTGGTTACTCTAGCCAATCTTGCTTCTTCTACTGCATCAATTAAAGCGCGAGCAACTCGATCTGCATAAGGACGGGAGAAAGACCAAATCAAAGGTGATAACCAACCGCGCAAGGTTACCGAATATGATAAACAAGTACCGCAAACCGTAGACTCAACTTTGTAGGTTAGTCGTTCTTCTATACCAGGAATTGCCAATACTCGGATACTAAGTAATTCCCTAGGGCTGACTCGTTCAACAAAAATTCGGATCGGAATTGGTGAAAACCTGGTTACTGCTTGAAAAATTAATCCTGGTTTTGGTACTAAGCCTGAGGGAACATTGGTACTCTTAAAAAGCGGGTGCCAAGAAACATCTCCTAGATCTACTAGCTTTTGCCACAATTCATCAACGGATACAGGACTAATTTCTCGATATGTCCGTACTAGAGAAGCACAAAATCGACGACGTTTGCGATGGATGAATTTAGATAACCAGCTTCTCATTTTCCTAAATCCTCCTAGCGCTTACTTATTGACAAATTTAGCTTTGTATGTATTCGGAATTGTCTATAGACTTGGTGATAGGTAAATCGTTCTCGACTCAGCTTTTGGCGAAAAATAACAAATTACAACTTCAACAAATTACAACTTCAACAAATTACAACTTAAATAAATTCAGTATAAATACAAGTACAGTTAATCTTTCTGGGCTGTATTAATTTCAACTATGTTATGAGATTAATCTTATTAGTAGGATATACATCAATGTGGCAAGTTTTGCCAATTTTTTGTGACATATGTTTTCATTGCATCGAATATGACTTCCAGGATTCAAAGAATATTTAAAGGTAGATATTGACTTTGTTCCTAGATTATGTAATTCCCTGGGAAACCAGGACATAAATTAGAACTATCCATTTTACTAAAGCATACTTTTTGGTTGCGAAAAATTACAGGATGCATAAAATAATAAATTTTTTCCTAAAAAATATTTAAGTTTAAATAAATTAACAATTAGTGAGTAGGTAGGATGCTACCAAGCTTATACTTAATGCTTTTAGCAAGCTATAGGACTGGTATGTGCATTTATGTGCATTAAACCCAAATAAATTATAATTCTGTATTTTTGATAAAGATTACAGCAATAATTACTCCTATGAAGTTAAAAATATCTCTCTGACAATTGAATTAGGTCACAAAAAGTTAACTACTGTTCAATAGGATCCAAATTTAAGAGAAAATACCCTTCATGTCAGCAATGGCGTAAATCCTCAAATTTCTTAGCAACGGCGAAGAAAAGCAGGAAAAATATTTTGTATTTGCTGCATGCGGATCAAAATCCTGACATCTTGCACAAAAAGCTAAATTCGTTTATTGCGAATTAATAAGTTTCAAAAGCCTAGTCTTTCCTGATTTTCTCCGAAATATTAGGTTTTGTTGATAACAGTGCAAGACATTAACAGCCCATAATTCATTTTATGGGTTCAAGTTGGAAATATTTTTTGAGCAATGAAATATGACGCTGTAGTCGCTTATGTGCCTACCTCATGCTAAAGCGTCACGCTACGCTATCGTAATCTAGGTTCGAGAATCTATGTTGACAAACTCGCAAGCACCCAAATCACCCGAAAAAGATCGCACATCTTTACCTCCAACTGACGCAAAAGAAAGAGTAAGTCAGTGGATGAAACAGTTACAAGATGAAATAGCCCAAGGCTTGACTGAAATAGATGGTAAAGAAACATTTCGCGAGGATAGCTGGGAACGCCCAGAAGGAGGAGGCGGACGTTCGCGAGTACTGACTGAGGGTGGTGTATTTGAACAAGCAGGGGTTAATTTTTCTGAAGTTTGGGGCGAAAATTTACCTGCTTCAATTTTGACCCAGCGTCCAGAAGCTGCGGGACATAAGTTTTATGCAACAGGTACTTCAATGGTATTGCATCCCCGTAGTCCTTACATACCAACTGTTCATTTAAATTATCGTTATTTTGAAGCTGGACCTGTATGGTGGTTTGGTGGTGGAGCAGATTTAACTCCTTATTATCCATTTGCTGAAGATGCAGCACATTTTCATCAAACCCTGAAAAAAGCTTGTGATGCTCACCATGACGAGTATTATCCAGTATTTAAAAAATGGTGCGATGAGTATTTTTATTTGAAACACCGTCAGGAAACCAGAGGGGTTGGCGGTTTATTTTTCGACTATCAAGATGGCAGGGGTTTATTATATCGTGGTCGCAACAAAGACGGGGAAGCAGCAAAATATAGTAACGAAATAGCTACGCCAAATCAGCGTACTTGGGAAGAATTATTTGCTTTTGTCCAATCCTGCGGTCAAGCATTTTTACCAGCTTATTTGCCAATTGTTGAAAGACGTAAAGATATAAAATATGGCGATCGCGAACGGAATTTCCAGTTATATCGTCGTGGTAGGTACGTGGAATTTAACTTGGTTTATGACCGGGGTACAATTTTTGGTTTGCAAACTAATGGGCGTACA
>JAAUYD010153456.1_pt1 | contig 18904 bp, 13 predicted proteins | sample 7278101 | NCBI WGS metagenome assembly JAAUYD01 (sample SAMN14350128, study PRJNA611818) | marine sediment metagenome | isolation source: surface marine sediment (0.6m) | place: French Polynesia: Moorea | collected 2018-08
CCGGCCTTGGCCATCTCGATCAGGAACTCGCCCTTGCCGCAACCGATCTCGAGCACCGTCTTGTCGGCGAGCCCGTAGTCGGAGACCCATCGCTCGGCGAGCTCGGTGGCGAACGCCATGAAGCGAGGCGAGAAGCCCTGGGTCTCCTCGTAGCGCTGTGAGTACTCGGCCTGCCCCGGCACGAACGCCGTGTTGGTGACGAAGCCGCACGTGTCGCAGAACGCGATCACGAGCTCGCCCCGTGGGAAGTCGGCCGCCTCGGCGGGGTCGTCGAGCAGCAGGCAGCTGTTGGTCGGCACGTGCCCCTCCTCGAAGAAGACCGTGAGCGTCGTGGCGCCACAGAGCGGGCACGGCCGGTCGATCGGCCGGTCGGCGGTGTTGCCGCCTGCCGGCAGCGTGGGTGTCGAGGTCATCAGATCAGCTCCGGCGAGGGGACGGGCACGATGAAACGGCCGCCGTTGTCGGCGTACTCGGACTGTTGCGCCATGATCTCCGACGCGAAGTTCCACGCCAGCAGCAGCAAGGCGTCGGGCGGGTCGTCGACGAGGATCGCGGGGTCGACGATCGGCTGGTGCGTCCCCGGCATGAAGCGGCCCTGCTTGTGGACGTTGCGGTCGACCACGTAGTCGACCAGCTCGGTGCCGATGCCCGTGGCGTTGACCATGGTGGCGCCCTTGGCCGCCGCGCCGTACGCGGCGATGGTCTTGCCCTCGGCCTTGAGCGCTCCGAGGAGGTCGAGCAGGTCGCGGCGAAGGGTGTCGACCTTGCCGCCGAAGTTGGCGAAGAACTCGAAGTCGTCGAGGCCCGCCTCGTGCTCGGCCGCCAGCCGCTCGAGCACGTGCGGGCTGGGGTCATCGCGATGGCCGATGTGCCAACGGTTCGTGCCGCCGTGCAGGTCGGGGAAGTACTCGACGTGATTGAGGTGGAGGCCGTGCCGTTCGACGAGGTTCTTGACCGAGGTGCACGAGTGGTAGAAGAAGTGCTCGTGGTAGATCGTGTCGAACGCGACCCGGTCGACCAGGTCCCACACGCTGGGGTTCTCGACGGTGATCAAGCCGTCGTCGGCGAGCAGGTGGGCCATGCCCGCGACGAAGTCGTTCGGGTCGGGGATGTGGGCCATCACGTTGTTGGCGATGATCACGTCGGCGGCCTTGCCCTCGGCCCGGAGCGCCTTCGCCGCCTCGAGCCCGAAGAACTCGGCGCGCGTCGGCACCCCGATCCGGTTGGCCGCCTCGGCCTGATCGGGAGCGGGATCGAAGCCGACGACCGGGACCCCCTCGTCGACGAAGTTCTTGAGCAGGTAGCCGTCGTTGCTGGCCAGCTCGACGACCAGCGAGTCGGCGTCGAGGCCGCGGGTCGCGATCAGGTTGAGCGCGTGCTCGCGGCTGTGCCGGAGCAGGTGGTCGGAGAACGACGAGAAGTACAGGTAGTTGTCGACGAACAGCTTCGTCGGCTCGACGTCTTCGGTGATCTGCACGAGGGCGCACACCGGACAGAAGGCGACGGCCAGCGGGAATCGCTCTTCGAGCGACGGCTCGCTGACGATCGCATCGGTGACGAGTGCGTCAGCGAGCGGCGTCTCCCCGAGGTCGAGGAACTGCTTGAGCTCGGCCGACCCGCAGCCGCGGCAGGCGCTGATGGCGGTCATGAGACCACCGCGTCGTTGCCGAGCCAACGCAGGTCGTTGCCGAGGGTGCCGTTGCTCATGTTCTCCTGCAGCTTGCGCAGACGCATGAACTGGGCGCCCTCGAGGTCGTCGATCGTGAGGCCGTTGGCCTCCATCGCGGCCTTGAGCGACTCGGCGCCGCGTCGGACCGTCCACTGCGGCTTCGCCTCGGGGAACCGCCCGACCAACTTGTCGCAGTTCACGCGGTAGTTGCGCAGGTCGTTGAACGCCTCGTCGGACATCGTGACCTCGGCGCCGGTGACGTCGCCGACGATCTCGGCGACCTCGCTGATCTTGTAGTTCTCGGCGGTGTCGCCGACGTTGAACGCCTCGTCGTGCACCTGGTCGCGCGGGGCCTCCATCAGCACGCAGAAGGCACGCGAGATGTCCTCGATGTGCACGAGCGGCCGCCACGACGAGCCGTCGCTCTTCAGGAACACCTGGTTGGTGGTGACCGCGAACCCGGTCAGGTTGTTGACGACCAGGTCGCCGCGCAGCCGCTCGGAGACGCCGTAGGCGGTCGCGTTGCGGAGGTACGTCGGCGTGAACCCGTCGTCGGCGAGCTCGTGCAGGTCGCGCTCGACGAAGACCTTCGACTCGCCGTACGGCGTCACCGGCAGGAACTCGGCCGACTCGTCGAGGAAGTCGTCGCCGTGGGCACCGTAGGTCGAGCACGACGAGGAGAACAGGAACCGCTGCACGCCGGCGTCCTTGGCGATCTCGGCGAGCCGCGTCGACGCCCGGTGGTTGATCTCGTACGTGGCCTCGGGGTTCAGGTCGCCGGCGGGATCGTTGCTCATCCCCGCCAGGTGGATCACCGCCTCGACGTCGGCGAGATGCTCGGGGCCCGCGTCGCGCACGTCGAGCCGGTACTCGACATCGGGTCGTGCGACCTTGGTGCCGAACACGCAGGGTTCGAACAGCATGCTGTCCATGCCGACGACGACGTGGCCGCGGGCCTGGAGCATCGGGACGAGGATCGTGCCGATGTAGCCGTCGTGACCGGTGACGAGAACCTTCATGACCAGACCTTCCATGGTGGGCGGGGGGTTTCCCACAGCTTCTCGAGCATGACCTTGTCGCGCATGGTGTCCATGCACGCCCAGAAATCCGTGTGCTGGTACGCCATCAGTTCGCCGAGCGACGCCAGCCGCTCGAGGGGTTCACGCTCGAACAGCGTGTCGTCGCCGTCGATGTAGTCGGCGATCTCGGGCTCCATGACGAAGAACGCACCGTTGATCCACCCCTCGGCGGCCTGCGGCTTCTCGGTGAACTCGGTGATCTGGTCACCGACGATCTCGATGTGGCCGTACCGGGCCGGTGGGTGGACGGCCGTCAGCGTGCAGATCTTGCCGTGGCTCTTGTGGAAATCGAGCAGTGCGTCGAGGTCGACGGTCGACAGTCCGTCGCCCCACGTGACCATGAACGTGCCGTCGGTGCCGAGATAGGGAACGAGCCGCTTGATCCGCCCACCGGTGTTGGTGTTGCGGCCGGTCTCGATGAGGTCGACCTTCCACTGCTCGTCACCGCCGTTGCCCGACTGCGTGATCTCGCCGCTGGCCGTGTCGATGCTGAGGTGACCGGCGAGGCTCGCCCGATCGGCGAACCAACGCTTGATGTACTCGCCCTTGTACCCGAGCGCGATCGCGAACTCGTGGTGCCCGAAGTGGGCGTAGTACTTCATGATGTGCCAGAGGATCGGGTGCTCGCCGATCTCCACCATCGGTTTGGGCTTCACCGTCGTCTCTTCGGACAACCGGCTCCCGAGCCCGCCCGCCAAAATGCCAACCTTCACCGCCAGGATCCTTCCATTCCGCCGTTGGGCACGATGGTAGTCGCACCCTCGTACCCGTTCATCAGGAAAACCGCCGTCATGGACACGTTCTTCGGCCCCAGACTCAGCGTTCGCTCAACCGCGCCGATCGACAGTGACGGACGGACCGCGAGGCGTGAGAACCGGCCGCGACACACCTGCGGAGCCATCACCGGTCGACCGGCGGGTCGGACCCCGCCGGCGCCTCGAACAGCGCCCCGTGGCCGGCGACCGACAGTGCGAGCGCGACACCCAACTGGCTGAACGCATCGCTGATCGCCCCCGACCTCACGTCGGCGGCAGCCTGCTCGATCGAGCGCCACTCCACGCGGACGGCCTCGTTGGCGTCGGGTGGAGCGCCCACGTGGTCGGCCGAGCCGGCGAGGTAGATGTGGAACGTCTGGTGCACCAGGCCCACCGAGGGGTGATGGGTGCTCAGGTGCCGCACGGGCCCCCGAACCAGCCAGCCGGTCTCCTCGTAGCACTCGCGGCGCGCCGCCTCCTCGGGCGCCTCCCCCGCGTCGATGGCCCCTCCCGGGATCTCCCACCCCCAGGTGTCGGGCATGAACCGGTGCCGCCAGATCATGAGCACGCCGCGCTGCGGGTCGAGGACGACCATCCCCGCCGCGTCGGGGCCGCGGACGACCTCGTGCTCGGTGTGCGAGCCGTCGGGCTTCTCGACGTCGTCGATGCGCAACGTCATCCACCAGCTCGAGTACACCTCGCGCAGCGTCGAATGCGTGATCCACTCGCCCTCCTGCCGGCCGCCTGGCTGCGTGGTCATGCCGCCGTTGCTCCGAGCGTGTCGCGTGATGCCGCCGGCACGGCGCCGTGCCTCATACCGATCGGACCACCCGTGCCGGCGAACCGACCGCCAGCGACCGCGCCGGGATGTCGTGCACGACCACGCTCCCTGCGCCGACCACACTCCCCTCGCCGATCGTGACGCCCGGGAGGACCAGCACGCGGGCGCCGAGCCAGACGTTGTCGCCGATGGAGACCGGCCGGGACGGCGGGCGTTCGTGACGCCGCTCGGGTTCGAGCCGGTGCCAATCGTTGTCCATCAGCTGCACCTGGGTGCCGAGGTTGCAGTGCGACCCGATGCGGATCGACTCGGTCGCACCGATCGAGCAACCGTTGTTGATGAAGACCCGGTCGCCGATCTCGAGCCGACCACCGGTCGCCACGATCACCTCGGACCTCCAGACCGACGAGTTCAGCTGGAGGCGTTCGCCGACCACGAGCGTGCCGTTGTTCTGGACCATCGGCCGCCCCCACACCCGGCACCGCTTCCCGAGCGACGTCGCATGCCGGAGGTACCACTTGGCGCCGAGCACCCCCATGACCTGGCCGACCTTGGCCCGCAGGCCCGCCACTTCCACGGGCGGAGCATAACCCCGAGTCGGCGACGAGAGCCCGTGGCCGGCCGGTTCGATCGGGCCGTGCGGGGCGGCTTGCCCGGGTGGCGAGTGACGGCTGTTCCCGGTCGCTTCCTGTCCGGCGGAGAGCGTCCGGCGGTGTCCTGCTGCCGGCCGGTCTGCGACGATCGCAGTCTCTTCGGATCGCGGCTCGGGACGTCCGCAGTTCGCAGCCTGGGGCGTCCGCACCGCTTGCGGACCGTGGGTCGGACCGTTAGTGTCCGGCCGGCCGGGGGCCGCAGTGCCGGCTCCGGCAACGAGTGGCGCCGACCGACACGGCGCCGGTGTGAGACCAGGAACGAGAAGTGGGCGGCTTGATCGATCGGTGTCGAACGGTGACGTGGGCGCGGAACGGCCAACCACCCGAGGGCGACCACGACACGGCACGATCAGCATGACAGCGACCGACGAGAAGCCGCCGCGGGTCAGCATCGGCGTGCCCGTGTACAACGGCGACAACTACCTCGCGTCCGCGCTCGACTCCTTCCTGAACCAGACCTACGACGACTTCGAGGTCGTCGTCTCCGACAACGGGTCGACCGACGGGACCGAGGAGATCGCTCGCGAGTTCGCCGCCCGCGACCCTCGGGTCAAGTACTACCGCAGCGATGTCAACCAGGGCGCCACCTGGAACTTCAACCGTGTCGTCGAGTTGGCTCGCGGCGAGTACTTCCGGTGGGCCGCCCACGACGACACGATCGAACCGGACTACCTCCGCCGCTGCGTCGACGTGCTCGACGAACGGCCCGACGTGGTGCTCTGCTCGTCGCGGGTGCGGGTGATCGACGGCGACGGCGCGGTGACCGAGGAGTTCGACCGGGCCGAGGTGCCGGCCGGCTCGCCCGATCCCCAGGACCGCTTCCGTGGCTTCATGCTCCACGCGCAACGCTGCTACGAGATCTTCGGCCTGATCCGCATCGAGGCGCTGCGGTCGATCCCCCCGCTCGGGGACTACGGCCACGCCGACGGCGTCGTGCTCGCCCGCCTGAGCATGCTGGGACCGTTCGTCGAGCTGCCCGAGCGGCTGCAGAACATGCGGGTGCACGAGGAGCAGTCGATGTACCTCCACGGGTGCTACGACGACGGCGTCGTCGACTATCGCGCCTGGGGCGAGTGGTACAACCCGAACCGAACCAGCGACCGCCTGGTCCCCCACTGGCGGATGCTCTGGGAGTACGGGCGGACCCTGGTGATCACACCAGGGCTCTCCCTGACCGATCGGGTGCGCTGCGTGCGGCCGGTGGTCGGGTGGGTGCGGTGGTACCGGCCCCTGCTCCAGGCCGAGGCCGCGCACGCGATCAAGCGTCGGATCCCGACGCGCACGGGCTGAGCAGCCGGCTCGTTCCGGCGCCGCGCCGCCCGGTCAGCGGCCGAGCCGGTGGCGACGACGCCCGGTCACGCGGGTGCGCACGAGTGGGCCAGGTCGAACAAGCGGGCCGCATTGGTGCGGGAGTCGAACCGCTCGACCGCACGGCGGCGCGCGGCCTCACCCATCGAGCGCCGCAGGGCCGGATCGTCCACCAGCCGTCGTAGCGCCGTCGTGAGCGCCGCACCGTCGCCGTGCGGCACGATGAAGCCGGTCTCGCCGTCGGCGACGATGTCGGCGAAGCCGCCGACGTCCGAGGCGACCACCGGCAACGCCATCGCGCTGGCCTCGGCGGCCGCGATGCCGAACGTCTCGGCCCGGCTCGGGATCGCGAAGACGTCGCTCGTCCGGAAGAGCTCGATGAGTCGCGGATCGTTGGGACCGAGATCGTCGTACACGCGCACGCGGTCGTTGGCCGCGACCGGTGTCTTCGTCACGAGATGCAGCTCGACGTCGTCGGGCAACGACGCGAGGCTCTCGACGAGGAGGTCGCCACCCTTCCGCGGGAACTCGCCGCCGACGAACAGGATGCGCACCCCGGTGTGCCGGCGCTGGGCCGGTGGTCGCCACGCATCGGTGTCGACGCCCGGGGGGATCACGGCCACCCGAGCCGGGTCGACGCCGTAGTCGTCGACGAACGACCCGGCCGCCCAACTGCTCCAGCCGACGCACCAGGTGGCCTCGGTGAAGACGCGGCGGTTGACGCGGTGCTTCCACCACCGCACCGGCCCGGGCCGATCGGGTCGGTGGCCGTATCCGTCGGCCATCCGGTCGTACTGCAGCGGCGTCACGTCGGTGATCACGACGTAGGGCTTGGACCTCGCCAGGCCGCCGCCCAGCGCTGCCGGGACCTGGGTGTTGAACATGTGCACGTCGGCAGGCCGATCGCGCAGGCCGCGTCGCACCTCGCGACGGCCGGCGAGCGCGGCGCGGACGCTGGCGGGGAGCGGCAGCCGGTCGACCGGCGACGGGATCGACCCGTACCGGACCGGCACCCACTCGGCATCGATGTCGGGGCGTTCGAGCGATGCGGTGCGCAGGTTCGCCGCGTAGGTGCGATGACCGAGGTGCTCCTCGTGGACGATCGTCACCGGGACCGCGGGCCGCGACACATCGACTCCCCGCCCGTCGTTCCCAGCCATCACCTCAAACGTACCTCCCCGCCGGGGCTCACGTCCCCACGGTCGGTGCGACCGAGCCGATCGGTGTTCGACGGCGGCTGCCCGTTCGAGCCGGGCTTGCGCCATAATCCATCTCCTGCCTCACCGGCCGACGGGCGGAGACGGCGGAGGTCGACGAGGACGGGTCCACCGGCGGCGAACGTCGAGACCTTTCGAACAGGGAGCTGACAGACACCATGGCGCCACGGGTGAGCATCGGACTGCCGGTCTACAACGGCGAGCGTTTCATCACCGAGGCCCTCGACTCGGTCATGGCGCAGACCTTCGAGGACTTCGAGCTGCTGATCTCCGACAACGCGTCCACCGATGCGACCGGATCGATCGCGGCGTCGTTCGCCGAACGCGATCAACGGGTCCGGCACCTGCGACATGCGGAGACCAAGGGCGCGACCTGGAACTTCAACACCGTGTTCGGCGAGGCGACGGGCGACCTCTTCGTCTGGTTGGCACACGACGACGCGTGGGAGCCCGACTTCCTCGAACGCTGCGTCGAGGCGTTCGATCGCGACGCCGGCGTCGTGCTCGCGTTCTCCAACACGTCGTACGTCGACGAGGACACCGAGCCGGCGGGGTCCCGCGAGTACCCGATGCGCACGAACTCCGAACGAGTGAGCGAGCGGCTCTGGGACGTGCTCATGGTCTGGCACGACTGCCTGCCGGTCTTCGGCGTGATCCGCCGCAGCGCGCTCGCCGAGACCGGTCTGATCGGCCCGTACGCGTTCGGTGACCACCTGCTGCTCGCTGAGCTCTGCCTGCTCGGACGGTTCGAGATCTTCGACGATCACCTCTTCCGGTCGAGATTGCATCCCGGGCAGTCGATCCAGCAGTTCAACGTCTGGGTCGACCATCACGCGTACGGCAACTGGTTCACCGAATCGACGTCCGGACGGCCGCCCTTGCCGATGTGGCAGATGCTGGGCGATCTCCTGCGAGCGGTCTGGCGAGCGAGGCCCGGGCTCCCTGAGACCGCCGGTTGTCTCGCAGCGATCGGGCGCTGGACGATCCGGTACCGGCGACTCCTCCTGAAGGATCTCGGGATCCTCGGGCGCTACTGGTGGCGCCGTCCGAGAGCGCGACGATGAACGGGTCGGGGGGCGACGGCTCGCGCGCCACAGCCCACTCGGACATCCCGATCACGGTCTGCATCCCGACCGTGCGAGCGGCGACGATCGCCGACGCGATCGAGTCGGTTCGCGCTCAGACGCACGACCGGTGGAACCTGCTGGTGATCATGCAGGGCGACGACGCCGAACTGCGGCGCGTCGTCGACGGGTTCGCGCGGCGCGACGACCGGATCCGCGGCGTGTGGGTGCCCGAACCCGGACTCAACCGAGCCCGCAACCTGGGCATCCGGCAGGCCGAGTGCGACACCGTCGCCTTCCTCGACGACGACTGCGAGGCGGCGCCCGACTGGCTGGCGCACGTCGCGTCGGCGATCGCCGCCGACCCCGACGTCGGCCTCGTCGCCGGATCGCTGGTCGCGCCGCCTGCGCCGCGATGGCGCCTCTCGGTGTGCCCTGCGGTCGAACCGGTCGACGCCACGTTCCGGGCGGCCGCCGGCGACCCGCAGCTGCCGCCGGGGTCCGAATTCGCGGGCGCCAACTTCATCGTCCGACGAGCGGCGTACGAACGGGTCGGCCCCTTCGACGAGGAGCTCGGGCCCGGCACGGCGCTCGTGGGCGGCGACGACCTCGACTGGGTCCTCCGGGCAGCCCGCGACGGTGTGGCGATCCGTTTCCTCCCGCAGGCGGTGGTGCACCACACCTCCGGCCGGCGGTTCGGCCTCCGGGCGGTGTACCGGCACCGCTCGGGCTACGGGATCGGTCACGGCGCGGTCGCCGCCAAGATGAGCCTCGTCTCGCCCCCGGACGCACCGGTCTGGAACGGGCGGATCTGGCGCCGCGACATGTGGCGCCAGGTGCTCGTCACCCCGTTCACCAGCTTGCGGCCGCACCGAGCGATCGCCGGCCTCCCCCGCCTCGTCGCCTTCGAGCGCGCCTATCGCCGGTGCCGGCGCGACTACACCGTCGACGTGGCCGGGCTGCTCGAGCCCCGCTGACCCCAGCACCCGACGGCGTCCGCATCCCACGAAGACGATCGACAGCACGCGGACCGCAGCGGTAGCCTCGCGGACATGACGGACCTGCTGTGCAGGCGGGCGCGGTGCGTCACGTGACCTTCCTCGGCCCGACGACGCGCGCCGGGTGTGCCGGGCGCTTCGGCGCGGGCGCGACACGTCGATCGTGGACGGTGACGTCGTGACCGAGCCCGACGTCGCTGCCGACGAGGGGGCCGACGCCGAACAGTCGGGGGCCCGGCATTCGATCGGGCGGAACCTGGCGGCGATGGCGTCGTCGCAGGTCCTCAACTGGATCCTCGGGACGGTCCTCGTGCTGGCGTACCCGAGGTTCCTCGGTCCCGACGGGGTGGGTCGGCTCCAGCTCGCGTTCTCGCTCTGGCTGATCGCCCAGGTGTGCGTCAACCTCGGCACGGGCACCTACCTCGTCCTCGAGATGGCACGCGACCGTGCCCGGGGCGTGACGCTCGTCGGCCCGATCCTGCTCATCCGGCTCGCGGCGTTCGCCGTGGCCAGCCTGGGCATGGCCGGGTACGTCCTGGTCGCCGGCCTCGACCGCGAGATGGTCGCGCTGGTCGCGATCACCGGTCTCGCGATGCTGCTCACCATCCTCCAGGAGGTGTTCGGCTCCGCGTTCAGCGGCATGGAGCAGATGTCGTACAGCTCGATCGCGTTCGTCACGTCGAAGATCGTGCTCACCGGGCTGGTGCTCGCGGTGCTCTTCGCCGGCGGTGGCGTGATCGAGATCGCGTGGACGACGACGGTCAGCGGCCTGCTCGGTCTCGGTCTGTTCGCGCTGTTCTACCGGCGACAGCACCGGGTGACGTTCGCACGCCCGGACGGCGGCTACGGGCTGATCGTGCGGGCGAGCTCGTCGTACATGGTCGGCAGCATCATCCTCGTCGTCTACCTCCAGATCGACGTGGTCGTCATGTCGATGCTGATCGACGACGCCGCGCTCGGGTGGTACGCGTCAGCCGACACGCTGATCCACTCGCTGCTCTTCATCCCCGCGATGCTGATGGGGGTGCTCTTCCCGGTGATGGGACGGCTGCACACGACCGACGCCGAAGCGGGCAAGGTCATCGTGCACCGGGCGTTCTCGTTGCTCACGATCGCCGGCGTCGCCGTCGGGTTCGGAGCTGCCGCCATCGGCGAGCCGTTCGCGGTGCTGATGTTCGGCGAGGACTTCCGCCGTGGCGGCCACGTGCTCAGCGTCTTCGCGATGTCACTGCCCCTGATCTTCCTGACGATGCTCCTTGGTCAGGTCGCGTACACGTCCGGTCGAGAGAAGTTCTGGAGCAAGCTGATGGCGATCGGTGTGGTGATGTCCGTCGCCTTCGACTTCGCCGTCGTGCCGGTCTTCGACCGTGAGGTCGGCAACGGCGCCGTCGCCGGCGCGCTCGGCTACTTCGTCACCGAGTCGTTCATGGTCGTGGTGGCGGTCCGCCGCATCACGCCCGAGCTGTTCTCGAGCGAGACACTGGTCCGGATCAGCAAGATCCTGGTCGCTGGCACGGCGATGTTCCTCGTGGCCTGGCGCCTCAGCGAGTACGTGCTGCTCGTCCCGATCGCCGCCGGCGCAGGTGTGTTCGTGACGCTCGCCCTGGCCCTCCGAGTGCTCACCGACAGCGACCGCGAGCTGCTCGCGACGCTGGGCCGGCGGATCCGCCGCCTCCCGCCCGCCCCCGACGCGACCGACGGCTGACCGGGACCGAGCGCGGTCGGCACTGCGACCCACGACGCGACCGACGCGAACCGACACACAGCCGCCGCTGACCGGCACGGCGCCGATCATGCGAACGCTGGTCGGCACCGCGGCCGACCACGCAACCGAAGCGAACCGGGCCCACAGCGGGACCGACTCGCAGCCCGGGATCACGGTCGGTGGCGACGGGTGTGCGCGGCACGGTGGTAGCGGCGAGCCGGCGGACGCCTCCGGCGCCGACCTGCGGCCCGACGCCGAGCCGGCGGCCGCAGAAGGCGGTCTCTGCGCCGTCAGCCCGACATCGGGCGCGTCCTACGGACAGGTGACGGCGTTCGGGTCCTCGGGGACGATGGGTGCGGACGTCTCGAACACGTAGTCGACGACCGCCGTGTGCGCCGGAGCCGCACCGGCGTTGCCGGCGAACACACCGAGCTCGGACACCGTCAAGGCGTGCACGAAGCTCGTCACCGTCGACCATCCACCGCCGTCGAGCGAGGCGGCCAACGTCCAGGTGTCGCCCACCCGGGTCACCCGCAACCCGACCTGCGGAGCGGTCGTCGACGGCACACCCAGCGCGACGTTCGCCAGCGCCGTCGGCGAACCGCCGACGAACCGCGCCGCGAACACGTACGTCTGCCCTGCGTTGCCGTACACGTCGAATCGCAGGAACTCGCCAGGTGCCTGCTCGATGATCAGACCCTGCATCTCGTAGGTGTCGGTGACCGCGGACTCGAAGCCGGCCTCGACCTCGAAGTCGGCATCACCCACCGACTGCATCACCCGCGGCGCCATGTTGCCGCCGGTCCACACGTCGTGGTTCACACCGCCGGGGACCGACAGTTCCAGCTGCGTGCCGTTCACGACGACACCACCGTCGCCGAGCGGATCGACGAAGCTCCACAGACCGGTGTCGAGCGCACACTCGTTGAAGTCCTCGGACACGAACCCGCTCGGGTTCTGCGCCAGCGTCGTGAACGTCTGATCCGGCGACGACGACGAACCACCCGCCCCGACCGACGTCACCTGGAAGTGGTGCAGCGTCTCGGCTGCGAGCCCGGTGAGCGTGATGCTGTGCGACGTGCGCAGCGTCGGATCGGTCTCGGTGCCCAGCTCGTATCCCGCGGTCTCGCCGTATGCGACCTCGCTCGACGCCGGCACGTCGGTCGTCCAGGACACCGTGGCCGAATCGACGAACGGCGTCACCGAGAGCGCAGAGATCACCGGCGGCTGCTGGCCGCTGTCGACCACGAACGTCGCGGTGACCGACTTCGAACCGTCCATCGTGAGCAACAGCGGGTTCGCCGACCCCGACGCGTCACCGCTCCACCCGTCGAAGACGAACCCCGCATCTGGCACCGCCGTCAACGTCACCTGCTCGTCGCAGGCGTAGACCGGCTGGTCGGGATCGACGGTGACCGAACCACTGCCGACGGTGCCGACCGTGAGCGTCGAGCTGTTGGGGTCTTCGGGGACGATCGGCTCGGACGTCTCGAACACGTAGTCGACGACCGCCGTGTGCGCCGGAGCCGCACCGGCGTTGCCGGCGAACACACCGATCTCGGACACCGTCAACGCGTGCACGAAGGTCGCCACCGGCGTCCACGCCCCGCCGTCGAGCGACGACGTGAGCGTCCAGGTGTCGCCGGCGCGGGTCACCCGCAGCCCGACCTGCGGGTTGGTGGTCGAGGGCGCGCCGAGCGCGACGTTGGCGATGACGGTGGGTTGGCCGGCGACGAACCGAGCCGCGAAGACGTACGTCTGCCCGCCGCTGCCGTACACGTCGAATCGCAGGAACTCGCCGGGCGCCTGTTCGACGAGGATGCCCTGCATCTCGTTGGTGTCCGTGACCGCCGACTCGAAGCCGGCCTCGACCTCGAAGTCGGCATCACCCACCGACTGCATCACCCGCGGCGCCATGTTGCCGCCGGTCCACACGTCGTGGTTCACACCGCCGGGCACGGAGAGCTCGAGCTGGGTGCCGTTCACGACGACGCCACCGTCGCCGAGCGGATCGACGAAGGTCCACAGGCCGGTGTCGAGGGCACACTCGTTGAAGTCTTCCGACACGAACCCGCTCGGGTTCTGCGCCAGCGTCGTGAACGTCTGGTCCGACGACGACGACGAACCGCCGCCGGCGCCCACCGACGTCACCTGGAAGTGATGGAGCGTCTCGCTCGTCAGGCCGGTGAGCGTGATGCTGTGCTGGGTCTTGAGGACCGGGTCGGTCTCGGTGCCCAACTCGTAGCCGGTGGTCTCGCCATACGCGACCTCGCTCGACGCCGGCACGTCGGTCGTCCACGTGACCGTCGCCGCGTTGACGAACGGCGTCACCGAGAGCGCGGAGATCGTCGGCGGCTGGTTCTCGGGCACGAACGTCGCGGTGACCGATTTCGAGCCGTCGAGCGTCAGCGAGAGCGGGTTCGCCGAGCCCGTCGCGTCACCGCTCCACCCCGCGAACACGAACCCCGCGTCGGGCACCGCCGTCAGCGAGACGACGTCGCCGTAGGTGTACGTGGGCTGATCGGGATCGACGGTGACCGAGCCGCTGCCACTGGTGGTGACGTCGAGGGTCACGTCGGAGCCGCCGAGCGGGGTGATCGTCACGTCGCCGAACGTGGCGTCGATGTGGTGGGCGAGCAGCAGCAGCGAGCCGTTCTGCGGGTCGGAGGCGCCCTGCTGGCCGACGAGCGACCATCCCGACGGCTCGGGTGATCCCTGCGGCCAGACCTTCAGCGAGTACCGCCCGCCGACCCCGGAGATCGACTCGACGCGCATCTTGTACACGTAGGTGCCGCCGACGGACAGCGGGAAGCCACCGTCGTACCCGATCAGGCTCCCGTTGTTGCCTTCGAGTCGGAGGCTGCCGCTCGTCGGGCTGGTCCACCAGTACCAGCCGATCGCGCCGTAGGGCAGCCACCCGGTCTTGGGCTGCATCCCCGCCACCGGGTTGTCGGTGTGGCCGTTCCACCGCATCAGCAGCCCGATCGCGGCCGCCGACCCGCTGGTCCAGTTCTGGAAGCCCTCGGGGTCGATCGCATGGACGGTGATCGGCACCTCGATCTCGTAGTCGGTCCATCCGGTGTCACCGATCGCGACGAGGCGGTCGTAGTCGGGGTCCTGGGTGCGGAGGCCGCCGCCCTCGATCGCCCACTCACCGTCGGTGACCTGCGCGACCTCGCCGATCGTGGCCGCCGAGCTCCAGTCGATCGAGTACGTCGACGGCCAGACGTTGTCGGTGTAGTCGACCGTGACGGTGCGCGTCCGTGAGTTGCCGAGCGTGTCGATCGCGGTGATCGCCACCTGGTTGGCCCCCGGGACGAGATCGGCCTCGCGGACGTCCGCGTTGAAGTCGCCGGAGTTCGCGAGGCGGCGGTCGTCGGAGCCGATCGACAGCGAGACCGGGGAACCACCGTTGAGCGTGTAGGAGAGCGATGCGACGCCGTCGGGGTCGGAGACGTTGCCGAGCACGTTGTAGTACGGCTGCGGGACGCCGACGCTGCCGTACGTCTGCTGCGTGCCGTACCAGATGTCGATGTCGGGCGCGTCGGCAGCCTCGAGCTCGAACGTGGCCGACACGGTCATGTCGGCGGTGATCGAGAACGAGAGCGGGTTGGTGGTGCCGGACAGGTCGCCCGTCCAACCGGTGAACTCCCAGCCCGGATCGGCGGTCGCCGTGATCTCGACGGTCTGGCCGTACAGGTACTGGGGCAGATCGGGGTTCGCCGACGCCGTGCCCGAACCCGTCGTACCGAGCGTGACCGTTGGCGTCGGAGCGGCGACGAAGACCGCGGTGACGGTGTGGGACGCCGACACGTCGAACGACACGACGTCGCCGGTCAGCGTGCTCGTGCCCTGCCCCGACGCGGCGGCCCCGACGGTGACGGTCATCGGGCGCATCGCCGCCTGGATCTCGGCCGACACCGGTGCCAGGTCGACGCTGTCGACGAGGCCGATCGTGAACTCGGCGGGCTCGGCGGTGAGGTAGGTGCCGGTGCCGCTGCGCCCGAAGCCGAACACCGTCATGTTGCCGTCGAGCTGGAAGTACGAGTCGACGGCGCCGTCCTGCTCGTGGTTCGCCACGTACAGCGAGCGGCCGTCCGCGGGGTCGCCGAAGTAGACCCATTCCTCGCCGGCGAGGTCGCCGGTCCACGAGTCGGACACGGTCGTCTGGGTGCCGTCGGAGCGCACGACGACGTCGGTGCCGAGGTCGAGCTCACCGCCCGGCGTGCCCTCGTAGAGGAACCAGTACGAGTGCCCGGTGTTGAGCACGGTCATGCGGGCGCGGTCGGGGAAGATGTCCCACACGGTCTCCCAGACGCCGCCGGCGGTCTCGGAGTGGATCGACGCCTTGAGCGGGCCCTGCTCGACGAGCGTGCTGGTGACACCGGTGGCACCCGGGTGCATGACACCCTCGGGATACACCATGTTGGGGATGCCGCGGTACTGGCCCTGCGACCCGGCGGCGGGGCCGTAGCCGAGCCAGTCGAGGCCGTCGGCGTCGACGATGCTGGTGAAGCCGCCGCCCTCCTTGTCGAAGTAGTAGGTGGTGTCGGGCGTGACGATCTCGAACGTGTCCTCGCCGGCATCGGGGACGCCGTCGGTCACCGACACGAGCGCCGCGACGCTGGCCGCTGCGTGCCCGGCGGCGACGTCGTCGAAGTACACGTCGTAGTGCCGTTGCGCAGCGGCGTCGGTCTGGCCGGCGAGGAGGATCGTGACCGTGCCGACGGCGTTGGTCTGGGCGTCGAAGCCCGGACCGGCGTCGAACTGGAACGGGACGGCGGGGTCGATGACGGCGCCGCCGGTCGACACCTCGACGACGCGCACCGACGCCGGGTCGAAGTCGCCCGAGACGCCGAGCGACGCCCAGGCCGCGCTGAAGTCGACGTCGGCCTCGACGGCCGTGTCGACGCGCGTCGTGCCGTCGGCGTCGACGGTGACCGGGACGCGGTAGCCCCACGCCTGGTCCCACCAGGCCGGCGTCGCCGGCGGATCGATGGTCCAGTGATCGAGGATCGAGCCGGGATCGGGGGCGGCGGTCAACGTCACCGTCTGGCCCAGCCCGTACGAGGGGAGGTCGGGGTCGATGCTCGCCGACCCGTTGCCGCTGGTCGCCACCGTCACGGTCAGCGGCGACGTCGGCGTGAACGTGGCGGTCACGGTGCGGTCGGCGTCGAGGACGATCGACGCCGGATTCGTCGTGCCGGAGAGGTCGCCGCTCCACCCGGTGAACGCCCAGCCGGGGTCGGCGACCGCGGTCAGGTCGACGGTGGTGCCGTCCTCGTAGGTGGCGGCGTTGGGGTTGCGGACCACCGAGCCGAGGCCGACGACGTCGGTGGTCAGCGTGTACGTGACGATCGTCTCGGCGAACGTCGCGGTGATGTCGAGGTCGTCGGTGACGACGACGGTCGCGGGGTTGGTGGTGCCGGTGAGGCCGCCGCTCCAGCCGGTGAACTCCCAGCCGGGGTCGGGCGTCGCCGTGACGGTGACCGACGAGAACGGGTCGTACTCGGGCAGGTCGGGCGACCTGGTGACCGTGCCCTGGCCGGTGGCCGAGGTGGTGACCGTGAAGGGATCGGTGGCGATGGGCGCGACGTAGACGTCGTCCCAGTACTTGCCACCGGCGCCGTGCGACCAGAGGCCGAACGTGCCGGCGGTGTGACGCGTGAACGACGAGTCGACGGCGTCGATCTGCCATCCGGTGGGCTCGGCGGTGCCGTCCTCCCACACCTTGGCCTTGATCGTCGTCTCGGTGCCGAGGTCGGCGACCTCGATCAGGAAGCGGTACCAGGTGCCGGCGGCGGGAACCACGCCGGTGTCGGTGACGCCGCCGGTGATCGTGGTGCCGTGCGGGCTGAGGCGGAACGACCCTGCGCCGTAGCGGCGCAACCGGTAGTACGAGTCGGACTGCGGGTAGTCGCTCAGCACGGTGACGCCGATGCCGCCGGACTGATCGGTCATCAGCATCCGGCCGCCCGCCACGTAGTTGGCGGCCGAGGGCAGGACGGCGTCGACGTAGTGCGAGTGGATGTTGCTCGCGGTCGAGGTCGTGCCGAACGCGCGGGTGCCCCCGACGTCGTCGACGGCGAACAGGGAGTCGTCGACGCCGAGGCCGTTCTGCGGGCCGGTGTCGACCCATCCGGCCGGGTCGTCACCGACGGCGTCGGCCTCGAAGTCGGCGTCGAGGAGGCTGGGCGGCGCCACGTCGAAGGTGGCGGTGAGGCTCGTGTCGCCGTCGAGCTGCAGGACGAGCGGGTTGGCCTGACCGGTGACCGCACCGCTCCACCCGACGAAGACCTGACCCGGGTCGGGCAGCGCCGTCAGGGTGACGACGTCGCCGACGGAGTACTGGGCCTGCTGGGGGTCGACGGTGACCGTGCCGGCGCCGGCAGTGTCGACCGTCAGCGTCGCCGGGACGACCTCGACGAACGTGGCGTCGACCGACGCGTCGGCGAGCATCGTCATCGTGAGCGGGTTGTCGAGACCGCCCGCGTCGCCGGACCAGCCGGCGAACGCCCAGCCCGGATCGGGGACCGCGGTCAGATCGACGGTCGAGCCGTGGACGTACGGCCCGGGGGTCGGATCGGCGGCGACCGAACCGTTGCCGGTGGCCGTCGCCGTCAGCGTGTGCGGTCCGGGCAACGGGATCTCGGTGACGGTGAGGTCGTCCCAGTACTTCTGCCCGTTGCCGTGGCTCCACACCCCGAACGTGCCCGCCGTGCGACGCGACGCGCTGTCGTCGTAGGCGTCGATCTGCCAGGTCGACGGTTCGGCCGACCCGTCGGGCCACACGCGCGCCCGGATGTCGGTGCGGGCGTTGACGTGATCGACCTCGACCTCGATGTGGAACCGGTACCAGGTGCCCGCGGTGGGGACGACGCCCGTATCGACGGTGCCGCCGGTGACCGACGTGCCGTGCGGGCTGAGGCGGAACGATCCGCTCCCGTATCGGCGGAGCCGGTAGTAGGAGTCGGACTGCGGGTAGTCGCTGAGGAACGTCACGCCGTAGCCGGCGTCGGCCGCCGACGCCTGCATGCGACCCTCGTACGAGTACCGCTCGAGCGCGTCGCTGCCGGCGCCCGTGAAGTGGCTGTGGATGTTGGACGCGGTGGAGGCCGTCGAGAACGCCTGCGTGCCGCCGGCGTCGGCGACGGCGAACAGCGCGTCGTCGGCCGCCATGCTGTTGAAGGCGCCGGTGTCGAGCCAGTCCGCCGGGTCGTCGCCGATCGATTCGCCCTCGAAGTCGGTCTGATGGAAGGGCGCGGCCGCCGAGACCGCAGGCGCTCCCGCCGTGGGCACCACGACGAACGTGGTCGCGCAAAGTACCGCTGTGACCGCGGTCTTCAGTTGTCTCATTTCGGTCCGCCTCACCGATCTAACGCCGTTTCTGGACAGACGGTACACCAATCGGGCGGTTCTCGGCCACTGATAGTGAGCGAATTCGACCCAGCGTCACGCAACGGTGCCAGCGAGCCGCCCGCCAGCGTGACGAGGTCGGGTCAGCTCGTCGCCACCTCGAGGAGGCCAGCGTGACGAGGGCGGGTCAGCTCGTCGCCACCTCGAGGAGGTAGGACGCCGGTGCGTCCGCCGCCCGCCGCCCGCCGGACGTGTGTGGGCGGGTCAGCTCGTCGCCACCTCGAGGAGGTAGAACGCCGGCTGCCCGATCGGCTCGAAC